>Ga0157378_10000013_pt1 | contig 151930 bp, 131 predicted proteins | sample M65metaG_FD_115309 | JGI IMG/M metagenome (GOLD analysis project Ga0157378, IMG submission 115309) | Miscanthus rhizosphere microbial communities from Kellogg Biological Station, Michigan, USA - M6-5 metaG | ecosystem: Host-associated > Plants > Roots > Rhizosphere > Soil | place: USA...
CACTCTCGATCGTCCTCTTCGCGTCGGAACGGGCTGATTGCAACGGAGAAGATGAAAAAACAATCAGCAAGGAAGAGAACCGTCCTTGACAATCGCTTTCATAGAACACTCTTGTCTGTGCTGCGGTAATCTTCGCCGCATGCTGAAATCGATCGTTCGCTTCGCCGTCATTGCGCTCGTCGTCACGCCGCTCATCGCCCAGCCGGCCGCAAAGAAACCGCCGACGCACGAGGCGCTCTGGATGATGAAACGCGTCGGCGCGCCGACGCCGAGTCCTGACGGCAAATGGGTGGTCTACTCGATCACCGAGCCGTCGTACGACGAGAAGGACGTCTCCTCCGATCTCTGGATCGTTTCGACGAGCGGAACCGCGGTGCCGCGGCGCATCACCTTCTCGAAATCCGCGGAGAACGATCCGGCCTGGTCGCCCGATAGCCGGCGCATCGCCTTCGCCGCGAAGCGCGAAGGTGACGACGCGACGCAGATCTACATCCTCGACATCGCCGGCGGCGGCGAGGCGGAGCGCGTGACATCGATCTCCACCGGCGCGCGCTCGCCGCAGTTTCGCCCCGACGGCAAAGCCATCCTCTTCACCAGCGTGGTCTACCCCGGCGCGCTCGACGACGAGGCCAATCGCAAGATCGCCAAAGAGCGCAAAGATCAGAAGTACAAAGTGCGCACGTACGAGTCCTTCCCCATCCGAAGCTGGGACCGTTGGCTCGACGACATGCAGATCCACGTGCTCGTTCAGAATCTCGAGCCGGGAGCGAAAACCCACGATCTGCTGGCGCCGACGCAGCTGGTGAAACAACCGGGCTTCGCCGGCCGCACCACGGAAGGTTCACGCGACGACATCGACGCAACCTGGTCGCCCGACGGCAACTCGATCATCTTCGTCGCCACCACCGCCCGCAGCACCTCGGCGTACGCGGAGTACGGCACCGACATCTATCGCATTTCGTCAACATCAGCAGCTGAGCCGCAGGTGATCGCGCATGGCGACGGGAGCTATGTCCGGCCGCGCTTCAGCCCCGACGGCAAGGCGCTCTTCGCCAGTTTCTCGGCGAACAACGGCAAGGCCTACAACCTCGATCGGCTGATCCGTTTCGATTGGCCGTCGATGCAGAACCGGATCGTCGTCACCGCGCCGCCGTTCGATCGCAGCGTCGGCTCATTCGCCGTCACCTCCGACTCGAAGACCGTCTATTTCTCGGCCGAGGATGCGGGGATGGAGAAAATCTACGCGGTTGGCGCGGACGGCGGCAACGTCTCGCTCATCGTCGATCCGCAGCGCGGCGTTTACGGCGGATTGGCGTCCGCGCAGAACGCGCCGGTACTGGTCGGACGGTGGGGAAGCTCGATCGAGCCCGCCGAAGTCGTGCGCATCGATCCGCCGGCGAAGGGACACATCAACCTGACGAGGGTCAACGTCGAGAATGCGGCGCGGATCGACTGGCAATCGCCACGGCATTTCTGGTTCACCAGCAAGCGCGGCAAGAAGATCCACAACATGATCGTGCTGCCGCCGGCGTTCGACGAATCGAAGAAGTATCCGCTCTTCGTGGTCATCCACGGCGGCGCCGCGAACATGTGGCGCGACGAGATTTCACTGCGCTGGAACTATCACCTGCTGGCCAGGCCCGGCTATGTGGTGCTGCTGACGAACTACACCGGCTCGACCGGCTTCGGCGAGAAGTTCGGGCAGGACATTCAGGGCGATCCGCTCAAAGGTCCCGGCGAAGAGCTCAACGAGGCGGCAGACGATGCGGTCAAGCGCTTCCCCTTCATCGACGGCACGCGCATGGCCGCGGGCGGCGCGAGTTACGGCGGCCACCTTGCGAACTGGCTGGAGGCGACGACGACGCGATACAAGTGCCTGGTCGCGCACGCGGGCGAGATCAACCTCGAATCGCAATGGGGCACGAGCGACGGGATCTATCACCGCGAGCTGACGAACCTCGGGCCGGTGTGGGAACAAGGGAAGGTGTGGCGTGAACAGAATCCGATCCGTTACGCCGCCAAGTTCCAGACGCCGATCATGCTCTCCGTCGGCGAGCACGATTTCCGCGTGCCGATGAACGAGACGCTGGAAAACTGGTCGGTCCTGCAGCGCCGCCGCATCCCCAGCAAGCTGCTGGTCTGGCCCGACGAGAATCACTGGATCCTCAATCCCGAAAACAGTCGTCACTGGTACGAGGAACTGTGGAGCTGGCTGGCGAAATGGATGTAAAGAACGCGCCCATGCAGTAATGTGACTTCCGAGAGGAAGTCATGGCGCCACCTTCAGTTCCGCATCCACCGAGGACTCCGCTGGTTCTCCGGGTTGGGGTTACAGGACATCGTCCCGTTGCGGGAAAACGGCCGATGCCGGACGTCCGCCTGCTGCGCAATACGATTCATGAAATCCTCAAACACATCCGCGATGCGGCTCAGGGTGTGGCGAACACGTACGGAAACATTTTCGACTCGGGAAACCCTAAGCTGCGCGTTATTTCTTCGCTGGCAGAAGGGGCGGATCAATGGATCGCCGATGAGGCATGTGACCTCGGTTACGACCTGCATTGCCCACTGCCGTTCCCGCGCGAGGAGTACGAAAAAGACTTCGAAGACCCTACTGCGAAGGCTCTTTACTTGAACTTGCTGGGCAAGGCGTTAGCAGTTCTCGAGTTGGACGGCCAAGTGGGAACCGACGATCAGGGGAAGCGAAAACCGTCAGGTGCGGCCTACGAAGCCGTCGGCCGCGCGGTGCTCAATCAGACAGATCTGCTCATAGCCATCTGGGACGGGAAGCCGGAACAGGGCCGAGGCGGTACCGCGACGGTCATTACCGAAGCGCTTCAACGCGGGATTCCGGTGGTGTGGGTGACGTGGGCGGACCCGAAACAGTGGAGTCTGCGCCTTCTGGAATGGCAGCTTCTGAAGCATCCCGCCGATATCGAGGGCGATGCCGATCGCTTGAAAGCTCAGGTGCAGCAGTTGCTGCTGCCGCCCGCCGAAACTGACAGTTCAGAGCACGGCCGGGAGACGACAAAGCGTGAGCAGTACTTCCACGAGACGCAGACCAGCGGGAACATCATTCACGGACTGTGGCCGGTATTTAATGGAGTACTGACAGGAGAGATCTTCAGGCGAAAAAACCTGAAAGCGTTATTGAACCGTGACCCGTTCCGCGTCAAACCCTTTGAGGCCACCACGCGCGAGCAGTGGGATATGGAGTGCAAAGGCACCCTCCTGGAGCGGGATCAAACGGATAAGGAAGTCGCGACGTTCGCCGTCAATGTCGATGACTCGTACTTTCAGCACTATGCATGGGCCAATGGTCTCTCGGGCTACTACGCAAGTCTCTACCGCAGCGCGTTCGTAGTCGCCTATCTCCTGGCCGCCCTGGCAGTGTTCCTGGCCCTTTTCGCTCCTGCAATACGGCTCGAGGAGACCGGTACCGACGTTTTCGTTGGGCTTGAACTCGTCGCCATCCTGATCATTCTTGCGATCACGGCGTTAGGTCGTCACGAGCGCTGGCATGAACGGTCGATCGACTATCGGATGCTTGCGGAGCGGTTGCGTCTGGCCCGCTGTCTCGCGCTTTTCGGCAGCGGCGGGCAACACGTCTCGCTGGCAGCGCCGCATCTGGCGACCTACGGCAACCCTGTTGCGACCTGGATGCATTGGCACTATCAGGCAGTCGAGAGGGCTGCCGGGCTGGCCAATGTCCGGTTTACGCCGGACTATCTCGCGGCCTGCCAGGAGTTCTGGCGCAAGAACCTGATCGAAGATCAGATCAAATATCACCGCGCTGCTTCCACCCGCTATCAGAAGCTGGATCGACACGTACACGTCTTGGGGATCGGGCTCTTTGCAGCGACTCTCGTCGCTTGCGCGCTTCACCTTTTTCATATCGCGAAGCCATTCGCAGGATGGCTGACACTAGCCGCCGCATTTCTACCGGCGCTTGGCGCCGCATTGGCCGCAATCCGTACGCAGGCCGAGGCGCAACGTCTATCGCGTCGCTCGCACGGAATGATGCAGAGCCTGGAGCAACTCGGGCTCGAGTTTGCATCGATTCCGACAAACGAAGGAGAAGGCAACTCGCAGCGCCTTCGCGCCCGCGCGGACAAAATCACCGACCTCATGATCAAAGAGATGCTCGATTGGCGCGTTGTGTTACTTGATCAGCCCCTGGAGACGCATATTTGAGGTGTGTCCATGAAAACCTGCTTCTCGATCATGCCCTTCAAGGATGGGTTTGAAGACATCGACCGCATCATCGGCGAAGCAGCGCGGGAGTGCGGGCTGGAGTACGTTCGTGGAGATCGAAGATCACAGCCCGGCAGTGTCCTGCCCCGAATCCTCCATGACATACGTCATTCAGACGTGGTTGTGGCCGATATCACGGGACACAATCCAAATGTTTTTTACGAACTGGGCATTGCACACCAGGTCAAGGGATCAGAACGGGTTGTCATCATCACGCAATCGTTGGAGCAATCGCCATACGACATTCACCAATTCTCGCAATTGGTCTACAAGCACACAAAAGCGGGACGCGCGGCGCTCCGTAAGGAACTTCCCGCATACCTGAAGGCAGCAGTCGATGCCGGCGAGGACCGGGAAGTCTGGAGCGTAATTCGAGGGCGTCTGCCTCGTACCCGTTTAATAGTGCGCGACTTGCTCCGGCTGGTTGATGGCGCGGGAGCGGAAGGGCTCAAAGACGTCACGATTCGTCTTGGGGCATCTCTAAGCTCAATGGCGATCAGCGATCTCGAGCCGGCCGGCCCCGGGACAGAAGCCGAAATTACGCAGAGCCTCCTTGAGGAGCGAAACACGTTGCGGCAGGTGCTTCTACTCGGCGGGCGTCTCAAGGCTGTGCTCAATCCACCGCGCCGATTCGCACGGGCCATGCTCCCCGAGCGGTTGCGTAAACGTTACGAACGGCTCATCGGCCTGCTCGAAGGCCGTAGTGACATTCCGGACGATCCACAAGCCGCCGCGGAGGACGTCACGGCGATAAAGCAATGTGAATTTGTACTCTCGCCGGTACCGATGCCGAACCTCTTCATCATCAGCAACGTCGTCGCGTATGAAGGAATGAAACGCGGCGGCACGAGTGGATTCAATATGACGCACTGCGAAACGCGCCCGGAAGGGTTGCGCGAAATGAGCCAGCAGTTCGACATCTTCTTCGACGAGAGCCGCCGCGAGATGGTGCGTGCGCATCCTCCTGACGGACACCTCGTCGATCAATTGAGAGATTTCTATGAAGAAGCGGTGGCGGTGAGCAGGCGCGTGCACGACCTCGAGAGTTAACTACTCCAAAACCTGCGGAAACCTCCATCTTGCCTCGGCGATCTCCTCGTCAATGACTTCGCGCTCCGCCGCGTCATCGAGCTGCGGGACGGACCAGTTGGCCATCCACATCGGATTGACGTACGGCAGGACGTGAATCTCGTCGAGGCGATATGGCAGTCCGCGGACGGCGAACCGTTCGTTGAGGTGATCGATGACGTCACGGGCGGTGGGGATGTCGGACATCACTCCTCGATCCCGTGCTCTTTCATCTTCGCCGCGAGCGTGCGCACGGAGATGCCTAGCACCTCTGCCGCTTCCGCGCGCGTACCCGTCCGCTGTAGTGCATCGTTGAGCTTCAACCGCTCGACGATCAGCGCAGACCGCTCGGCGGCCTCAGACAACGTGCCGGAGAGATCGAGAGCATCGCGCAACGCATCGGTCGAGGCGTCGCCGAGGTGAAGATCGCGACGCTCGATGGTGGCGTTGTCGCAGAGGATCGCTGCACGCTCGATGCAATTCTCCAGCTCGCGGATATTGCCCGGCCAGTCGTACGCGCGCAACGCGTCGCGCGCCTCGGCGGCGATGCGCAGCGATGGCTTTTTCAATTCGCGGGCGAACTTCTGAAGGAAGAAATCGCTCAACGCATCGATGTCCTCACGACGTGCGCGCAACGGCGGCACGGTCACGGGGAAGACATTGATCCGAAAGAAGAGGTCCTCGCGGAAGCGGCCTTCCTTCACCTCGCCGGCAAGGTCGCGATTCGTGGCGCAGATGATGCGAACGTCGACCTCGTGCGTCGACGTGCCGCCGATGCGATCGAAGCGCCTCTCCTGAATCACGCGAAGAATCTTCGACTGCACGCCCAGTCCCAGTTCCCCGATCTCGTCGAGAAAAATCGTCCCGCTGTCCGCCAGCTCGAACTTGCCCAGCTGTCGCCCGGTGGCGCCCGTGAAGGAACCCTTCTCGTGTCCGAACAGCTCGTTCTCGATCAGCGTCTCCGGAATGGCGGCGCAGTTGATGGCCACGAACGGCCGGTCGCGGCGCGGAGAGAGCTGATGGATGGCGCGGGCGAAAAGCTCCTTGCCCGTGCCCGACTCACCCTGGAGGAGCACTGTCGAATCGGTCGGTGCCACGCGCTGGATGGCATTCGACACTTCGACGATGCGCGGCGACTCGCCGACGATGGCCGGCAGCCGGTAGCGCTGGCGGAACTCGTCCTTGAGCAGGATGTGCTCGTAACGCAGCTCCCGATTCTCGCGGCAGCGCCGCAGAAGCAGGAGCAAGTAATCGACGTCGACCGGCTTCTGCACGAAGTCGAATGCGCCGAGCTTCATCGCTTCGACGGCATTCTCGATCGTCCCGAACGCCGTCATTACGATCACCGGACAATCGGGATCGCTTTCCTTCACCTGCCGCAACACCGCGATGCCATCTGCCCCCGGCATGCGCAGATCGGTGAGCACCGCGAAGTAACGCTGCCCCGAGGCCAGCTTCCTGATCGCCTCGTTGCCATCCCGCGCCAGATCCGCCTCGAGCCCCTCGGACTCCACCGTCTCCCGCAGCATCAGCGCGAGCGATTCCTTGTCTTCGACAATGAGGAGGCGTTTCATGGACGAGTCAAACTATAGCTTGGCCAAAGGACGGGCATCCGCCGAGGTAGAATGTTTACGTCATGAATCCTAAGGGCGAGCTTCTGGAGCGGAATGGCTATCGATACAACTTTTATCGAATGGCCTACATCAATCGCACCGCGAAGAAGGTCTTCAGCATCGAAGCAATCGAGGACAATCCTGTTGAATGGCTCACTGCCCGGATGGCCGAGCGAAGCAACGGTGACTGGAAGTTTTACTTCACCCAACCACCCTCGCAGGCAGTAGTTCGCGATTTCGTCGCGGAGCTCGATGGACGACACGCGGCAAGCTGAAGACCGGTTACGTGCTGAATACGTCAGCCTTCTTCCGGCGATGCAGCGCACCCTGACCGCGCTGCTGACAGAAGTGAATCACGTACTGCTTCCCGCGATTCTCAGACTGGATTCCTACGAACAGATCCTGATCAAAGGCCGAATCAAGGATTCAGAGCGCGCCGTTGACTCTCTGCGCCGCAGGCAGGAGTCGCGTTCGTTTGATCCAGGAGAAGAATATTCGCTTACGGCGTTGCCTGATCTGATCGGTATTCGCGTTCTCGCATTTCCTCAGAGGCGTCTTCAGGATGTCCGACGTGCCCTGGAACAGGAGCCTCGGCTTTCGGGCTGGAAACCAGATCACATTTCGAGCCCCGATCCCGATCGACCACCGATTGCATTCAAGTACCACGGCATGTGGAATTCGACCGATTCCTTCACTTCGGAATTGCAGATCGTTTCCTCACTCATCGGCCTGTTCTGGGAGGTTGAGCATTCCGCCATCTACAAGCCGACTCCGGAGTTGCAGGGGATCGCGAGCTCAATCTCGATGAAGGACAGGAACGACGCCGTTCTCAACGCGCTCCAGCAATTCGAACAGGAATTCGATCGTCAAATCGAGACCGGCGATTAATCACAACCCAAACCACGCCCTCACCCGCGACACGATCGACGTCTCCTCTTCCTCGGGCTCACCCGCTCGCAAAGCGTCGAGGTGGCCTTTGCGCTGGATCACTTTTGCGGTGATCGCCAAGACCAGGTCGGGGTGGTCGGTGAGGACCGGCTGGAGGGAGTCCTTGCCGATCTCCAGCGCGGTGACGTCGGTGAGGGCGACTACGTCGGCGGTGCGGGTCTCGCCGGTGAGGAGGGCCATCTCGCCGAAGACGGTGCCGGGGCCGAGCTGGGCCACTTCGTGCCAGCCCTGTTCCGAATCGTCCGGCAGGCGGACGGATGCGGTGCCGGTGTGAACCACGAACATCGAATCGCCGGCGGCGGCGTGGCGGAGGATGGTCTCGCCCTTCGAGTAAAAGTGGATGCGCGTGGCCGCGGCGATGGTCTGGCGCGCGGTTTCGGTCAGCGGCGAGAGGATGTCCACCTCCCGCAGGCGCGTCAGCACGTCGTCCGCGGACACCTCGTGCCGGACCTCGGGTGGCGTGTAGTTCTGAAAAGCGCGCACCGGCGTGGCGAAGGCGATCTTGTTGCGCTGCAAGGCGTACCAGACTGCCTTGCGGATGTCGGCGTCGATCCGATCGCGCTGCGCGTAGACGCGGGTGTGGTACTTGATCTCGTAGACGACGGACGAGTCGGCGAAGTTGGCCACGCGCGCGAAGCACGGCAGCTCGCGCGCCACACCGTCGACGTGCGCCGCCGCCTGGCTGACGATCCCGATCACCGTCGCCGGCGGAACGTTGTAGTCGATACCGAACTGGATCACCCGCGCATTGAGGTTTGCGTTCGGGAAAATCTCCAGCCGCTCGCGGGCGATCACCGAGTTCGGCAGGATGATCATCTGATTGTTGAAGCCCCGCATCCGCGTCGCCCGCCAGCTCACGCTCTCCACCACGCCGATGTGCTCGCCGGAGTGGACGACGTCGCCGACGTCGAAGGCTCCCTCCATGTGCAGGGCGATGCCGCTGAAGAGATTGCCGAGCGTGTCCTGCAGCGCCAGACCGACGACGGCGGCCAGGACGGCGCCGCCGGTCAGCGCGGTCTTGACGTCGTAGTCGAGCACGAGCTTCAAGGCGCTCGCGAACAGCAGCATGTAGAGAATGAGCGCCACGATCTGCCGCAGCAGCTGCGGCGCGATGACGTTGCGCCGCCGCGACATGACCACGTCGAAGATGAAGGCGTCGACGACGCGCACCACGAAGATGATCAGCGCCACCCAGGCGATGAAGTGAAGGCGGACGTCGTCCTTCCCGAAGAGAAGGTGGCGTGTGGGATCGAGGCTCCGCAGCGCCTTGTCGTAATAGTTCAGCAGGATCAGGAGCGCGAAGAAGACAGCGCTGAGGATCAGCGGGGCAAAGTACGAGAAGACACTTCGGCGGCCGTTGCTCACGTCACCTGGCCTGGCCGTTCCGCGCGGCAACGATGCGCATCAGGTCTTTCACACCGATGAGAAGGTGGGCCACGCCGAATCCGGAGATGAAGCCGCGCACGAACGGATTGACGGACAACAACAGGAGCGCCGGCGACGTGTGCAGAATCGGGTTCATGCTCCAGACGCGCGTCCACGGCACGACGATGAAAAAAAGTCCTGCTTCCAGACAGTAGAGCGCAAAAAAGAGCGAAACGGACATTCGGGGCGGATTGTAGCGGAAGGGCAGAACCGGCCCGCGGGTGATCGTCGGCGGCCATTGTTAGAATTCCGCCCTGATCGCGCTGGCAATCGTCGCCGTCGTTCTCGTCGCCGAGGTGATTCTGGCGGTGAAGTGGAATCGCTTCTATCTCACGTTCGGCCTGCCGATCTTCGTGAAGCGTGTCGACCGGCTGGCCGGCCTCGAGGACGTATCGATCGAATATCTGCAGAAGCGAACGGCCACTGCGGCGGGGACGCCGCTGATTTTCCGGCGGCTCGATCCGAACCTGATCGCTTTTCGCGAGGGCGGCCTGGGAGGCTTCTTTCATTACGCGCCGCTGATGCGCGGCCTGATCCGGCGCAACCAAGGCGAATCGTCCGTGTCGGTGATCGGGTTCGTAAACTGGTTCGTCGTCATCGGCACGATCGTGCTGGTGGTGCTGCTGCGGCGTAACGTCGTCGTTATCGCACCGGCCTACCTGGCAGCCTTCGCCATCCTCTATTTCATCCAGGGCGTGCGCTTCTGGCGATTGGCGAAAGCGCTCCGCGAGCCGGCCACGGAGCCGCAGACGCTCGCATCTCAGTGACGCTTGAAAAACTGCACGGCCCGCTCGTGCGCCTGCGCCGCCGGGCGCGTCTTGAACGTGCCGAGGTTGCGGCGCTTGCCGGTGGCGGGATTCTTTTTACGCGAATACAGCCGGTACTCACCGGACTTCAGTTTCCGGATCATGCCCGGGAAATAGCGACATTCGGGCCAGCTACCGCCACACCGACAGAATGATCCCCGCCAGCATGAACGACACCCAGTTGTAGGTCGAATTGATCAGCCACAGCTTCTTCGGCGTCATCGAGAAGATCGCCGTGGCGAAACTGGTCGGCGCGGCGAAGCCGACCCACAGCAGCGTTCCGACGAACATCCCCCGAGGGCAGGTCATCGGCGGGAAGTGATTGATGATGATGGCCTCGACATACGAAATCAGCAGGCCGCAGAGGAAGGACATGAAGAGCAGCACCGGCATGCCCTTGCCCGCGCCTTCCTTCATCTTCTCTTCCGGGATTCCCATCAGCCGAACCCACGGCTTCTTAAAGATGACGGAGTACCAGAGCCCGCCGAGGATGAAGATGGCAACGGCGCTGACCAGGATGGCAAGGTAGTTCACGTGCGGAAAGGAAAGGGACATGAAATCCTCCTTCTGCGTTTTCGTCTGGGGATGCGCTCACGATACGCCGATGACGGCTTCCGGGCCAGTCCTATACTTCGCGCCATGCGCCGCACGATTGTCGTCCTGCTCCTTTCGCTCGCCGTCACGCCGCTCGCCTCCGCCGCCGGGTGGAAGAAGGCCTATTTCGGGGCCACCAAGCCCGGAACGTGGGCGCGCTATGTCGATCACAGCTCCGATCCCGACAATGCCGACATGACCGTGACCATGACCCGGCTGACCGATGACGAAGGGCGGCCGCGCATCGAGACGAAGATGGATTCCGGCGGCAAGTATCCGCTGATGCTCACCCGCTACACGATGAAGAGCACCTTCAACGTCGATCGCGATCTCATCGACTACGGACCGGCCATCGTCGCAGGCGAAACGGGCAGTGCGGAGGATTCGTTGACGACGCTGGATGCGAACACGGTCAAGATCATCGCCGGTGCCATGCTCCCCTACAGCGGCATGGCCTTCAAGAGCAGCGAGGTCGTCGACGGCAAGAAGACCGATCGCTACAGCTACACGATGAAACGGCCGGGCGACTCCGTGGAGACCGGCGATCTCTGGCTCAGCGATTCCGTTCCCTTCGGCATCGTACGGAACACGTTCACGATCAAGGAAGCCGGCGGCAAGAGCACCACCTTCGAGCGCAAGCTCGTCGCCTCGGGCGCTGAAGACGTGAGTCCCGTCGTTCCCACGGCCAAGCCGTCGGCGAAATCGGAATTCACGCTCAAAGAGGCGTACGACGGAGGACTGATCCGCATCGATGCCACTGTCGACGAGGCGGCGAAGAACGGCGAACGGGTTCATCTCCGCATCAGCGCCAAAGAGGACGCACCGTCGCCGCTCACCGTCACCGTGCCGAAGGGGAAGACGACGCTGCACGTCGATATGCCGCTGGACGATTTCATCTTCGAGATGTCCTCGGCGCAAACACTCCAGCTGACCGCGGAGAAAAGCGCCGATCTCGATGTGAGGCAGACCGGTGCGCAACGGGCCATGAAAGGCAAGTTCCAGATTTCCATGTACGAGGGAACGCCCCTCTGGAGTGGAAGTGCCACGATTGGTTGGGTGAAATGAGCGCCTCCGTCCGATAAAATCGCCGTTCGCATGCGCCGATCCGTCATCGCTGCCTCAGGAAGCCATATCCCGCCCGTACGGGTTCCGAACTCGGAGTTCCTGAACCACGACTTCCGCGGTCCCGACGGCTCGCGGCTTTCGAAGACGAACGATGAGATCGTCAAGCAGTTCGAGGCCATCACCGGCATCAAAGAGCGCCGCTACGTCACCCCGGGCACGGTCACCTCGGATATCGCCTACGCCGCGGCGCAGGAGGCGCTGACGTCTTCCGGGATCGATCCCGAATCGCTCGACCTCGTCATCGTGGCCCACAACTTCGGCGACGTGCAGCGCGACGGCGGCCAGCCGGATCTCGTCCCCTCGCTGGCGGCGCGGGTCAAGGCCCGGCTGCGCATCGCCAAACCGCAGGCGCCGGCGTTCGATCTCGTATTCGGCTGCCCGGGCTGGATCCAGGGCGTCATCACTGCCGACGCCATGATCCGCGCAGGCGACATCCAGCGGGCTCTGATCATCGGCGCCGATACGCTGTCGCGCATCTCCGATCCCCACGACCGCGACAGCATGATCTACGCGGACGGCGCCGGCGCCACGATCCTCGAGGCGCACGAGGGCGACACCGGCATCCTGGCAAACGCCGCGCGCTCGGACACGCTCGACCACTCCGGCATGCTCTCGATGGGCCGCTCGTACAACGACGAGGACTTCCTCGAGGCGCTCTTCCTGAAGATGGAAGGCCGCAAGCTTTACAAATACGCGCTGCAGACCGTGGCCGGCTCGATGAAGGACTGTCTGAACAAGGCGGGCATTCCGCTGCGCGACGTCTCCAAGATCCTCATCCACCAGGCCAACGGCAAAATGGACGAGGCGATCATCGCCGCCCTCTATGACAGCGAGAAGATGACCCCGCCGCCGGACGTGATGCCGATGACCATCTCCTGGCTCGGCAACAGCTCGGTCGCAACGGTTCCGACGCTGTACGACCTGATCGCAAAGGGCCAGCTCGACGGCTACGCCTTCCACCCCGGCGAGATCGTCCTCTTCGCATCCGTCGGTGCGGGGATGCACATCAACGCGTTCGTGTATCGGATGCCTTAGCGCTACGTGTCGTTACGCTCGTGCAACCACTTTCCATCCGCGGCGTATCATCCCCCGACGATTCGTCTCTGATTCGAAAAGGAGAGAACTGCATGCGCCGAGGCTTGTTCGGAATTGGGATCATTCTTCTGGTGGCGGTGAATGGATTCGCGCAGAGCGCGGACGAGATCATTGCCAGGTACATCAAGACTGTCGGAGGGGCGGACCGCATTGCGGCGACCCAGTCGCTGCGCCGCACCGGCAAATTCACCGGCGGCGGCGGATTCGAGGCCCAGGTGCTCGAAATGAACCAGCGGCCCAACAAGGTCCGCCAGGAGTTCGGCCTCCAGGGGATGACCGCCATCAACGCCTACGACGGCACCACCGGCTGGAAGATCGACCCGTTCGAAGGGAAGAAGGACGCCGAGGCCCTCAGCGAAGAAGAGCTGAAATCGATCATCGAGGACTCCGATATCGACGGTCCCCTCGTCAACTACGCCCAGAAGGGCAACAAGGTCGAGTACACCGGAACCGAACCGGTGGAAGGCTCTGAGGCCTACAAGATCAAAGTCACCACGCCGGCCGGCGATGTGCGCACGTTCTTCATCGACACCAGTTCCAACGTGCCGATCAAGATCGAGACCCGCCGCATGATCCGCGGCGCCGAGCGCGCCTACGAAACCATCCTCGGCGATTACAAAGACGTCAGCGGCTGGTACCTCCCCTTCTCCATCGAGAGCGGCGTTAAGGGCAACCCGAACCGGCAGAAAGTGACCTATTCGAAGATCGAAGCGAATGCGCCGATGGCGAGCTCGCTGTTCGCCAAACCGGGGAGCGGATCGACCGCGACCGCGACGCTTGTCACTTCCGCTCCTGCTCCGGTGGCCACGGCAGCGGTGCAAACGCCCGCTCCCTCTTCGGCGCCGCCATCCGCGCCCGCAACCCCCGTCAAAGTCGACTCCGAGACCATCTCCGGCCTCGGCGCGCGCAACATCGGCTCGGCGGCGATGAGCGGACGCATCGCGGCGCTCGACGCCGTGCAGGAAGGCAACCGGCTCACCGTCTATGTCGGCGCCGCCAGCGGCGGCATCTGGAAGTCGGTCAACGGCGGCACGACCTTCAAACCAGTCTTCGACAAGCAGCCGGTGCAGTCGATCGGCGCGGTAGCCATCGATCCGAAGAATCCCAAGACCATATGGGCCGGCACCGGCGAGGCCTGGACCCGCAACTCCGTCTCCTACGGCGACGGCGTCTACAAATCGACCGACGGCGGCGACAACTGGACCAACGTCGGCCTCCCGAATTCGGAGCGCATAGCCAAGATCGCCATCGATCCCAGCGACACCAGCACCGTCTACGTCTGCGTCCCCGGAAAACTGTGGAGCGACAGCGACGACCGCGGCGTCTACAAGACCACCGACGGCGGCAAGTCGTGGACCAAGGTGCTCAAGGGCGCCAACCTCTCCACCGGCTGTTCGATGCTCTCCCTCGATCGCTCCAACCCGAAGACGCTCTACGCCGGCATGTGGGATTTCCGCCGCAAAGGTTGGACCTTCCGCTCCGGCGGCGACGGCCCGAACGCGCCGAGCGGCAGCGGCCTGTTCAAGTCGACCGATGGCGGCGCAACGTGGCAGTCGCTCGATGACAAATCCGCGTCCGGCCTCCCGACCAAGCCGTGGGGACGCGTCGCCGTGACCGTGGCGCCGTCGAATCCGAACATCGTCTACGCCCTCATCGAAGCCGAGCCGCCGAAAAACGGGCTCTATCGCTCCGAAGATGGCGGCAAGACCTGGCAGGCGCGCGACCGCAGCCAGATGATGATCTGGCGTCCGTTCTACTTCGCCAACCTTCTCGTCGATCCGAAGGATCCGAACAAGGTTTACAAAGCCGGCGGCGGTCTGATTGCCTCAAACGACGGCGGCAAGAGCTTCAGCGGCATCGGCGGTGGCGGTCACGGCGACTGGCACGACGTCTGGATCAATCCCGCCAGCACCGATCACCTCATCGCCGGCGACGACGGCGGCCTCTGGTACTCGTACGACGGCGGCAACCGCTGGTGGAAGGCCGACAACCTGCCGGTCTCGCAGTTCTACCACGTGAGCGTGGACATGGACCGGCCGTACCACGTCTACGGCGGCCTGCAGGACAACAGCTCCTGGGTCGGCGATTCGGCCTACCCGGGCGGCATCACCAGCAGCCGCTGGGAGAACTTCTACGGCGGCGACGGATTCTGGATGTTCGCCGACCCGAGCGACCCCGACTACATCTACGCCGAGGCCCAGGGCGGCGAGATCGGGCGCGTGAATCGGAAGACGCATGAGACGCGGCCGATCAAGCCACTGCCGCAATACAAAGAAGGCAAGCTTCGCTTCAACTGGAACACCCCCATTCACGTCTCCCCCACCGGCACGCTCTACATCGGCTCGCAGTTCCTCTTCCGCTCCAACGATCACGGCCAGACGTGGGAACGCATTTCTCCCGACCTGACCACGAATGATCCTGAGAAGCAGAAGCAGGAGCAGTCGGGCGGCGTCACGGTCGACAACTCCTCGGCGGAGATGCACACCACGATCTTCGCCATCGCCGAGTCGCTGAAGAACAGCAGCGTGATCTGGGTCGGGACCGACGACGGCAACGTTCAGGTCACGCGCGACGCCGGCAAGAGCTGGACGAACGTGACCGGCAACATCACCGGCCTCCCGAAAAACGCCTGGGTGACCTCGGTCGAGCCGGGCCATTTCGATGAAGGAACGGCGTACGCCACCTTCGACATGCACACGTTCGGCGACATGAAGCCGTACGCCTACAAGACGACCGACTTCGGCAAGAGCTGGACGCCGGTCATCGCGTCCGACGCCACCATCCACGGCTTCGCCCACGTGATCAAGGAAGATCTGGTCAACCACGATCTCCTCTTCCTCGGCACGGAGCAGGGCCTCTACGTTTCGCTCGATGGCGGCAAGCAGTGGGCGCAATACAAAGGCGGCGACATGCCGAACGTGGCGGTCGACGACCTGGCCATCCATCCGCGCGATCACGATCTGGTCATCGCCACGCACGGCCGCGGCATCTGGATCGTCGACGACATCACCCCGCTGCGCGCTCTCACGCCGGACGTGCTGGCCAAAGACGTCGTCTTCATGCAGTCGAAGCCGGTGGTGCAGCGCATCCAGGGTCAGGGAGGCTGGGCCAACGGCGACGCCTCCTTCGAAGGACCGAATCCTCCGGGCGACGCGGTCATCACCTACTACCAGCGCGCGCGCCACATCTTCGGCGACCTCTCGATCGAAGTGACCGACGCCAGCGGCAAGAAGATCGGCACGATCCCAAGCAGCAAACGGCGCGGCCTCAACCGCATTACCTGGTCGATGCGCCTTCCGGCGCCGAAGGTGCCGACCGCGGCCATCGCCGCGTTCTCGGCATCGGCCGGCCCGCGCGTTCTCCCCGGCACCTACACGGTCAAGATGACCAAGGACAAAAACGTCTACACCACGCCGCTGGAAGTGATCCCCGATCCGCGGTCGAAACACACCGCCGGCGATCGGCAGGCGCAGTGGGATCTGGCGAACAAACTCTACGCGCAGCTCGGCGAGATGACCTTCGCCGTCGACAAGATCAACAGCGTCCGCACGGCGCTCGACGATCGCGCCGGCAAACTGCCGGCCACCGATGCACTGGCCAAGCGCCTGCGCTCGGCGTCGTCCGACGTCGATGCCCTGCGCCGCAAGATCGTGGCCACCAAGGAAGGCGGCATGATCACCGGCGAGGAGCGCCTCCGCGAGAACCTCACCGATCTCTATGGCAACGTGAATTTCTTCGAAGGCCGCCCGTCGCAGACCGAAGTCGAACGGACGGATGCGCTGAGCAAGGAGCTGTCCGACGTCGTGCAGTCATTCGATTCCTGGACCACGAAGGAGCTGCCGGCGATCAACGCCGCCCTGGCCAAGAAGAAGCTCGATCCGATCACCCCGCTGACCCGCGCGAAGTGGGATGCCGCCAACGGCGGCAGCCCCGGCGCCTCGGCACCGACGGAAGAGCGCGATCGCTTCGAGCGCGACTGACCACATTTCACTGACACTGTCCCAACAAAGGGCCGCCGACCTCGGCGGCCCTTTTCTTTTCTCCGCGTCTCCGCGCCTCCGCGTGAACCGCCTTTTCTGAACATGTTCACAAAATCCCTTGACACCGCCTCCTCCCAGCCTTACATTGAAATTGAACATGTTCAAATCAGTACCAACCAGGAGGCAACCATGTATCTCGTCGGAAGTTATCTCTCCTACCTCGTCATCAGCATCGCCGTCACCATCTGGGTCGCCCGAACCCTCCATCGCCACGGGCGGATTTTCCTGGTCGACACCTTCCTCGGCAATGAGCCGCTTGCCGATTCGGTCAATCAACTGCTCGTGGTCGGCTTCTATCTGATCAACGTCGGCTTCCTCTCCCTGGCCCTGCGCTCCGGGATCAAGCCGGACAATGCCGCGCAGGTCATCGAGTACCTCAGCACCAAGATCGGGCTCGTTCTCCTGATCCTCGGCCTGATGCACTTCCTCAACATCCGCATCTTTTCGACGATGCGCCGCCGGGCCACCGAGAAGGCGCATCCTCCGGTCGCGGCCAGCCAGCGCGTTGCCCCTCCCGAGGCGGTGTGACCATGAAAGCGAACAAGGTGGTCATCGCCGGCGGCTCGGGATTCCTCGGAACGACACTCGCGCGGAACTTTCATGAAAACGGGATCGAGGTCGTCGTCCTCAGCCGCCATCCGAAGCTCTGCCCGTGGCGCGTCGTCGAGTGGGATGGTCATTCGCTCGACGTCTGGGCTTGCGAGATCAACGGCGCGGACGTGGTCATCAATCTCGCCGGACGAAGCGTCAACTGCCGCTACAACGAGCGCAATCGGCAGGAGATCCTGCGGTCGCGGATCGATTCGACGCGGGTCCTCCGCAAAGCCATCGCCATCGCCGCCAATCCGCCAAAGCTCTGGCTGCAGATGAGCACCGCCACGATCTACGCGCATCGCACCGACGCTGCCAATGACGAATTCACCGGCATCATCGGCGACAACCAACGGGAAGAATGGCGATTCAGCGTCGACGTGGCCACGCAGTGGGAAGCCGCGGTCAACTCCGCCGCGGTGCCGCGCACGCGGCGGGTGATTCTGCGGACGGCGATGGTGATGGGTCCGCAGCCGGACAGTCCGTTCGCCACGCTTCGCAATCTCGTCCGCCTCGGACTGGGAGGCCGGGCCGCCAGCGGGAACCAGTACATGTCGTGGATCCATCATCGCGATTTCGTCCGCGCCATCGAGTTTCTGATCGCACATGACGACATCTCCGGCATCGTCAACCTGGCCGCGCCGGAGCCACTGCCGAACGCGGAGTTCATGCGCGCGATCCGCCAGGCGTGCGGCGCTCGCATCGGACTTCCGGCCACACCGTGGATGCTCACCGCCGGCGCGTGGGCGCTGCGCAGCGAGACGGAGCTGATTCTCAAGAGCCGTCGCGTGGTTCCGGCGCGGCTGCTCGCGCGCGGATTCGAATTCACCTTCCCCACCTGGCCCGAGGCCGCGCGCGATCTGTGCGGAGAGCGGGCGGAGTCGGCGTCCGCAATCAGCGCCACCGCGCGGACAGCGGGAGGTGGGACATGGTGAACCGATCAATCGCGCCGCTTCGGCAAAACTACGATGCCTCACCGCCGCGGAGCGGCGATATTTACGTAGCCCACGGCGTGAGCCGTGGGACTGCGGTCAGTCCCGTCTCCAGCCGCGGAGCGGCGGCATATCGAACGTCGCGTTGACTCCACATTCGAAATGTCGCCGCTCCGCGGCTTGAGATGGCGCGAACGATTTCCCACGGCTCACGCCGTGGGCTACGTAGATGACGCCGCTCCGCGGTTCACGTTGCGCGCGCGAATTGGGATTCGTATGCCGAAGTACACTGACGCGATCGTGAGCCGCCGCGAGATCGCTACACCGAAAGCCGAGGAGACCCGCGAGCGGATCGTCGACGCCGCGCTGACGCTCTTCCGCGACAAAGGCTTCGACGAGACCACCATGCGCGACATCGCCGCGGCCGCGGGCGTGGCCACCGGCGCCGCCTACTACTACTTCCGATCAAAAGAAGAGCTGGTGATGGCCTTCTACGCGCGCACTGCCGAGGAAGCGCGAACGCTTCTGCCGCCGGCCATCGAGCAATCGAAGGACCTCCGCAAACGGTTGCGCGCCGTCATCGACATGAAGTTCCAGCAGTTCGCCGAGCATCGCCGTTTACTCATCGCCATCGTCCGCATCGGCATCGACCCGCTGCATCCGCTCTCGCCGTTCGGGCAGGAGACGCAGGCCATGCGCGAGGAGAGCATCGAGACCTTCCGCATCGCCATCGACGGCTCGACCACGAAGATTCCGAAGGACGTTCACGACGACCTGCCCACGCTGCTGTGGATGTACCAGATGGCGGTGATCCTCTTCTGGATGTTCGATCAGTCGAAGGGCCAGCGCAAAACGAAACTGCTGGTCGACGGCACGCTCGAGCTGATCGTCCGCCTGATCCAGCTCGCCTCGCTGCCGCTCATGGGACCGATGCGAAAGAAACTCGTCGGCCTACTGCGCGCGATCGAGGAGTAGCGCGCCTGCTAAACTCGCGCGCAAACCAAACGAGGTGACGTCATGACCCCTCGCGCCGCCGCTGCCGCGCTCGTCCTCATTGCGATTCCGCTCGCGCTCGGCGCGCAATCGACGCCGCCGAAGGCCATCGGCGAGGTGACGCTCTTCGGCGAAGAACAACTCAAAGTCGAGGCGGCGACCAAGACCGAGATCCCGATCTCGAAAGCGCCCAGCGCGGTCACGGTGGTCACGGCCAAGCAGATCGCGGAGTCGGGCGCGCGCACGGTGCCTGACCTCCTGCGCCTCGTCGCCGGCGTGAACGTGCGCTGGAATCCGATGGTGCAGACCATCGACATCCGCGGCTTCGGCGAGAACCCGTTTTCGAATCGCATCCTCCTGCTCATCGACGGCTTGCCGTACAACTCCGGCGATACCGGCGGCCTCCCGCTCAGCCCCGCCTTCGATTTTTTTCCGGTGCAGAACATCAAACGCATCGAGGTCGTGCGCGGGCCGGGTTCGTCGCTCTACGGCGAGAACGCGTTCTGGGGCGTCATCAACCTCGTCACGCTGTCGGGCGAGGATCTGTCCGGCGGCGATCTGCAGCTTTACGGCGGCAGCCGCACGACCGGCGAGCTCACCGCGCAGTTCGGGCAGAGGATCGGCCGCGGCTCAATCCTCGGGTCGGTGCGATTCCTCCGCACCATGTTCCCCGAGGAGTTCTGGATGGACGATCACTCGAAGTTCCAGGCCTCGGACGTGTTTCTGAAAGCTTCCCTCGGCGACTGGCAGATCTCCGGCTACCGTCACGACGATCGCCTCGGCGGGTTCACCGAGGAGATTCCGCCCGACCTCGGATTTCCGCCGACCGCTGCGATCCGCTCCGCCCACACGTTGAAGCAGACGATGGACGCGGTGACGCTGAAGTACAACCGCGCGCCCGCGAACGCGCCGGTGACGTATTCGGCCGATTTCTCCTGGTCGCATCGTTTCGGCATGCACTGCGCCGGCTGCCATGCCGCGGCGCAGGAGCCGGAGTTCGCCAAGCCGGCCGATCACGGCTACCAGGCCATCGGCGATTTTCGAACGGGGCTGCACATGATCCCCGGCCACGAAATCCTGGCCGGCATCGAAGCGCGCCGGCTCGATCGCGCCGAGCACAAAGTCGAGCTTTCGGACGATGCCGGCGTCGTAGCCGGCTACAACAAGATGGCGATCTACGCGCAGGACCAGTTCGACGTCATCAAAAACATGCTGCGCGTCGTCGCCGGCGTCCGCTACGACGACAAGACCAAGCTGTTCGACGCCAAGACGTCGCCGCGCCTCTCGCTGGTCTACACGCCGAACGACAAACTGGTCGTCCGCGGCGGCTACTCGACGGCGTTCCGCTTTCCGACCTTCAGCGAGCTGTATCAATCGAGCTGGTTCTTCACGGTCAGCACTGAGATCGGCGTCCCGCCGTTTCCGCTCTCGGTCTTCCAGCCGAATCCGAATCTTTCCCCCGAGGAGATCAGCACGTGGGACCTCGGCGGCGAATATCAGATCTCGCCGACGGTCTCGATGAAAGCCGATTTCTACCGCTCGCGCGTGCACGACTTCATCGTCATCGTGCAGCACTTCCCGGCGCCGCCCGCCGAGCCGACCTTCGGATGGGAGAACCAGCCGGCCGACGCGCGCATCACCGGCGGCGAGCTGGAGCTGCGCTCGAATTTCGCGCAGCGCGTGACCGGCTTCGTGAACTGGTCGCATCAATCGGAATCGCAGATGGGGCACGGCGTCGATTCGAGCGGCACGCCGTTCGAGTTCGTTTACTCGCCGAAGGACAAGGTGAACCTCGGCGCGTACGGCGGCCCGGTCAACGGCGTGCGCGGCGCGGTGGAGGTGGCCTGGCGCGGCAGCTACACCGCTCCGCGCGACTGGGCCTTCATCCGTTCCGGCTTCACCAGTTTCGCGACGCACCCGCTGCCGTCGTACGCGCTGGTGAATGCGCGCGCGAGCTACGACTTTCCCAACACGCGCCTGCGCGCCACGATCTTCGGCAACAACCTGCTGAATCGCCGGCCGGAGGAGACCATCGTCGGCGGCGTGAACCGCATCGCCGGGCGTGAGTTTTTCGCGCAGCTGGAAATGCGCTACTGATGCACCCTCATCGCCGGATCGCCGAAGAGGATGAACGTCTTGCGGATGTCGGGCGTGAAGGAGCTTTTCTGCGCGGCCAGGATGGCGTCGCCGAGGCGGACTTCGCCGGGAGCGAGTAGCGCGCGGAACAGCACTTCGTTCACCGGCAGCTGAACCTCGGGGCTGGTGAGCGCTGACGATGCCCAGACCGCGACCGCGCCGTTCGGCGCGCGCTGCAATGTCTCGGCGAGGCTGTCGGTGTAGAGGTCCTGAAAGAGTCCGTTGAGGCAGGTCATAGCCACGACGATCGGCGCGCGTTCGCGCTTCGGCAGGCCGGCCACGTCATCGCGAGCGAAGAAGGAATCGTTGCTCCAGATCTCGACGGAGCCGTGGCCGATGTAGTTGACGAGCAGCGCGTCGCTGAAATCGGCCAGGAGCTGCTGGCGCGCGGCCGCAGGTCCGATCGCGGCGGCATCGACGTCGATGATGTCGAAGCCCCGCGGGATGCTGGCCTCGAGGGCGATGCTGTTCGCGTGAAAATCGAGTGCCGGGTCGGCGTCGCTGACGAGCAGGATCTTCGTTGGCGGCGGCATCGCGCTCGTTTCGTACGCCACGATCTTGTTCACCTCGGCGACCACATCATCGGGCACGCGCGCGGAGAGGCGGCCGATCGGCACGTCGGGCGCGCCGTCGTCATCGAAGTCGGTGAACCAGGTGTCGGATGCGGTCAGGAGCAGGTCGGCCATCACGAACTTCGCCGGCAGGAAATCGAAATCGCCGAGGCCGAGGTAGACGCGCGGATCGAAACTGGCGTCGCCGACCAGCAGTACGTAGCGCGGCGGTTTCTGCCAGCGCTGCGCATCTCGAAGAAACGATCGGATGGCCTGCGGATCCTTCGCGCCGAAGTTGAATTCGTCGTAAACGTCTTCGCTTTTCGCCACGATCACGCTCAGCCCTTGCGACTGCCGCAACTGCACGAGCGGCGCGAGTGCGCTGACGAACGAGGGATGACTGATGATGACCACGTCGGCGCCGGCGGCATCGCGGAGCGACGACGGTTCGTTGCGAACCAGCGATGCCGTGTGTGCGAGCTTCGCCGATTCGATGGCGATGACCGTGCGCGATCCGACGCCGGGGGCGATGAAGGTGGCCGTGCCATCCTCGACGCGCAGCGGCGCGATGCGGATCGGCGCGCGCGGATCGGTGATGTCGACGATCTCGACATCGTTCGAAGCAAATCCGGCGATCGAGGCCTGCGCGCCGCCGTCGACCGTCGCCAGCAGGCGGCCATCATCGGCATCGAGCGTATGCGCGTACGTGAGCGCGACGGAGACGACGGTGCTGGCGTCGGCATCGCCGTTCAGCGCGGCGAGGGCGATGTCGTTGTCGCCGTCGGCGAGCAAGTCGCTGGGAACGGCGAAGGTCGCTGATGCCCGCGACAATGCCGCGAAATCCATCTCGCCGAGGTGCTGGCCGTTGAACGAAACGGAGACGCGATGTCCGGGTTGCGAGTCGGAGTCGCTCGACCCCTGCAGCTCGATGGTGAGTGTCGCGGCCGGCGCGCCGTGATCGACATGGCGGAGCTGCAACGTCTGGATCGTCGGCTTCGCGGCATCCGTCGACACCAGCGGGCCGACGAAGTTGTCGGTGCTGGCGTCGCGGAGGAACGTCACGAAGTACACCTTGTCGCGCCGCTCCGCGGTGGCCAGGAAACTCCGCCGCCCGCTGACCGGCGCATCGGATGGCGAAACAGACGCCATGCGCAGGCCTCCTTCGCCGGAAACGAGCCAGTAGATGCGCTTCGCGGTCGACGGCGTGTCCAGTGCGCGGCCGTAGAAGAGGATGGCCTCGTCGTCCACGGCGATCGGAACCTCTCTCCCATCCGCGTAGAGCCGCAGCACTTGCAGATCGGACTTCGGATCGAGTCCCGCTGTCGACAACTCGTCTCGCGTCACGCGGTACAGACCATCGGCGGAGACGCCGATCTTGAGGGCATCGCCGGCTGCGATCTTCCGTTGCTGTTCCGTTTCACTGGCGAAGGGAACTGCTGCGCGGCGGCGATCGCCGCTGGTGACGGCAAGCGCCGCCGGCCGAAGCCGGGTCGCCGCTGCAAGACGGTTGCGCTGGATGGAATCGGCGAACGTCGGCGACATCGCCGCGCGGCTGTCGATGCGGCCTCTACGCGGCACGATCGGTCCGTGCCAGACGCCGTGACCGTACAGATCGACGTCTTCGATCCACCAGGCCCGAGCCGTCTGCGAGCGCGGATCGGCATCGACCCAGCGATACGTGTTTCCCGCCGGCAGCGAGGCGCTGGCGACCATGAAGGCCGCGCCGGCGATGAGGCCGCGCGAGGCCGGAACGCGCCCGTGGCCGTCGTCGCGAAAAATGCGAAAGCCGAGGTTCTGCACCTCGCGCGCGGTCGACCACTCCAGCAGCGTTCGGGTGCCGTCGCGCGTCGCGCTCACGTCCATGCGATCGACCGCGGTCGGAGAGAAGGTCGAGGCGAAGAAGTTCTCGGCGATCGTCTGATTGGCGCCGTTGCTCTGCATCCCGAGCGCGACGAGGCCGGCCGTAGTGACGGTGTTATCCGCCGACGAAACCACGGTCACGCCGTTGACCTGCACCTGCTTCGACGCGTTCTTCAACGAGAACACGACCGAGATTTGTGAGTTGAGCGTGATGGCCACCGTGGCCGAGGCGATCACCGTGGGAGTGCCGCCGCTCCAGCGGGAGATGGTGACGTTGTTCGCTCCGGCGCCGGCGATGCGCATGGAGTACGCGCTGAGCAGCGTGGTCGAGGCGCGGCCGAAGAGGTCGACGAAGTTGTTGGCGCTCGCCGCCGTGAAGGTAACCGTCACGCCGACGACGGCCTCGGCGGCAGGAGCGATGGCGCCGTTGGTGTAGACGCTCCAGTCGCCGTTGGCGACGTTGCGGGCGTTGTCCGCCGCGGCGTTGACGATGATGCCGCTAGCACCGCCCTGGCGCGTCCAGGCGCCGCCCGTGTCCGGCGTGTGCGCTTCGAGCATCGTGTTCGCCCCGACAGTGAATGTGTCGGTGACGAAGATCGTCTGCGCGGTCGCCGGCCGTACCACTCCCAGAGCGGTCAACAGGACAGCGAACGCGATGTATTTGGACATGTGGGCGCACCAGGAACACCAATCCGTACTTATGCAGTCCCTCCCCTTGCCGAAGAGACCCCATCCATAACCAATGCAAACGCCAGTCCGCGTAGCGCATGGTCTAATCAACCCATGTACGAGAGTCTGAAGCAGCCTCTGCTGACACGCGCTCAATTCCTGAGGCGCGTGTTCGGCCACGTCTCCGTCGCGATCGGTACGGCCGCGCTCGCGCTGTTTGTCGGCATGGCCGGCTATCACTGGCTGGCCGGGCTGAACTGGGTCGATTCGCTTCTGAACGCGTCGATGATCCTCGGCGGGATGGGGCCGGTCGACACGCTGACGACCGACGGCGCGAAGATCTTCGCGTCGTTCTACGCACTCTTCTCCGGCCTGGTCTTCATCAGCCTTCTTGGCCTGCTGCTCGCGCCGTTCATCCATCGCCTCATGCATCGGTTTCACATCGACGAAGAGGGCACGTAACCGCCGATGGCACTCACAGCGACGATGTATCGCTTCAACATTCAACTCTCCGACGTCGATCGCGGCGTCTACGAGACGCTCGATCTGCGCGTGGCGCAGCAGCCGTCGGAGACCGCCGAGTACATGCTGACGCGCGTGCTGGCGTGGTGCCTCGAATACACCGAAGGGATCGCGCTGACCGAGGGCGTTGCCTCGGGCGATGAGCCCGCGGTGCTGGTGCGCGACCTGACCGGCCGTGTCACCGCCTGGATCGAAGTCGGCGCGCCGGATGCCGATCGTCTTCATCGCGGCAGCAAACTGGCCGGGCGCGTGGCCGTCTACACGCATCGCGATCCGCGCATCGTGCTCGAGCAGTTGGCCGGGAAGAAGATCCACGGCGCTGACGCCATCCCGCTCTACACCTTCGGCCGCGGCTTCATCGAGAAGGTCGCGGAGATCCTGCCGCGACGCGCCTCTCTCTCGGTGATGATCACCGAGCGTCAGCTCTATCTCGACGTCGACGATCAGTCGTTTTCGACGACGGTGGAAGAGAGAATGGTGGGATGAGCTACTGCGACATCGCCTCCGGCCATCCGTTTCACGGCCCGTATCACGAGAAGGAGTACGGCTTCCCGATTCGCGATGACAACCGCCTCTTCGAGCGCCTGGTGCTGGAGATCAATCAGGCCGGCCTGTCGTGGCTGACGATTCTGAAGAAGCAGGAAAACTTCCGCGCCGCGTTCCGCGATTTCGACATCGACCGCGTGGCGCGCTTCACCGACAAACAGCGCGAGCGGCTGATGCAGGATGAAGGCATCATCCGCAACCGGCTGAAGATCAACGCCGCGATCGAGAACGCGCGAAGGATCATCCAGCTCCGCAAGTCGCACGGCTCATTCGCGAAGTGGCTGGATGCGCATCATCCTCGGAGCGCCGCGGAATGGGTCAAGCTGTTCAAGAAGACGTTCGTCTTCACCGGCGGCGAGATCACCGGCTCGTTTCTGCTCAGCACCGGCTACCTGCCCGGCGCGCACGATGAGTCGTGCCCCGTGTTCGCGAAGATCGCGCGGCAGAAACCACCCTGGATGCGTGCCAATGCCTGAGTCGTCGCGATCGCGTTGGCTGCGCTGGAAGTTCAATCTCGTTCAGGCCTATCGCGGCACCGGCGCGCGCGTCACCTACATCGCCGGCGACTTTCGCGAGGCGCGCATCCGGCTTCCGCTCTCCTGGCGCACACGCAACGTCGTAGGCACGATCTTCGGCGGCAGTTTGTACGGCGCCGTCGATCCGGTCTTCATGATCATGCTGATGAACATCCTCGGTCCCGGCTACATCGTCTGGGACAAGGTGGCCACGATCCGCTTTCGCAAGCCGGGCAAGAGCACGCTCCACGCGACCTTCACGATCGATGAGCCCGAGATCGAGGCGATCCGCGCCGCGACGGCGAGCGGGCATTCGGTGGACCGGACGTATCACGTCAATCTCGTCGACGAATCCGGTGTCATTCACGCGGAGATCGAGAAGGTGATCTACGTGAAGCGGCGCGCCTAATCATTCGAACAGCTGATCCGCAACCTGGCACTGCGAATCCCGTAAGATCGGCGCATGCGTGCACTGAAGTCGATCGGGGCGTTCGTCCTCTACATCGTCGTTGCCGAAGTCCTGCACAACGCCCTGGGCTATGCCGTCGTCAAGAGCCATCTCTGGACGCCGCGCGATGGATTCAATGCACCCGACTTCATCGTCAGCGATGGCCTCGGCATCGTTGCAGCGACCGTGATCGCCTGGATCGCGGCAAAGATCGAGAAACGGCGCGTGACCGACTACGGCATCCCGCCACGCCGCGATGCGCTGCCGCATGTCGTCGAGGGCTTTCTCTGGGGAACCGCGATTCCCGTCCTCGTGGCGCTGATCGTCATCGGGTTCGGCGGTGCGAGCTACCACGGCTTCGCACTTCACGGAGATGCGCTCCTTCGCGCCGCGGTGATCTGGCTCGTGGCCATGCTCATCCTCGGTTTTTTCGAGGAGTGGATGTTCCGCGGGTATGCCTTCAACGTCCTGACGCGTGGGATCGGCTTCTGGCCAACGGCGATCGTGAATGCGCTTCTATTCGGCGCGCTCCATTACTTCACGAAGCCGATGGAAAACATGGCCGATTTCATCGGCGTCAGCGTGATCACTCTGTTCATGTGCATCACGATCTGGCGTACGAACGCACTCTGGTTCGCGATCGGCTTCCACGCCGCGTTTGATTACTTCGCCCTGATCGTTCTCGGGTCTGCAAACACGGGAAACATGGGAAAGCCGCTGGAGGGTCATCTCCTCGACATTCGCTACACGGGCGTTGACTGGCTCACCGGCGGGCCGCGCGGTCTCGAGGCGAGCGTGCCGATGCTCGTCGTGATCGCGCTGGCGATCATCATCTATCTCATGCGAACTCGATCATCCAGACGTTCACCGGTAGAGCGCCTCAATGCAGATAGCGCGTAAACCACTCCCGCGCCAGCTCCGCCACCTTCTCCAGCGTCCCCGGCTCCTCGAACAGATGCGTGGCGCCGGGAACGATCTCCAGCCTCCGCTCGCAGTGCATCTGTTCCCTCGCCTGGCGATTCATTTCGATGACCGGCACGTCGTTGCCGCCGACGATCAGCAGCGTTGGCGCTTCGACGCGCGGGAGCGCGGCCCGGGCGAGATCGGGGCGGCCGCCGCGCGAAACGACGGCGTGGATCAGCTTCGGGCGCGCGGCTGCGGCGACGAGCGCGGCGCCGCCGCCGGTGCTGGCTCCGAAGAGGCCGATCTTCATCGCGCTCAGTTCGGGCTGCGCACGAATCCACTCCACCGTTCCGACCAGACGATCGGCCAGCATCCCGATGTCGAATCGAAGCTCGGCGGTCACGTTGTCGCGCGCTTCTTCGCGCGGCGTCAGGAGATCGATCAGCAGCGTGCCGAGGTTGCCCTCGCGAAGCGCGGAGGCAACGTAGCGGTTGCGGGAACTGAACCGGCTGCTGCCGCTGCCGTGGGCGAAGAGAACGATGCCGGTGGCGGCGGGCGGCACGAGGAGATTGCCGTCCAACGTGACGGAATCGATGGTGACGTGAACCAGTCCTTCCTCAGCCATGGCCAGCGAGCCGTTCATGAACCTCCTCATCCGTCGTCTGCGTGAAGTCGTCGTACCAGAGCCCGACCGCTTCAAACGGATGCGGCGTGCGGAGGCAGACGACGTCGTCGACCTCCCCGAGGAAAGCCTCGCACGTCTCGCGCGCGGCGACGGGAACGGCGACGATGATCGACCCAGCCTGCTCCTGGCGCAGCGCGCGAACGGCGGCGCGCATCGTCGAGCCGGTGGCGAGGCCGTCGTCGACGACGATGACCGTCCTGCCGCGAACGTCGAGCGGCGGCTTCGATCCGCGATAGCTCTTCTCGCGCCGCCCAAGCTCGACCAGCTCGCGCGCGGAAACGGCTTCGATGGCGTTCCTGGAGATGGGGAGGTGGCGCAACACGTCGTCGTTCATCACCCGCACGCCGCCGCTGGCGATGGCGCCCATGGCCAGCTCCTCATGCCCCGGAACGCCGAGCTTGCGGACGATGAAGACGTCCAGCGGCGCGCCGAGTGCGCGGGCGACCTCGTATCCGACCGGGACGCCGCCGCGCGGAAGGGCCAGCACGATGACGTTCGTTCGATCGCGAACGCGTTCGGCCACTGCCTTGCCCAGCAGCTCACCAGCCTCGACGCGGTCCCGAAATCGTTCCTCCGACATGGCCGGACTCCCATCGGGATGGGTGCAAGGGATGTTCCGCGAAGCGGTTACGCCCCGCCGATCATCGATTCGAGCTTGGATTTGGCGAGGATGAAGACGCTCGATCCCTTCACTTCGATGATCTGGCGCTTCTTGAAATCGCTGAAGATGCGGGTCACGGTTTCGCGGGTCGTGCCGATCATCTGGGCTACTTCTTCGTGCGTAAGGAGGATGGTCAGGCGGGTTCCTTTGGGAGTCTGTTCGCCGCCTTTCGTGCACCAGTCGAGCAGCAGGCGGGCCAGTTTCTCCGACGTCGTCTGGGACAGGCCGAGGGAGCGGATCTCGCGCTGTGCGGACTGATACTTCTCGCTCAGCTGCTGCGCGGTGTGCATGCATACTTCCACGTGCGACTGCAGGAAGCGCACGAAATCCTCGCGCTTGATGAAATTCAATTGCGAGGGCTCGATGGTTTCGGCGGACACTTCATACGGCTTGCCGAGAATGGTCGCGCTCGCGCCGAGGACTTCGCCGACTTCGGCGATCTTCACGATCAGCGTCTTGCCTTCCGACGACGACGTCGTCAGTTTCGCGCGGCCGCTGCAGAGGATGAAGACACCGCGAGGCTGCTCGCCTTCGACGAAAAGCAGCGAGCCTTTCGGATAGATCCCGGTGAACTTGATCGAGTCGAGCTCTTTCATCGTCTCCGGACCCATGTTGCAGAACGTCCGCTCCACATGAACGTTGCAGTCCGCGCAGTCATTGTGAACATCGAGGTTGTAGGGCGTCGGCATAGAGAGACTCCTCGTCACGCAATATAGAAACGTTTGTCGCGCTATGCGGCGCGCGAAATCACCCCTGAAGGTGATGGATGTCACTTGGAAAGTGATCAGTGGCTAGTGGTCAGTGGCCAGAGAAAAACAACTGACCACTGACCACTGAAAACTCGCCACTGCCCACCATGTGTCACGCATCACATGGACCCGTAGACATCATCACTTCGCGCTGTTTGGCGCGGGCCGATGATGCTTTCCACGAACAGGAGATTTCTATGATCAGCGTGACGAAGCTTCTCGGCGGTTCATCGTATTTCGGCGACCGGCTGCGCTATCACGATCAGTCGGCGAACCAGACCTCGGGCGCGCGGCCCGGCAACGGACCGGTGGTGGTCTGGAACGCCACCAAGACTTGTAACCTCGAGTGCGTCCATTGCTACGCGGACGCGGAAACGGCGCGCTTCCCGAACGAGCTGACTACCGCCGAAGCCCGGGCGATGATCGAGGATCTGGCGCTGATCAATGTGCCGGCGCTGCTGATCTCGGGTGGCGAACCGCTCGTTCGCCCCGACATCTTCGACTTGGCCGCCTACGCCACCTCCCTCGGCGTGCGCGTGACGTTCTCCACGAACGGAACGCTGATCACGCCCGAGAAAGCCCGCCGCATTGCCGACATCGGCGTCACCTACGTCGGCATCAGCGTCGACGGCGACGAGCAGCGGCACGATCGCATGCGCGGACGCGCCGGCGCGTTCCGCGAGGCCATTCGCGGCATCCGCAACTGCCGCGATGCCGGCATCCGCGTCGGCGTCCGCTTCACCGTCACCCAGGACAACCTCAATGAGATCGACAGCGTCTTCCGCGTCGTCGAAGACGAAGGCATCGGCAGGCTCTGCCTCTATCACCTGGTCTACTCCGGGCGCGGCTCGTATCTCTCCGGCATCGATCTGGAGCCGCCGCAGAAACGCGCGCTGATGAACAAACTGCTCAATCAGGTGGAGAGCTGGACCGCCGCCGGCCGCGAGATCGAAGTGATGACGGTCGACAATCACGCCGACGCCCCCTTCATCTATTACTGGCTGCTCGACCGCGATCCGAAGCGGGCCGACGAAGCGCTCTCGCTGATGCGCAACAACGGCGGCAACCGCTCCGGCATCGCCATCGCCTGCGTCGACAGCTTCGGGATCGTGCATCCCGATCAGTTCACTTCTACGCATGCGATCGGCTCGGTCCGCGAGCGGCCGTTCTCATCGATCTGGAGCGACACCCGCATCCAGCTTCTCAACGGCCTGCGCGATCGCAAGCCGCTGCTGAAGGGCCGCTGCGCGACCTGCCAGTGGCTGCCGGTGTGCAACGGAAACTTCCGCGCGCGCGCCGAAGCGGCCACGGGCGACTACTGGCAATCCGATCCCGGCTGCTACCTGCTCGACTCCGAAGTGATCTCGGGAGCGCCGGAATGAGCGCGCTGGCGATGACCGAGGTGCCGGTGTCGCCGCACGATGTGATCAACCGGCGCATCCTTGAAGTTTCGGAAGATCGCGTGCGCGGGTTCGTTCGCGATCCGATGCGCGTAATCGCCGAGCTCTCCGGCCTTCCGATGCCGGTCGTCGTCGAGCGCATCCGGGCCATGCTCGAAGCCGGGACGATCCGCCGCGTGCGGCAGACGCTCCTGGCCACGAATCTGGCGCAGGGCGCGCTGATCGCCTGGAAGATCGACGAGTCGCGCACCGATGCTGCGTTCGACTACATCGCCAACCGCGATCCGTTTTCCGGACACGTGGTGATTCGCAACGGCGAGAACGGCCGCAGCGAATGGCGTCTCTGGACGACGCTGAAAGTCCCTGCCGGCTTCTCCGTCGAGGCCCACTGCGAGTTTCTCCGCCAGCAGATCGGCGCGGAGAAGTATCGCGTGATGCCCGTCCTCCGCGCCTTCGTTCTCGGCGTCGGCCACATGCGTCGCAAAGGGATGCGCGTCGGCGAGATGTCGCCACAGCCGGCGAGCGCAACGCAACCTGCCGTCGTCGATCTCTCCGAGCGCGAGTGGAACGTGCTGTCCGTCCTGAAAGCCGACTTCGCGCCGAACGAGATCGGCGGCGCGATGTGGGAAAACCGCGCGCTCGTTGCCGGCATCCATCCCAGCGCTTTCTTTGAAATCGCCGAAGACCTCGACCGGCGCGGCGTTATCGGCCGCTTCTCGACGTTTCTCGAGCACACGAAACCAGTGGCGGGCAACGAGCGCGTCTCCAGTTTCAACGGGCTCTTTCACTGGGCCGTGCCACCGGGACGCGAGATCGAAGCCGGCTGCGAGATCGGCCGCTTCGCCATCCTCACCCACTGCTACTGGCGCAACGGCGGCCCGGAGCTGAACGGCGTCAACATCATGGCCGTCGCGCACGGCGAAACGAAAGATGACGTGATGGCGCACAAAGCCGCCATCGACGCGCATCTGAACGACACCGGCATCGGCTTCACCTACACCAACGTGTATTGGGGCGGCCGCGCGGAGATCAAGCCATCCGAGATTTCGCCGATGGCGTATTCCGAGTGGGCGCGGACGAGAGGTCTGCTATGAATCAAGCGATCGATTTCAACGAACGGCCGTTTGTGGTGATCTGGGAAAACACGCGCGCCTGCGATCTGGCGTGCGTGCACTGCCGCGCCGCGGCACAACCGAAGCGCAGTCAGTTCGAGCTGACGACCGAGGAAGGCTTCACTCTCATCGATCAGATCGCCGACCTCGGTCCGCGCATTTTCGTCATCACCGGCGGCGATCCGCTCAAGCGCGAAGACACATACGACCTGATCCGCCACGCCAAGGAGCGCGGCCTGGAGCCGGCGCTGACGCCGAGCGCGACGCCGCTGCTCACCGCGGCCGCCGTGTCGCGGATGAAGCGGCACGGCTTGACGCGCCTGGCGGTCAGCCTCGACGCCTCCAACGCAGAACAGCACGATGCCTTCCGCCGCGTCCCCGGTTCTTTCGACATCACGCTGCAAGCCGTCCGCGCGGCGAAACGCGAAGGCATTCCGGTGCAGATCAACACCACCGTCACGCGGCGGACGATCGACGATCTGCCGCGCATGGTGGAGCTGCTCACCGATCTCGAGATCGCCATGTGGAGCGTCTTCTTCCTGGTGCCGACCGGGCGCGGCAAACGCGGCGACCTGGTGACGCCGGAGACGATCGAGCATCTCTTCGGCTTCCTCTACGAAACGACGAAGCGCGTTCCGTTCGCCACCCGCACCACCGAGGCCATGCACTATCGCCGGTACACGCTGCAGAGGATGGCGCTCGAAAGCGGCCGCAATCTCAACGATCTCCGCGATGCAAAAACGGGCCTGATCGATGCCTCAACGCTCTTCCTCCAGCACGGCTCCCGCTCGATGCCCCTCGGCGTCCAGGCGCAACGCGGCACCGTTTCCCGCGCCCCGCGAGGCGTGAACGAAGGCAAGGGCTTCGTCTTCATCTCCCACATCGGCGACGTCTACCCGAGCGGTTTCCTGCCGCTCAAAGCCGGCAACGTGAAGAACCAATCCCTCGGCGACATCTACCGCTCCAGCGACCTCTTCGTCTCATTGCGCGACAGCTCCCGTCTCAAGGGCAAATGCGGCCGCTGCGAATTCCGCGAGCTCTGCGGCGGATCGAGAGCGAGAGCGTGGTCGATGACGGGCGATGTGTTCGAGTCGGATCCGATGTGCTCGTATCAGCCACGGGTGGCGTGAGGGGGCAAGCCGCCGCTCCGCGAACACGAAGGGTTTAATGCTTCGCTCCGAGCTGCATCGCGGGTGCGCGCGAAGGCGCGCTGCCCAATCCTAGCCTCGGGCTCGGCCCGGGGAACGAAATACACGTTAATTTGCGGCCGCGAAGGCGGCCGCCACAGACAGGCAAGCGTAGGCGTGCCGCACTACGAGGTCGAGACGGTTTGCTCAGCGCGCGTCCTTAAAAGTGCGACTGGTGAGACCAACCGCAAAGGCCAGCGCGCGATCGAGCATCGCAATCCTCGCAGGGGACAACGAGCCTACGAAATTCGTGAGAGAGGCCTTGGGAAGGCTCATCAGCTCGTCGCAATGAATACTGCTCTCGTGCTTGAGTCCTTCATCCGTCCCGACATCGACCTGCGTGTGAATGCCATCGCGGCGTGAGTAGACCGGTGCGCAGATCACTGACGAGAACGCTGAGTCAAGGAGAAGCTGCCGGCTGACCACGACAAAGACACGCTGCTTGCGGGGATCGCGAGATACGGGATGCTGGACCAGATAGAGCTCGCCGCGCCTCACAGCGGGACCTGATAGGAAAGCGCGTCCTCGGCCTCCGCATTCAGCTCCGTCGCGCTGGCATTGATGATCGTGAGATCGGTGGCATCTTCATCGGAACGAGGCCACGCCAGGTACGCGCGAACTGCTTCTGCAACAAGCTGGTCCCTGTCCGCCCTGTTCGGCGCGCGCTGGTCAAGCGCTTCGCTGACGTCCTCGGGCAGAGCCAGTACCGTTTCGATCATGTGCGAATGCTACGACTCCACGATGAGCAGGGCAAACCGCCTGTCCAGCCGGCGACGATGTTTTGCAATCGCGTCCCTACGGCCGCCAGCGGAAGTAGAGGCCGTAGCGGGTAGCGTCGTAATCCGCGAACGATGACAACGGCTCGTTGTAGTTGTCACGATCCCATTCGACGGCTACGCCCGTCTTGCCCTTGAAGTCGAAGGTTGCGCGGACGCGGTGGCGGTCGATGTTGAACGGGATCGTGCCGCCGTTTTCGAAGCGGCTTAGCGATGCGTCGATCGAGAAGGGGCCGCGCACGAAGCTGGCACCGCCTTCGCGGGCTTTGCCGTTTTCGGTGTGGATCGAATCGCCGATGGTGAAGTTCTCGGGATGGCGGAAGAGGATGTTGCTGTCGGCGCGGAACTGGGAGACGGAACCGCGGAAATGCAGCGCATCGATCGGCGAGACTTCGACGTCGCCGGTGTACTGGCGCATGCGGGCGTCGTAACCGATGTCGGGCTGGTTGTTGGATTGCGTGGTCCGCTCGGCGGTGATGCCGGCGCGGACGTGTTTCTTCGGGGTCGTGTATCCGGCGCGGAGCCGTGTGCGGCTGCGGTCTAGGTAATCGGTGCGGAAGATCGGCGTGTCGGCCGAATCGCGGCGGATCGAAGCGCCCACCATCAGACCGGAGACTGAATATGTTCCGCTCAGGTCGAGCGTGTGCACGCGGCGATTGAAGTCGCCGCCCTGGCTGCCGGGGACGACGATCTCGGAGAGGTCGGGCGAGACGGTGACGTCCTGCTTGGTCTCGCGGAACTCGGCGCGGAATGCGAACGGTCCCATCGCGCGCGCGGAGACGGCCGCGTTCCAGTAGGTTTCGTCGCGATCGACGGCGCTGGTGGCGTGCAGGATCGTTTCGACGTCGCGGCGATCGAAGCCGGCGAAGGTGATGCTCTGCAGGAAGACCGTGTCGATGAGCGCGATGCCGTCGAGCTCGCGGTGCTCTTTCTGAAAGCCGGCCAGGAAATCGATGTTCGGAGCGAGGGTGACTTCCGCCCGTCCCCCGCCGCGCCAGGTCCGGTTCTTCGCGTTCGAAGTCGCGTTCTCGGAGAGGCCGGTGTAGAAGCGGCTGAGGGCGAACGATGCGAACGAGCCGGCGTCGGCTTCAGTCTCGCTGCCGTTCGATTCGGCGGAGAAGCGGACGTAGTTCCCGATCAGGCGAACGCGTTTCAGGACGTCGCCGGTGATGTAGAAGTTCGTGAACGGCGTCTTGACGTGGGTGGTGTCGTGCCGCGTGACCGAGTCGGCGGTCACGGGCGTGCCGAGGACCGGCCCGAGGTTGTTGCCGCTTCCGGCTCCCGACGCGAGCGTCAGCGTCTCGTTCCCGCGAAAGTTACGCCAGCCCTCGGTGAGCTGTCCGCTGACCGAGGCGAAGTGGAAGGCGGCGCCGGCGCGGATCTCGCGATCGCGCTCGTGCAGATCCTGCAACAGGCGGAACTCATCCTGGCCGAGGTGATACGTCGTCGAGCCCGGACCTGAGTTGTCATTGAATGTATACCCGATGAACGGCGTGATGGGACGGTCCGTCATCAGCTCGAGATCGAAGTCGTACATCCGGCGCGTGCGATCGATGGTGTGCTGGCCCGGGATGACGCCCTGGCTGAGCAACGGATTGGCGAAGGCCGGCAGCGCGCTGAAGGCATCGGCGGACCGATAGCCGAAGCGGAGCCGGTACGCGCCGGCGCGCGACGCTTCCAGGCGCAGCGACTGCGCCGGTCCTGAGCCGAGGTCGCTGACGTCGATGCGGAAGCGGTCGACGAGCGACGCGTGGCCTTCGAAATCGGAGGTCGAGAGCGTGAAGTTGCGGATCAGCACCCCGCCGCGCTCGTTGACCTGCGTGCGGTACATCTGGCTGCTACCGTTGAGATTGAGCCAGCGATAGCCGACCTCGAGATCGAAGGGGACGCTTTGCGCCTGCGCGGCAAAGGCGATCGCGAGGATCGGGAGAGAGAGGCAGTTCGCGACGAATCGTTTCATGTTCATCGCCTTCCTACTTCAGCAGTTGTGGGTCGCGGTTGGAGCCGTGGATCGCGACATGGCAAGTGGTGCAGTTCTGATAGCGCGCAGTGCTCAGGTTGTGGAACGACGGCGGCTGCGAGCCGAGGCCGGCGTTTCCGATCGGTGAGTGACATTCGATGCAGAGCTGCGCGACGGTAGCTCGTTTGAGTCGCTTCGGATTCGACGAGCCGTGCGGCTCGTGACAAGTGGTGCAGCTCCCGACGGCAACGGCACCGTGCTGAAAGACGAACGGACCGCGTTTATCGGCGTGGCAGGCCAGGCAGGGCGCTTCGCCGGCGCTGGTCGTGCGCAGGCTCTCGGCGCCGGGACGGCCGTGCGGCTCGTGACAGGAGGAGCACTCCATCCCGCCGCGGCCGAGGCGATGTGCGTAGGGCTTGTTGCGGAATGACGAGACCTGCGTCATGTGGCAGGAGTCGCAGAGGGCGAGCTGCTTTTTGGCGATCAGATGCGGTGCGTGCGGCTCGGAGGAATGGATGGAGTGACAGGTCAGGCAATTCACCGTGGGCGAGTTGGCGTGCATGCCGGCGTGACGCGAGATGCGATCGCTGCTGACGTCGTGGCAGGTCATGCAGGTCTTGCTGGAGCCCGCGAGGCCAACCGGTTTGAAGATTTTTTCCTTGTCGCCGCCGCCTTCGATGTGGGCTTTGCCGTCGCCGTGGCAGCTTTCGCAGAGCGCGTTGGGGACTTCGCCCTTTTTCACCTTGCCGCGTGCGTGCGCGTTCGCGGCGAACGCCTTCGCCTGATCGGCGTGGCAGTCGCTGCAGGCGGGAAGTGCGGCCGGCTCCTCTGCTTTCGCCGGTTCAGCGGCCGGTGCGGGTGCAGGAGCTGCCGTCTGCGTGGCCGGGATCTCGGGCGGTTTCGCGGGAGGCGTCTGCGCCGCGGCCGGAAGACCGAGAACCAGCAGCAGAAGCAGTCCTCCGATATGCGATTTCATTTGATTCTCTCCAAGCCGTCGTCGGAAGTGGAAATCCGAGGGAGATCCTTACTGAATCTCCCTCGGATCGTGGCTACCGCGCGTGCGCCTTTTCCACTGAGTGGTCTTTCCCGGTTCCGTGGCACGTTGCACATGCCTCGGCAGGGATCGTCGATCCTGGGAAGTTGGCCGTGTTCAGGAACGCGTGCGCGGCGGCATCCTTGTTGTCGTGGCAGCCGAGAGGCCGCGGTGGCCGGCCCCTGCGGCGTGAAGTAATCGCGGAGAGTGGTAACCGATGCGATGTCGGCCTGCTGCAGCGGCAGCGTGTAGGCCGCCGTGTTGGCGTGGCACTTCGCGCAGTTGCGGGTGTCGCCGGGGAAGCGCACTTCGTTGAAGTTGTTCTTCGAGCCGCCGAATCCGAAGATGGTGAAGTCCTGCGTCAGATTCTCGCCCGTGTGAATGCGATGGACCATGCGCTGGAAGGAGATCGACTCCGGAACTCCCTCGGCGGCCGGCCGGTTGGCCTGATCGTTCCCCGTCGGGTTGTGGCAGATCACGCACTCTTCGATGTTCCGGCGCTGGCCGCCATGCAACTGCAGAACGTCGTGGCACTGATTGCACTGCGCCAGCGTCACGGCGGTACGGCGCGGGGTGACGGTGCCGGTGACGGCGACGTACTTGATCGGATTGAGAGTGGACTCCTGGATGGCGATGTCGGCCTTGCCGTCGCCGCGCTTGAGCGAGACGTTCCGGCGCAGGTCGGCGCTGATGGTCCAGGTTCCTGATGCATTCGCGGGGAGCGCGGCGGTGAACGTGTAGGTCGTCGTTCCCGCGGTGGCGTTGAAGACGCCCTTGGTGATGGCGTTCTCACGGAAGTTGGCGCCGTAGTTGGACGTCGGTCCGGAGAGGATCGGCGAGAAGGTGGCCAGCTTCGTTCCGTCGACAGCCGTACCGTCGCCGTTCGTGATCTTGAAGACCGCGGTGGGCGACTTGCCGGGGAGCATGTTGGTCACGCTGACGACCGTGGCGTTCAGTCCCTTCAGCTGTTTCGACTTGAACGGAACCGTGTGCGCGCCTTTGATCGAGGCATCGAACTCGAGGCCGTCCGGCTGGTGGCAGGAGGCGCAGGCTTTGTCATCGGCCTGTGGGCCGGCGGGATGGTTGGCGCCGGTCACCCAGTTGACGTCGTCGTGGCAGGAGCCGCACGCCTCGCGGCTCGGGTTCGTGTACCAGACGCTCGACTGCGCGCCTTTGTTCGTTGCGACCGAACCTTCGTGGCAGGTTGCGCAGTTGCGAATGTCCTGCGGCATGGCCACGGTCGAGAAATCGTGGACCGACTGGGCGTTGCCGATGATCACGTAGGGCGTGCCTGCTTTGACGCTGGGCAGGTTGTCGCCGTTGTGGATCTTGTGGGCCATGACCTTCATGTCCACGGTGTTGCCGGTGTCGGGATCGGTCGTCTGCGGCTGATGGCAGAGGGCGCAGAGCTTGACGTCGCGGCGCGAACCGCCGTGGGCGTTCAGCGCGGACTGCGTGTCGTGGCAGTTCAGACACGTCGATGAGTCGCGCATCTTGTCCCAGGTGTTCCCCGCGGCGATCGTTCCGCCGTCGGGCCGGAAGTCAAATTCGACGTTGGCGAAGTAGTTCTTCGCCAGGGCCGGATCGAGGCCCGGAACCGCGGTCATGTTGCGCGAGGCGTAGATGCCGAGCGTGTGCGTTTTGGTCTGATCGAAACCCGACGGCAGCACGGTCGTGGAGGTGAACTTGGCGTGGCCGGTCTCGAGATCGGTGAACGCGCCCGCGATCGTGCCCGCCTGCGTGGCCGTTACGTTCGGATGCGGGCTGTCGGCCGGCGAGGTCTGCGTGCGCGTGCCGTACGAGGTGTACTGGCGCGTGGCCGGGTCGTACCAGGCCAGCACGAAGCTGAGCGAGATCGGGCCCGGCGTGGTCTTGCCGAGGCGATCGAGCGGCTGGTCGAGATCATCGGTGAGGCTGACGTCGATCACCGGCTTGCGGTCGCCGCCGATGGTGATCGAGTTGACCTTGATCTTCAAACCGGGGCGGACGAAGGCGATGTCCGAGGCGGTGAGATAGGCCTCGACCTGGCTCGACGCGTACTGGGGCTTCGCCGGTGCCGGCGCGGGGGTGGCTCTCTTGCGGGCGTCCGTCGCAAGCATTGGGAATGCGAGCAACGCAATGACAAAAACCGCGAAAACGGCGCGCCTCATCTGGGTGTTCATGCGGACCTCCGATACTTTCTCACTACATCTGTTTTGTTCACGTGCACACGCTAAGGTGTCCAGGGACGCGCAGCCATGTTCGTGGGCACCGGTGTCGTGTGACCGCTGTCACAGAGTTTCGTGACCGCAACCGCCGAGCGCGCGCGAGCCCGGCCGGTATCGTGTGCAGCCATGAAGCGACCGACGACATTGCTGCCCACCGTATGCTTCGTTCTCGCGGTTATCTGTCTCATTTGGGGCACTTACGCGGGATTGTTCGTCGCCCCTGCCGAGGAGCACATGGGCGAGGTACAGCGAATTATGTATGTACACGTCCCCACGGCGTGGACGGCCATGCTGATCCTCACATGGGCGTTTGTCAGCGCGGTGATGTTCCTCCTCGGCGCGAGCTGGCGCTGGGACAACCGCCTCGAAGCAGCCCTCGGCCTCTCCGTGCTCTTCTGCCTGCTGCTCTGCATTCAGGGAGCGATCTGGGCGAAGCCGACGTGGGGCGTGTGGTGGGATTGGGATCCCCGATTGACGACGACGGCCGTGCTGCTGATGGCGTTCACGGGAATCGTGGCGCTTCGGCACTTCATCGAAGATCCCGCCAGACGAGCGACCTGGTCGTCGGTTGCCACGATCATCGCCTACGTCGACGTCCCGATCGTCTACTTCTCGGTGAGGTGGTGGAACTCGCTGCACCAGCAGCAATCGACCGTTTCGACGATCTCACGCGATTTTCTGATCCCGCTGATGCTGAATTTCGCGGGGATGCTGTTTCTCGTCATCGCGCTGATGACGCTCCGGACGCGCGCGGCGGCGCTGCGGCTCGAGGACGAAATGGCACCGCCGTTGGTGGAGGTGATGGCATGAACGGCATTCTGAATGGCGGCTGGGACTTCGTGGTGGCCGCTTACGTGATCTCCGGCGCGATTCTCGCGATCTATTCGATTCACACGTTCCTCAAGTTCCGGCAACTCGTGGCTGGCAATACGAAAGGAGTTTCTCAATGAGCAGCGAACAGAAGACATCCCGGCTCTCCGGCCCACTCTCTGCCAGGAGCGGCTTTTTCCTCGGCATCGGCACCGCGGCCATCGTCGGCGCGCTGGCGATTGTTGCGGTCCGCTACGACGGAACTGCAAAGGCCACAGTCGTTCCGCCTCCGGAGCCGGCAGCTGCCGTGGCGCCGGCAAGTTTGCCGATCTCCGAGCACATCGCGGCGATGAACGCGGCCGCCGAGACGGCCTCCACGCCTCCGACCGCAGACTCGTCATCGAAACCGCTTCCGGCGGTCCTCCTCTCTGGCACGATCGCTCTCGATCCGACGGCGGCCGGCAAGGTCTCCGGACCGGTGACGGTGTTCGTGATCGCCCGCGACAATACCGGCAAGGGCCATCCGATCCTGGCCAAGCGCCTGGACGTCACCTCCTTCCCCGCGAAATTCACCCTCGGCCCGGGCGATTCGATGATGGGCGGCACGCCGCCAGCCACGGTGTCGCTCGAGGCCCGCATCGATCTCGATCGCGACGCGATGACGAAAGAGCCGAACTCCCCGGCGGTGAAGATCGATACGGTGAAGATCGGAAGCGCTGATGTGACGCTGACGCTGAAGTAGTGCAGGCGTCTCGCCTGCTCCCGCTGGGCGTCCTCGCCCAGCGGTGGTTTCTGGGATTCAATTGCAGGATGGGAGCCGCTTACGGAAACCACCGCCGGGCGAGGACGCCCGGCGGGAGCAGGCGCGGACGCCTGCACTACGTCAGCAGCAACCGCAGAATCCCGCTGATTCGAAAGTTCCGCAGCAAGGCGCCGGGCTCGAAGAGCTCGGCCTTGTCGTTCAGCGTCCCTTTCGTCGAGGCCCGCCGTTCTCCGCGCTCTTCGCGTGCAGCGTGGCGACGCAAATCGACGCCGGCAGCCCGCCGGTCGCTGATCCGGCCGTAGCGGCGCTTGATGTCGTTGAGCCGCTCGGCGGCAGCGTACGTGACGTCGACGATCTCCGCGCGCGTCATCCACTCGGTCTCGTAGCTCAGCATCGATTCCCAGTCATCCGTTTCGAGAAGCGCGCGATGCTCGGCCAGCGTCCTGGCGCGCAGCCGGTAGCCATACGCCTGCGGGTTGGCAAAGACGTCACTTCCCGGATCGAGGAATGGCGCCATCGGCGTGATGAATGCGGAGAGCCGCCGGTCGAAGCGGATGAAGAGGTGCTCGATGGCATCGACCATTTCCAAGACGTTGGTCATGGTCTGGCCGGGTAATCCGATCATGTAGAAGAGATCGAGCTGCCGGCAGTGGGACGCCAGCATGGCCTCGATCGATTCCGCCATCCGGCTGTTCGTGAAATGTCCCTTGCCGAGGAGCGCGCGGATCGATTCGTCGTGACTCTCGGGCGAGAGCTCGGCGCCCCAGTTGGGGACGGCCGCGTCGATGCGCGCCACGAGCTCGCGGTCCGGCGGATCGAAGAACTCGAAAATGATGCGATTCGCGACCGGCATTCGCGCCAGGGCATCCAGTACGTCGCGAACGTACTCTTTGCCGCCGTCACGGAGATCGCCGACGAGGAAGATCGGCGTGCGTGTGATCCGCGCAAGCTGCCGGACCTGTTTCGCGATCACGTCGGGACTGCGCAGCAACGGATGATGGCCAGGCATGAATCGCCGGAAGGCGGAGTGCGAGGCGCCGCAACTGATGCATCGCCGCGCACAGCCGCGCACGGTGAAAACGGCGGTGATGGGGTGCCGCCACCAGGTCTGAAACGGAACGCTGGTCCAGAAGTCGAAATGACGGACGACTTCGCGAATCATCATGCCGAGGTCGAAGCCATAGTCGTCGAGCGAGGCCGGCAGAGGCGCATCGGGATTGATGACGACTTCACCGTCGCGCTTCCAGGTGAGACCGGGGACGTTCTCGAACCGCCGCTCTCCCTCGATCTCGCGCACCAGCGCCAGCAGCGACGGCTCGGTCACGCTTCCGCGCAATACGAAATCGACAGCAGGATCGTCGATCAGCTCGCGATGAAAGCAGGTCGCGGAGATCCCGCCGAAGACGATCGGAATGCCGGGGTGGATCTTCCTGAGCAGCGCTGCGACAGCCGGCCCGCCTTGCGCGTGCGGAAGCCAGTGCAAATCGATGCCGAAGAGTTTCGGCTTCAGCTTGCGGAGAAACGTCTCCGGCTGGAAGCGCCGGCTGCGCATCATCCGCAGCGCCAGATTGACGATCCGGACGCGATACCCATAACGCCGCAGAAACGCCGACAGCGTAAGAAACCCGATCGGGTACATCTCGAACACCGGCGTCGAGGGAATGACGTCGCTGACCGGCCCATAAACGATCGACCGTTCACGAAAGTCGAAAACGCTGGGGGGATGGATCAGAACGACGTCGGATTGCACGTGATCACAATGGATTGTGATTGCTTGCAGCGTCGGCATTCCGCATCACCTGAGCGTGTGATGCGTAGAGCAGGCGTCCCGCCTGCAACCGCCGGGCGTCCTCGCCCGGCGGGGTTTCCATGCACCAGACACTGTTGGATCGAGCACAAAAAACCACCGCCGGGCAAGGATGCCCGGCGGTTGCAGGCGGGGACGCCCGCTCTACGCTTTGCAGGTTTACTTCAGCGTGCGCATGTGCGCGACGAGGGCGCTGATCTCGGCGTCGGTCAATTTGCCTTTGTAGGCCGGCATTTTGCCCTTGCCGTCGGCGGTGACCTTGGTCAGATCGGCATCGGTCTGCTTCTGGACTTCGGGAGAACGCAGGTCGCGAAGCTTCATGGCTTTGCCCATTGCGGTGTCGCCACTGCCGTTGACGCCGTGGCAGGAGGCGCATTTCGCCTTGTAGAGTGCTGCGCCGTCGGCCGCGGCGAGAGTGGCCGGCAGAATCAGAAGGATCGAGACAGTGAGAAGGGCAAACAATTTCCGGTTCATGGTTGTAACCTCCTTTGATTACATGCCGCCGCCGGTATGGCATTCGGCACAATTGACGGCTCGCAGATCGCCGATATCGACCGGATGCTCGAACGCCACATTCGTGGAGCTCGCCTCCGGAAGAACCGTGTGGCAGATCTGACAGTCTTTGCTGATTCGTTTTCCGTCTTTGCTGACGTGCTGATCGTCATGGCAACGGAAGCATCCCATCGACGCAAAATGCCCGAGGTTGTCGGGATGCGTGCGCCAGTCAACGCGCATTTCGGGGAAGCGGATGGCCCGGAACACGTCTTGTACGGATTTCACCGCGCCATCGATCTGCGCGCGCTTGGTCTTGTATGCGTCCGGATACGTCTTTTCGTAGTACGCAGGAAGAACCTTCGCAATCGCGGCGACGCCGGCGTCCGTGGACGGATAGTCGGCGGCGAGCACCGCCACGGCCTGCTGCTTGATGAACGGCAGGGTGTGATCGATTTTCCCGCTGAGAATCGCCGTATCGACGGCGCGGTCCGGCGAACGGTAAATGTGTGTCGGACGGTTGTGGCAATCGACACAATCCATGCGCCTTGTTGAGGCCGTGGCGATCTGGGCATCGGTGAGTTTCGAGCCCTCGGCCTTGTACTCGGTCACCTTTCCATTGCGGTCCTTGACACGGACCCACGGAATGACCTGGCGCTGCCGGTCGGTGGCGATGTACGTGACTTCATTGGCGATGTTCATATGCCAGTGAATCCCGCTGGTCTGACCGCCCTGCGGGCTGCCGCCGCCGGTCTTGATCAGCATGCGCACTTCTTTCGGCGTATTGGTCTCGTCGTACGCGTAATGATTGAAGACCTTCAACTGCGCGCCGAAGAATTTCGCCGGCCAATGGCACTGCTCGCAGGTTTCCTGTGCCGGGCGCAGATTCTGCACAGGGCTGGGAATCGGCCGCGGGTATTTGTGGAAAGCGACTGAATAGAGCTGATAAGAACCCGACAGTTTCGAGCGGACGAACCATCCTGCACCCGGCCCGATATGACATCCGGCACAACCGACATGCGCATGCGGCGAAGCCTGATACGCCGTGTATTCGGGATACATCACCTTATGGCAGGCCGTTCCGCAAAAGGCATCGGAATCGGTGTAGTGATAGGCCTGATAACTGCCAACGACTGACATCGTCACGAACAGAATGAGACCAACAGCCGAGGCGACGACGATGACACGGGTACGCCGCTCGTTGAGATCGATCTTGGGATAAACGGCGATTTCACCCGGTGCCAGATGGCGTCTTCGCCGGCGCTCGATCAGCATGCCGGCGAAGAAGATGAGAAGGCCAATGATGAGGATTGCTGGCGCGATGATCCACGTCAGGATCCCCATGTAAGGGTTCGAATTCGCGCGCGTGGCGTCCAGGTAAATGAGAAAACCGAGGTTTGCCAGGGCCACAACGGCGATGCCGATGCCGGCCTCGCTGATCAGATTACGCGACAGGCGCAACGGTTTCGCCGGTTCCGTCATTCTTCTTTCCCTTCCTCATCCGCCAATGGGTGTTCTTCTTTGTAAAGCTCCTCCGGCATTTTTCCGTCGAACCAGGCCCAGTTCATCGGATAAACGTCGGGGTCAAAGATCACGTGGTAGAAGTGCCAGACCAGGATCGCCAATGTGGCCAGAATGGCCTCGTAGTAGTGAACGGTGGTGGCGACGTCGATCCACCAGCGCGGGATCCATTGGGCGACCGCGACAGAGTACCAGATCATCAAGCCGGTCAAGGCCATGACCACGGTGCCCCACATCCCGGCCCAGTACTCGGTTTTTTCGGCGTAGCTGAAGCGGGCAAACTGCGGCTTGGTCTTCTTCATGCCGAGGTAATAGCCGACCGTGCCGGCGGCATTGCCGATGTCGGAGAAGCGGAACCAGAGATCGCGCAGACCTTTGCGGCCTTCGCGGGTGAAGACCATGTAGGCGAGGTGATAGAGGCCGATGGCCATCATCACCACGGCGGCGATGCGATGGACGATGCGCCGCAGTTGTTCGCTCGGACCGAAGAGCATTCCGAAGATCGAGCTCGGCCAGGCCAGCGCGAAGCCGCTGATCACGAGCACGACGAAGCTGATTCCCATCACCGCGTGCTGGATGCGCTGATTGAGGTTCATCCGCTCGACCGTGTGGCCGGCGTTGCGCGCCTTCCGCGCGGCAACGGCCTTCTTCCACCAGATCAGGATGTTGTGCAGGAGCATGAAGCCGACCGTAGCCACGATCAGCACGATGTAGATGCGCCGGATCCAGGTCACGATGCGCGATGGCGTGTCGCTGACGTCGCCGGACGCGCGATGCACCTTGCCGTGGGTGAAGTTTGCGGCCGCGCCGTCATGGCATTTGCCGCAGGTCTTCTGCAGGTTCCTCGGATGGATCGCCGAGCGCGGATCGGACGACGGTAAGACGTCGTGCGCGGAGTGGCAGCTGGCGCAGTCGGCGGCCGTGGTCGAGCCCATCTGCCGGGCCAGGCCGTGGTAGCTCGATTCGTACGAGGCTACGCGCGCTGACGGGACGCCGAACTCCTGACTGAGCCGCACGCCTTCGTGACACTTCGCGCAGCTCGCGCGCGGGCCACCGACCTGATCGGCGGCGTGCGAGATGGTGTGGATGCCGTGGCAGTCGGTGCAGACCGGCGCGTTCCAGTTGCCGCGCGCCAGCGCCTTGCCGTGCACACTTTCCGCGTAATGCGCCGCCACCGTGGCGTGACAGGCTCCGCAGGTGCGGGCCACGTTGAACTTGAAGATGCCGGAGAGCGGATCATTGGCCGGGCGGACGGCGTGGTGGTCGTGGCAGTCGGTGCAGACGGCAGCTTTCGCGGAACCGTTGGCGACGGCGCGGCCGTGGACGCTGGCCTGATACGAGATCGCTGACTGGTTGCTCAGACCGGCCTTGGCCATGGCGAACTTCTGGCCGTGACAGGTCGAGCAGGTGGCGGGGATGTTCGCGTGCGCGGTCTTCGATTTCGGATCGGACGACGGCAGGATCTCGTGCGTCAATCCATGGCAATCGGCGCATTTCGCGCCGCGGGCGACGCCGGATTTCACCGCCTTGGCGTGCAGGCTGTTGTCCCAGGCAGCGACGCTGTCGGGATGGCAGGAGGCGCAATCGACGGCTCTCGGGGCCGGATCGTGCGGATAGGCCTTCACGTCGGCGTGGCAGTTCGTGCAGTCGAGCGGGCCGTGAACGGACGCGGCCAGCTTCTTCGCATCGACGTGCTGGGCCAGATCGGGATTGTCGTGACAGGCCAGGCACTCGGCATTTGTCATCTGCGCGCGCGCGGAAACAGCGGCGAACAGAAACGCGGCGGCGATGATCAGTTTTCGCATCGAAAGAGACCTCGACTACACAATAGGTTTCGCAGGAGTCATCCCACGATGCGGCCAGTCACCTGTGAAGTGTGATTCGCCGCACGCGTCGCTGTGCGGGACTAGATTCCCAGCACCGCCATCGCCGCGCCGACGCTGACGATCAGTGCACCGGCCACGGCGTCGCCGTAGCGGTCGATCCAGTTCGCGTGAATGGCACGCGCGCCGGCGTGGGCGACCGTGACGAGGACGACCATCGTGGCGATGGTGGCCAACTCGTAGGAAAGAATCACCGCGGCCACGGTGCGCCAGCCTGCGCCGGCGGAGGCGATGATCATCGGGATCACGGCCACGCACGGATCGGCGGAGAAGAGGAGGAACAGCGACCACTCGGTGAGCCCGTGATCGTGATCGTTGTGGCCGTGGGTGTGGTGATGATCGTGGGCGTGGATCACGCAGAGCGGATCGCGGCGCAGGCTGCGCACGATCCCCCAAATCATGTAGACGGCGCCGAATACGATCAGCAGCCAAGTGGCCAAGGACGCCAGGCGGCCGCCGATCAGCCGGATCACGCCGAGGCCGGCGAAGAGCGCCACGATCCCCATCAGCGCGGAGACCGTGACGTGGCCAAAGCCGCAGAGGATGGTCGTACGCGACGTGCGCAGCGGCGACCACTTGCGCGCACGCGCCAGCGCGGCGAACGGCATCCAGTGATCGGGCGCCATCGTGTGCAGCGAGCCGACCGTGGGCGCCGCGAGAATCAGCGTCCAGGAGAATCCGGTCATGACGCGACTAACTCCATGGCCACTGCCGCGCGGCGCTTCGTCAGCCAGCTGATCCACTCGTCCACGCCTCCGGGCTGCCGCGACGCCAGCGGGATGATCACCGGGTCGGGCATCACGCGCCCGAGGGCGTCGTAGATGGCGGAAATGTCGACGTCGAGATGCGGAAGCAGGTCGGTTTTCGTCAGGAGGACCACGTCGGCCTTGGCGAACATGGTCGGGTATTTCAGCGGCTTGTCTTCCCCCTCGGTGACCGACAGCGCCACGACGTTGACGTCCTGCCCGAGGTCGTAGACCGCGGGGCAGACGAGGTTGCCGACGTTCTCGATGAACAGGTACTCGATGCCATTGAGGTCGAGATGATGCAGCTCGTGATGCACCATCTCCGCATCGAGATGGCAGGCCTGGCCGGTCTTGATGGCGCGCGAGCGGATGCCGGCGCGGACGAGACGCATGGCGTCGTTTTCCGTGGCCAGGTCGCCGGCGATGGCGGCGAGTTTCGCGCCGTCGCTGAACGCGCGCGCGGTCGCTTCGAGCACCGCGGTCTTGCCCGATCCGGGCGAGCCCATGAGGTTGACGGTGAAGATGCCGCGCTCGCGGAGGTGCTCGCGGTTGTGCGCGGCCGTGCCGTCGTTGTGCGCAAGGATGCGCGTCTGCAGCTCGAGCGGCACGAGGTTCACGTCACCGCATCCACAATCGGTACACATCAAGCCACCTCCAGTTCGATTCGTTGCAGGATGATCTCGTCGCCGCTGGCGAGCTGCGCCGGCTCGTTGCATTCGATGCAGCGAAGAAAGGCGCCGTTCGCGATCGTCACCTGGCAACGAGGACAGTGCCATCGAGCCGGGATGCGATCGATCGTCAGTGTTGCGTGCTCGCACAGCGTGCCGGCGCGGAAGACTTCGTACGCGGTGGTCAGCAGGCCGCAGTCGACGCCGGACATCTCGCCGATCGTGACGCGAATCTCGTGCACTGCGGCTTCGCGCGCGCCCACGGCCGCGGCGACGGAATCGACGAGCGACTGGACGATGGAGTACTCGTGCATCACGACACTCCGAACTTCGGCTGGCGCTTGCCGAAGAAGGCATCGATGCCTTCGGCGAAATCGCCGCCGTCGGCGATGCGGGCCAGGTGCTGCAGCTCGCGATCGAGATGAACGTCGAGACGATCCATCCCCGCGGCCTGGTTGATCAATTCCTTGGCAATCCCCATCGCCTCGGTCGGTCCCGAAGCCAGCTGCGCCGCGAGCGCGGCAACATCGGCATCGAACGTCCCGGCCGGATAAACCGCCGTGATCAATCCGATCTCCAGCGCCCGTTGCGGCGTGAGGCGCGGATTGAGAAAGAGCAGCTCGAATGCGCTGCGCAATCCCACCAGCCGCGGCAGCATGAAGGTGGAGCTCTCGGCGCCGGTCAGGCCGGTCTTCGTGTAGGCCCACTCGAACGAGGCGCGATCGGAGGCAACCACGAGGTCGCAGGCCATGGCCAGGCCAAATCCGCCGGCGGCGGCGATGCCGTCGACGGCGGCGATGAACGGCTTCGGAGCACGGCGAATCTCGGAGATCGTGCTGTGGATGTATTCGAGGATTTCCTTGAACGCCTGACCGTACGAAGGCGAGGCGGCGCGGATGTCTTTCAGGTCGGCGCCGCTGCAGAAGACACCGCCAGCGCCGCGCAGCACGACGGCGCGAATGGCGGCGTCGCGCGCCATCTGCAGCCCGGCCTTGCGCAGGTCGCGGGCCGTCTCGACGTCGAGCGAGTTGAAGCGCTCGCGGCGGTCGATGGTGATCGTACCGACGCCGCCAACGATCTCGACGCGGATGTTCGTCATGCCGCCGCCTTCTGCGGCAGAAGCCGGCGCAGCGCTTCGAAGGCCAGGTGTCCCCAGGTGGTGCGCATCATCCACTCGCGTTGCGCATACGCGTAGGCGCGAACGATGTCGTGCTCCCCGCGCGTCGCCGCGACGCGGACGAACGGCGCGACCGGAAAGGCATTGCTGCGCGCCAGCACCGGCCCGGCGTCGAGCTCCGGCGTGACGATGTGGACGGTGCTGCGCGTCTCGCGCTCACCGGCGACGATGGCATCGCGCGTGGCGTGCAGGCCGGGATAGCGCGGGCTGCCGTCGTCGTTGCGCAACGTCAGATCGGAGTCGTGAACGTTGAGAATGCGCTCGGGAAACGCGGCCAGGAGTGGCTCGGTGAGGACGTAGATGTAGCCGAGGAGGATGACGGCGTCGAGGTCGTAGCGGGCCAGCATGGCGCCGGTCTGGATGTCGAACGATCGGCGATCGCATCCGCGCGGCGGCTGGCGATCGAGCACGCAGGCGACGTTGACGTGCTGGCGCAGCTCCGAAAGACCGGGCGCGCGTTTCGAGCAGACGACGGCGACGTTCAACATATGCGTGGCAACGGCTCGCCTTCAGGCTCCGAGAGCAGCCGCTTTCCGAATCCGGTATCGAGGATGACCGAGCCGAGTCGCTCGGAGTTGCAGACGCCGATGATGGCGGCGCTGCGGCCGAGCGGATGCACGCGGAGGAGTTGCAACACGTCGTCCGCGCGATCGGCGCGGACGCCGATGAGCGCCTTCCCTTCGTTGGCCACATGCAGCGGATCGATGCCCAGAAGCTCGCCGACGGCGCGGACCGCGGGCGTGATCGGGACCGAGCGCTCTTCGAGCACGATGCCGACGCCGCTCTTGGCGGCCATCTCGTGCAGCGCGCTGGAAACGCCGCCGCGGGTCGGATCCTTCATCGCCGTCACCGCGTCCGGCATCGTGCCGAGCACCGAGGCGATGAGTGAATTCATCGGGGCAACGTCGGAGACCAGATCGCTTTCGATCCCGATCGAATGGCGCGCCGCCATGACCGCCAGGCCGTGCTCGGCGATGTTGCCGGTGACGATGATGCGATCGCCGGCGGAGAGACCGTTGTCGCGGACGAGCGTGCGCGTCAGGCCGATGCCGCAGGTGTTGATGACCACGCCGTCGAGCTCGCGGTGGCCCATGACTTTCGTGTCGCCGGTGACGACCGGCGCGTTGGACTCGCGGCAAGCGGCGATCATCGAGCGCTGGATCGCTTCGAGCGACTCCAGCGAGAAGCCTTCCTCAAGGATCACGCTGCAGGTCATGGCCAGCACGCTGGTCGCGCCCATCATGGCCAGGTCGTTGACCGTTCCGCAGATGGAGAGGCGGCCGATGTCGCCGCCGGGAAAGAAGATCGGGTGGATGACGTGGGAGTCGGTGGTGATGACCAGCCAGTCGTCGCCGATGCGGATGGCGGCACCGTCGTCCATGGCGGCGATGCCGACTCCTTCGAACGGCAGCGTGGCGAAGTCGCGCACGAAGAGCCGTTCGATGAGCGCGCGCATGGCCCGTCCGCCGCCGCCCTGCTTCAATGTGACGCGTCCGGCAGGAGCATCCATCAACATGGTCATGCTGTCGCCTCCAGATCCGGGACGCCGCCGTAGAGGTGCCAGATCTTGCACGTGCCTTCGTTGGAAACCATGCACGCGCCGACGGGGTTCTCGGGCACGCACTCGCGATTGAAAAGCCGGCAGTCGCGCGGGTTGCGGATGCCGGACATGATCTCGCCGCAGATGCACTGGCCGGCCAGCGCCGGCGGCGCGTAATCCCACAGCGACGGGAGATCGATGGTGAAGCGGCGGCGCGCGTCGACGTGCGCGAATTCATCGCGCAACCGCAGGTTGCCGTTCGGCACGTGGGCGATTCCGCGCCACCGCCCGCCGGTCATCTCGAACACTCTCCACAGCTGTTTCTGCGCCGCCAGGTTCCCCTCGGCGCTCACGCATCGCGGGAACATGTTCACCACGCGCGGCGTACGGTTGCGGATCAGTTCCAGCAGCTCGACCAGTCCGGCAAGGATGTCGATCGGCTCGAAGCCGGCCACGACGACCGGAACCTTGTGGCGCGCCACAAACGGCTCGAAGACCGCGGAGCCGGTGATCGTGGCGGCGTGGCCGGCGGCGAGGAATCCTTCCACGCGCGAGCCGGGCATCTCGGCCACGATCTCCATCACCGGCGGGATGTATTTGTGCACGGAGAGGACGGAGAAGGTCGGCGGCGGATCGTTGAGGATGACCGCGGCCGTGGCGACGGCGGTGGTCTCGAACCCGGAGGCGAAGAGGACGACTTCCTCACCGGTCTCGCGGGCGATGTCGGCGGCCTGGCGCGGGCTGTAGACGATGTCGATCTTCGCGCCGCTGGCTTGCGCGTCGGCGAGCGACTGAACCGTACCCGGTACCTTGAGCATGTCGCCGAAGGTGGCGATGCGCACGCCCTGCCGCGCCAGGACGATGCTCTCATCGACTTCGGGAACGTCGGTGACGCAGACGGGGCAGCCCGGACCCATGATCACATCGAGCGATTTCGGGAAGAGCGAGCGCAGTCCGAAGCGGGCGATGGCCTGCTCGTGACTGCCGCAGACGTGCATCACCGCCACAGGCCGTCCGATCTCGTCCATCTGCCGGGCGAGCGTTGCCGCCAGCGAGCGCGCCAGCGCAGGATCGCGGAACTGGAGCTCGTTGGTCACGCGGTCCCCGCGATTTCCGCGCGTACGTCGCTGGTCATCAGGTCGTCGGCGTTCTCCCCTTCGCGCAGCAGCATTTCGTACAACGCGAGCGTCTCGCCGACCGACTCGGGGGCGATGCGGCGGATGGCGAAACCGACGTGGTTGAGGATGTAGTCGCCGGGCGCGACCGGCTCGTCGACGATGTCGAGGCGTACTTCCTTGCGCACACCCCAGAAGTCGACGGTGGCGGTGCAATCGTGAACTTCGATGACGCGGCCCGGCACACCTAGGCACATACGAGTTCCTCCTCGACGACTAACTCAACGATGGATTCCGTGACACCTGTGCGCAGGCGCGCGTCGGCGATGAAGGCCTGGCCGAGGGCGATGCCGCCATCGCCGGCGGGGACGTCGCGATTCATGACCACGCGCGCGGACGACCGCAGCGCGTCGATGACTGATTCAGCCAGCCGTACGTTCTGAAAGCACCCGCCGCTCAGCACGACCGGCATCTCTCCTCGGCTGACCAGCGCGGCCCGCGCCACTTCGGCAGTGGCGGCGGCGAGCGTGTTGTGGAAGCGCGCGGAGATCGTGGCGGCGGAACGGCCGGCGAGCAGATCGTCAACCGCGGCTTTGACCATCGGACGCGGATCGATCTCCCACGGCGCGAGTCCGTCGTGAATGACGATCGGATAGCGTCCGCGCTCCGACGGGTCGGCGATCATGTTCCAGCGGAAGGCCACTTCGCCTTCGTAGCGCGCGTCGGGAAGGCCGAGGATGATCGCGCCGAAGGCGTCGAAATAGCGGCCGATGCCGCGCGCGGGCGTGGTGTTGAAACGGCGCGCGATCATGCGGCGAACGGCTTCGATTGCGGGCAAGGAGAATTCGCGGAAAAGCGGAATGGCGTGCAGCGGCGGAGCGCCGTCGAACACATCGTCGAGCAGCGCCAGTGCGATCCGCCACGGCTGGCGAATGGCCTGATCGCCGCCCGCCAGCGGAATCGGCCGGAAGGTGGCGAAGCGCTCGAAGTTTTCATAGCCGGCGATGAGGATCTCGCCGCCCCACGAGGTGCCGTCGGTGCCGAAGCCGGTGCCGTCGTAGGCGATGCCGACGACCGGGCCTTCGATCCCATGCTCGGCCATGGCGCTGGCGATGTGCGCGTGATGGTGCTGCACCGCGATCGTGCGCACGCCTTCCTGAGACAGCGCGTAACGCGTGGAGAAGTAGTCGGGATGGAGATCGTGCGCCAGCACGCCGGGCGCGACGCCGACGAAGGCCTTCATCCGCTCGATGGCCGATTCATACGCACGCAACGTGGCCACGCTCTCGAGATCGCCGATGTGCGGCCCGGGGAAGGCGCTGTTCCCGGCAGCGATGCAGAAGGTGTTCTTGAGATGCGCACCGCAGGCGAGGATGGGCTCGGAAAACGCTCGACTCGTTTCAATCGCCCGCGGCACGAATCCTCGGGATCGTCGCAGCACAGCCGGCGCGCCGTCGATGACCCGGACGATGGAGTCATCGACCCGCGTGACGATCTCGCGATCGTGCAGCAGGAAGACGTCGGCAACGTTACGAAGTTGATCGAGCGCGTCGGCGTTCGTGGTCACCATCGGCTCGTCAGAGAGATTCCCCGACGTCATCACCAGCGGCACGCCGGCATCACGCAGAAGAAGATGGTGCAGTGGCGTGTACGGCAGCATGATCCCGACGAGCGGAACCGCGCCGGACACTGACGATGCCAGCGGCGATTCCGCGCGGGCGCGTGCGAGCACGATCGGCCGCTCGACGGAGAGCAGCAACGCGCGCTCGGCATCGTTCAAGTCGGCAATCTCTTCCGCCTGCGCCAGATCGCGGACCATCACCGCCAGCGGTTTGCGCTCGCGCCGTTTGCGGTCGCGCAACCGTTGCACGGCCGTGGCGCTGGTGGCGTCACAGGCGAGATGAAATCCGCCGAGGCCTTTGAGGGCGACGGTGAAACCGGCGCGAAGCGCGCGGGCGGCGAAGTGGATGGGATCGCGCGTGACGATTCGCCGCTGGCGGTTGTCCATGGCCGCGATGCGCGGACCGCAATCGGGGCACGCGTTCGGCTGCGCATGAAAACGGCGATCGTCGACGGAGTCGTACTCCGCCCGGCAGGAATCGCACATCCGAAACGGCGCCATCGAGGTGTTTCCTCGGTCGTACGGCGAGTCGAGGACGATGGAGTAGCGCGGCCCGCAGTTCGTACAGTTGATGAAGGGATAGCGGTAACGCCGGTCCGCGGGATCGAGCAGCTCGCGCAGACAGTCGTCGCAGGTGGCCAGATCAGCGGGAATCGAGACATTCCGCTCCGCGCCCGCCATGCTCCCGGCGATGGCGAACGCGGAGTGACTGACAAACGGAATCGCCAGACAGGTCACGGACCGCACGCGCGCGGCGGGAGGAGTGTCGCTGCGCAATGCGGCCACGAAACCGTCAAGAGCGTCGGAGGTGCCGAATGCGTCGATCGACACCCCGCGCGAGTCGTTCCGGACGACGCCGCGAATGTCCATCCGCCGCGCCACTTGAAACACCCACGGCCGGTACCCAACACCCTGCACCGTCCCGCGGATCTCGATATGAAGTCCACTCAGATTCATGTCCCAATTCCCGTGCCCTCAAGGTAGGCGCGAGAGGAACATGAGGAGATGTCGAGGAACACAGGGGGTGGTGACGGATGTCACTCGGAGGGTATGCGCTACGCAGTCGCTTGCACCAGAGGCGTGTCGAAAATAGCGCTCACGGCATCTAGCTCGCGCTCGATCGAATCCGTCTCGATGATCGATTCAATGATCAGCGGGCAATCATGCGGGAGGTGCGCGGCCACACGGGCAAACGAATTTCGAGAGGTAGCGCCAAGTGGAAGATGCTCTCCGCGGGGGCCGACATCGCTCACGTGAAGTTGCCGGAGACGATCATCAAATTCGCGAAGCATCAGAATGGCCGAGGTCATCGTCGGATCGATCTGCCTTGCGTGACCTAAATCGAGGCAGAACGTGGCTTCGGGAAAGAGGTTGAACAAACTGCGCAACTCGGAAATCGTGCGGCCCATCGTCTTCCGATCGTCCATGTTCTCGATACAGAGACGCTCGCCGAGTTGCCGCCACAGAGACGGCGTCCTGAGCAACTCAGGATGAACGATGATCGGCCACTCTTCAGGGATGCGAAGGAGCAGGTCGAACGCTGCTCCTTCATCCATCACCGCGAGCTTGCTGGGCGCATGGAAGGAGACGTATTCGAAGTTGTCGAGGTCCAGTGTACCGATCGCTTCGACCAAGGCCGGAAGCTCATGATCGCGAAGCGCCGAGAGCTCGACAGCATCAATGCCGGCCACTCCGCGCTGCGCATCGAGGCCGCGGGTGAAATCGCCCTTTGCCAACGCGCCGGTGGAAAACCCGATCGGTCTCATCAAAACACTCCGAAGTCGCGGATCAACGTTGGCAGTTTAGGGTGTCTGTCAAAAAACAGGCGCGTGATTCCTTCGCGAAATCTGTGACTCCCATCCCGCAGGTCGGCGTACGTCGGATCATCGAGGGCGTCCTCAAACCGAACCGCCTCGAGCTTCTTTCGTGCGCCGGGATCCGAGAGAACGCTCAGGAAGTGATCGTATGAAGAGAAGATCGCGTCAGCCACAGCGTCATCTTCTGATTGCAGAACGGCGCGCGCAAGAAGTTCCAGGGGCGAAACCTCGGTCTGCGCCCGGATCAGCTCTGCCAGCCTCGAAAAGTAATCGTCCTCACTCTCCACATCGTAGAGACCGGACGGAGCGAAAAGGTCGCCAGAAAAGCACGCGAGTAGACCCCAGAGGAAGAGCACTTTGCGTGAGAACCGCAGTTTAATGTTGCGGATCGCCCAACCTTCGCGATCTCGCTCCCACATCTTCGACGCATAGTCCGAAGCCATGGTGCGCCAGTAGCGAACGACGTCGTTCAGCAGAAAATGCGGAACGGTCTGACGATGGCCGCTTCGGCTCTGCACGGAACGATCGTGAATGACGTACCGAGCCAGCACCTCGCGAATGACGCGTTCGCGAAGCAGTGGATTCGTCAAGGCGTGCGATTCCGAAAGCAGGAGGATACGACGCGTCAGGTTCTCGTTCGAGTCGCGCGTGCCTGCGATGTAGTGAACCAGCTCATGACTCCGGACGATGTCACCGAACGTGCCGGTAGCGCCCACGTCTTTGGCCACGACGCCAGAAATACGAGACCGGATCGAGTTTGCAAGAATCGCGTGCTCCGAATCGGAACGGCCATCGACGAGCAGGAGCCAATCAGCGTCGCTGCCTGCCGTGGCTTCGCCGCGGCCGAGTGAGCCAGTCACGATGATCGAATAGTTCGCGTCGTGAAGACTTGCAACCGCCGTCTCGAGTTGCCCGAGAATCGCATCAGTCCTCGCGCGCGCGGCGCGAATCCCACTCCAGTCAGCGCCGAGGCGCGATTCGAGCACATCGATCGTCGAGCTCACCGCGAAAGTTTGTCAGACCTGATCACCGAACCGCATTTCTCTACGTGGCGTAGCTTTGCTTCTGCACTTCCCCCATCACGATCGCCGCCGCGCGCGGCACCGCGCCCGCCACCGCGGGCGACAACATCATCCCGTTTTCAAGGGTCTGCGGGACTATGCCTACCAGCACCACTTCCTTCGGGGCGCCGCCGGCGAAGTCGAGGACGATGAGGGCGTCGTTGATGGTCGGCTCGTGGGGGCTGATGCGGATGCCGGCGGGCGTGGCCACGATCTCTTCGCGGGAGTAGAGGCGGATCGTGCCGGGAGGGGCGTCGGCGGCGACGGCGTCGACGAAGATCACGCGATCGTAGCCGGTCAGGTAGTTGGGAAGATCGAGCGACGGCGTGCCCAGGTCTTCGATCGTGACGTCCGGGCCGAGGGTGAAATTGGAGGAGAGATAGTCGACGACGGCAGGGCCGATGCCGTCGTCGCCGAGGAGGATGTTGCCGATTCCGTAGACCGCGGCCTTCACAGCACTTTCACTTTCGCTGTGTTGTTGCCGGCGGGATCGAACATGTGGACCGCGCAGGCCATACACGGATCGAACGAATGGACCGTGCGCAGGACTTCGAGCGGGTGCTGCGGGTCGGCGATGGGATTACCGATGAGCGACGCTTCGTACGGGCCGGACGTTCCCTTGCTGTCGCGCGGGCTGGCGTTCCAGGTGGTCGGGACGACAGCCTGATAGTTCTTGATGGCGCCATTGTCGATCACCACCCAATGCGAGAGCGTGCCGCGCGGCGCTTCGTGGAAACCGACGCCTTCGATCTCCCCTTTGGGAAACTCTGGCTGATTGAAGATGGTCGTGTCGCCCTTGACGATGTTGTCGGTGAGGAGCTGCCAGTGTTTGACGGCGAGCTCGGAGAGGACGGCGGTGCGGACGGCGCGGGCGCCGTGGCGGCCCAGCGTGGAGTGAAGCATGGCCGGCGTGGCTTTGACTCTCGCGATCGCCGAGATCTTGCCGAGGGCGGCGTCGGTCCACTTCACCATCAGCGGATTGCCGGAGGCGTATCCCGCCAGCACGTTCGCCAGCGGTCCTACCTGCGCGGGCTGGCCTTCGAAGCGCGGCGCTTTCACCCAGGAGTACTTACCGTCTTCCTTCCAGTCGGTGAATTCGGGATCGGTCTCCCCTTTCCATGGATGCAGCGGGCCGCCGCTCTTGTACCAGGCGTGCTCGCTGTCTTCGGTTACCGCCTTGCGCCAGTACTCATCCTTCTGGCCGGTGATGGGGTGGAACTTCGAGAGGTCGCCGTTCGGGATGAAGCCGCCCGGCAGGTCGAACTTCGTGCTCTTCTCGTCGAGCGGGAGATCGGGGACGGAGAGGTAGTTCGTCACGCCGGCGCCGTAGTTGAACCAGTCGGGATAAAAACCGGCCACGGCGCAGACGTCGGGGACGTAGACGTTCTGCACGAACGAGACGACCTTGTCGAGCAGTGATTTCATCGAGTACAACCGGTCGAGGTTCAGCGCCGCCTCGCTCTCCAGATTGATGGCGTTCGCCACGCCTCCGACGGCCACGTTCTGGATGTGCGGAGTCTTGCCGCCAAGCATGGCCACGACCTGGTTGGCGTAGCGCTGGTACTCGAGCGCCTGCAGGTAGTGGGCGACAGCGATCAGGTTCACCTCCGGCGGCAGCTTCATGGCCGGATGTCCCCAATAGCCGTGCGCAAACGGTCCGAGCTGGCCGCTGTCGACGAGGCCTTTGACCTTCATCTTCACCGCGGCCATCTCTTTCGTCGAGTTATTCGGCCAGCCGGAGAGGCTTTCGGCGATCGACGATGCCTTGGCCGGATCGGCCTTCAGCACCTGGGTGACGTCGACCCAGTCCAGCGCGGAGAGGTGGTAGAAGTGGACGATGTGATCGTGCATCGCGTGCGCGATCAGGATCAGATTGCGGATGTACTGCGCGTTGATCGGGATGGGCAGGTTCAGTGCGTCTTCGACCGCGCGCACCGAGGCCAGCGCGTGGACGGTCGTGCAGACGCCGCAGAAGCGCTGGGTGAACAGCCAGGCCTCGCGCGGATCGCGGCCGAGGAGGATGCGCTCGATGCCGCGAAACATGGTCGAGGAGGCCCAGGCCTTGTTGATCTTCCCCTGATCGACCTCGACGTCGATTCGAAGATGGCCTTCGATACGGGTGATCGGGTCGATCGTGATTCTCTTTTCTGTTGCGATCATGGCGGTGTCGTCCTTAGTCGTGAATTCGGTCGGGGAGAATGGCGAACCGTCCCGCGGCGACGATGAAGAGCGCGACGGCCAGGCCGATGTATCCGAGACACATCAGGAGCTCGGCGAGTGAGGGGAAGTAAATCGAGGCTTTGCCGTAGCGGAACGCAAGGGTGGTCGGAGCGAAACGGTAGGTCAGTCCGCCGATCGCGGTGAGCACGGCGGTCACGAAGAGAATTCGCGGACTCAGGCGCAGCCGTTCGTTGAAGAGCACGAGGGCCGGCACGAGCACGAAGAGGTTCTCCGCGTGGAAGAGAACGGCGTACCAGGTGGGCTGGAAGGCCAGGGCAAGCTGTCCGCGCACGACGACATCGACAAAGCGCAGGACCACAAACCCCACGGATCCCCAGGCCATGAATCGAGATAATCCGCCGAGAATCGGGACGTCCATCGGACGGTCCCACGCCAGACAGGTCACCAGGAGCAGGATGATCATCGAGGCGAAGCCGCAGATGATCGCCTGCATCAGATAGAACGCGGGCAGCATCTGCGTCTGCCAGAGCGGATGGACCTTTGCGCCCGCGAGCACCATCAACGAGCCGAGCGACGACTGGTGCATGATCGGCAGGACGAACGCCATCGCCACCATGTAGGGGTAGACCGGCTTGATGCGGCGGACCCACCGTTCCGGAAGAACCTGCGGCAGGTTCTCGTACAAGAGGAAGATGGATACGTAGGCGGTCATGCAGACCGAGATCTCCAGCAGCGCGGAGTGGAGGTTCCAGCGCCAGGGGAGCACGACGTTATAGAAGTTCCACGGCCGGCCGACGTCGAAGCCGAGCGCGAACATGCCGGTGCCGTAGAAGAGCAGGCTCGATGACAGCGCGGCGCGCATGATCACGTGGAATTGCTTCTGGTTGAACACCCAGGTCAGCAGCCCCACGGCGAGCGCCGACGATCCGAGGGCAGTCAGCACCATGACGTTGAACGTCTTCCAGACGCCGATCGCGTAGTCGTCGTTCATGCCGGTGAAGGCCAGTCCGCCGAGGAGGCGTTTTGCGGAGAGAGCCAGCGCGATGACCGCCAGTGATGAAAAGAACACGAACGGTGCGGTGACGAGCGGTTTGTTGACCGGAGAAGCATGCCCCCATCGTGCGACGCTCATAGCTGCTCCTGTCTGCCGGTCTTTGCTTCCTCGGCACGGGCTTCTTCCTCATGGATGCGGAATCGGCGGCGCATCAATGCGGCCAGCCCGGCATAAACCATGACCGGAACGGCCATCCCTTTGTAGATGACCGAGTGCACTTTCGAGCCGTAGTGCGCCGGCGATTCGTTCCCGGTTTCGGGCAGTCCCAGCTTTGCGAATGGGACGTGCGAGAGGTAGATCACCTGCGTTCCGCCGAGATCGTGTTCGCCGTAGACGCGGTCCTGGTAGTACTTGCCGGGATGCGCGGCAATGCGCCGATGCGCTTCCTGCAGCAACTGCACCCGCGTGCCGAAAATGACTGCGCCGACGGGACAGACTTCGGTGCAGGCAGGCTGGTCGCCATTTGGCAGACGGTGACGGCACAGTTCGCACTTCACGATCTTCGGATTGAACTTCGTCCACTCGAAGCGCGGCACGTCGAACGGGCAACTGATTTCGCAGAAGCGGCAGCCGATGCAGCGATCGCCGTTCCACTCCACGATCCCGAACTCGCCCTTGGTCAGCGCTCCGAATGGACAGCCGGAAGCACAGGCCGGATCGACGCATTGCATGCATTGCCGCTTCATGAACGAAGCTTCGAGGCCATTGTCCGAGTGATACACACTGATGATGTTCTTGGTTTGCGGGTTCAGATCGGTGGGCATCTGCCAGATCCCGCCGGAGAGAGCGGTGTCGGGCGCCAGTCCGTTGGCCGAAGCGCATGCTCCGACGCAAGCTTTGCAACCGATGCAGACCGTGGCGTCGTACAGCAGCCCCAGATCATCGGACTTCGCTTTCGCGGGCGAAGCCGCGAGCGGAACCGCCGCTGCGACGGCCGCGATCGAACCGCAACCGATCGAACGGAAGACGTCGCGTCGCGTGAGGGTCACGACTCTGCTCCTGTATCGGACACGACCTCATCCCCGGAAGAAGATGGTGGCGCAGCCGGAGTTGGCGATGACGGGAGCTTGCGCGCGGCGACATAGCCGGCGCCAAGAAGGATGCCGCCTACGAGACCGGCGGTGCCGGCGGAGGCAGCTTCCACGATCCCGCGCGGCGAGGAGATGGGCGGGTACATCGACGTCGGCCTCGGGTCGTTGATCGGCGCGAGGGTGAACTGCGGGATCGTGTATCCGACCGATTTTTCCGCACAGCCGAAGCAGGGATGGCCGATTCCGATCGGCCAGGCATCAACGACTTCATTGAAGTGCCGCGTCGAACACGGCGCGTGCGTGACGGGCCCTTTGCATCCGAGTTTGTAGAGGCACCAGCCGTTCCGATGGCCGTCGTCCCCGAACCGCGAGGCAAAACGGCCTGCATCGAAATGAGCTCTCCGCGGACAGTGATCATGAATGAGCCGGTCATAGGCGAAGAGCGGCCGGCCGAGCGCATCGAGTTTCGGCAGCCTGCCGGTGGTCGCGTACTCGAGGATCGTTCCGAGGAGGATGTATGGGTTGGGCGGACAACCGGGAAGATTCACGACTGGCTTGTTCTTGACCAGCGCGTCGACGCCAACGGCACCGGTTGGATTGGGGCCGCTCGATGGGATGCCGCCCCACGAGGCGCAGGAACCGATGGCGATCACGGCGGCGGCGTGCGCCGCCACGTCAGCGAGCAAATCCGTCCCTTTGCGCCCGGCAATCTTGAGATAGGTCCCCGCTTCTCCGGTCGGGATCGATCCCTCGACGACAAGAATGTATTTGCCGTCGTTCTGGGTCATGGCGTCCTTGAGCGCCAGCTCGGCGTCGGTCCCCGAGGCGGCCATGATCGTCTCGTGGTAATCGAGCGAGATGACGTCGAAGATGAGCGATGCGAGGTCGGGCTCCGAGGTGCGGAGGAGCGTCTCCGTGCAGCCGGTGCAGTCCTGCATGTGCAGCCAGATCACCGACGGCCGTCGCGCTTTCCCAATCACTGCGGCAACGGCTTGCGGGCTGAGGACATTGGTGATGGCCAGACCGAATGGCGCCGCGACCATCAGCTTTCCGCACAAGGTGAGGAAGTCACGCCGGCTGCTGCCGGATCTCTTGAGTTGCTGGTCGATTGTCGGGTGGTTGGGATCGCTCATGCGCTCTCCTTCGGCTCACTTGGATGTGTGAGGACAAAAGGAATGTAGGCGCGTCGCGAATTGGCGAAGGTGCGCTCCGGTACGAGTGGTTGTGCGATTGCGCACAGGGCGATGTTCAGGCGGAGGGAACGGTTTCACGCGGAGAACGCGGAGACGCGGAGGGGTTGCTTTTCTCCGCTCCTCCGCCTTCTCCGCGTGAAATCGTCCTCGGGCGGGCGGTGAAGAGGGTAACCAGATGGATGGCCGAGAGCAGCAACGCCAGCAGAAGCAGGGCAAGAACCCATCCGCCGTAGCGACCGGTCCAGTCGCCTCCGCCGCGGGCGGCGGCGAGCAGGTCGTCGACGTCGTAGTTCGTTCCTACGATTGCCTTGGCGGTTTTTAGATCGGGGGTCAGGGCGATGACTTCGTTTGGATGCGTGAAGTAGCCGCCGATCTCGCCGTAGCGGTAGCCGATGGCATCGAGCATGCGGCGGGCGTCGCCGGGATGGGCGGCGGCGGCGACCGTCCAGGCCAGCGGGATCCCTTCGCGTTCGCGGAAGCGGCGCAGATCCGCGGGCGTGTCATGCGGATCGAAGGAGAAGAGAACGACGCGATACGCCGACGGGCTGGCGGACGACTGCGCCACTCCCCTCTTCAGCGCGGCGGCGATGAGCGGACAGGCGACCGGGCAGCGGGCATACATCGGCGCCAGGATGGTGGGGATGCCGCTCCACTCCGCGGTCGAGCGCACCCGGCCGGCGTCGTCGATGACGTCGATGTTCGGGAGTTGCCTGCCGGCGACGAATTCGGACGACACGACGCCCGTGCCATACGCGATCGCCGGAGCGAACAGCAGCAGCGCCAGGACGAGCGGTTTCATCGAACCTGCGCGACCGGACTGCCGGGGTCGTACGGCGGCGCGCCCTCATACCTGCCGCGCGCCAGCTCGACGAACGGCATGGTGTACGCGATGATCAGAAGAATGACCGCGGCGACGATCCACGGCCGCAGGCTTTGGACCGAGGCAACGTCTTCGTCGTGATACGGCTCCGACATCGGCAGCTCCAGGAACGGCGCCGTCGTCCTCTTCTTCAGCAGCGTTCCGAAGAAGACGATGAAGTAGAGGACCATGGCCGTGACCATGATCGTCCCGCCGATCGCGCCGAAGATTCGCGAGAATGCCCAGTCGGGGCGATACAGCGGCGACGCCGGGTTGGCGTACGACAGCCCGAGGTTCGTGCGGCGAGGCTCACCGGCAACGCCGCCGTAAAACAGGCCGGTCGAAAAGACCATGATGCCCAGCGCCCAGAGGTAGGGAATCCAGACGTTGATCCGTTTGAAGGCCACCTCGCGGCCGGTCAGCATCGTCACCAGCATCAGGCTTCCGCCGATGAACGACAGAAACACCGGCCCGGCCACGGTCTGATGAAAGTGCGCCGGCATCCACGAAGTGTTGTGGACGACGGTGTCGAGGTTGTACGAGGCATTGACGATGCCGGTGATGCCGCCGGGGATGAAGAGCACCAGTCCGGCGAAGAGGTAGCCGAACATCCATCGGTTGGTGTCGAGATACGGCAGCTTGCGCCACCAGCCGAAGAGACCCGAGCCGCCGTTCTTCCGCGCGCCGTGCTCCATCGATGCGGCCAATGTGAAGGCGGTTGCCAGGCTGGGAATGGCCACGAGCAGCGTGAAGAGCGCGTGCACGGCCTTCCAGGTCGTGTTGATGGCCGGCTCCATATATTGATGATGGATTCCGATCGGCGCGGAGAAGGCCACCAGCCACAAGAACGTGAAACGCCCAGCGAAATCGGAGTAGAGCTTCCCGCCCGAGAGCTTCGGCAGCATCGTGTAGAACATCACGTACGCGGGCAGCAGCCAGAAGTAGACGAGCGGGTGGCCGAAGAACCAGAACAGCATCCGCGCCAGCGGCACGTTCACCGTCGCCGTCCAGCCGAGCGACCACGGGATGAGCAGGACGATGATCTCGATCGCCACCGGGATCGTGGCGATGAACCAGACGATGAAGGTGGCGAAGATCCCCAGCACTCCAAGCGGCACCTTCTCGCCCGGATGATCGCGCGTCCATTGCCGGTACAGCGGAATCCAGCTGAAGAAGGCGATCCACGAGCCGATGACGAGCAACACCAGTCCGACGTAAAACGCCGGGTGCGCTTTCAGCGGCGGATAGAAGGTGTAGAGAACGCTGGCGTGGCCGGTGAGCATCGGGAAGGCGGCCAGCAGCGTGCCGGTGGTCATCAGGATCAGCGACGTCCATGACCAGCCGAGAAAGAGCGGCTTGCCGAGGTAGAAACGGATCACGGCATTGCCGAACGCCACGGCAAAGAACGTGGTGAAGACGACGGCGTTGATGGCGCCGTGCAGCGTCAGCCCCTGGTAGTACTCGATGCCGAGAAAGGTCTGCGAGCGGATGATGCCGGCGCGGAAGAGCACCTGGAGAAATCCGGCGGCGATGCCGAGAATGAGCAGCGCCATCGGAAAGAGAATCTCGAAGAGGATGATCTTCCGGAGCCCGGGCTCGACGTCGATGCGCGTGTACGGGAGTGCAGCCGATCGCATGTTCATTTTTCCTCGCGCTCTACTGCAGCGTCTTCAGGTATTCGACGATGGCGTTGACGTCGGCCGGCGTGACCGGAAGCGGCGGCATGCCCGGCTCGACGCCCTTCACCACCTTGGCGTCGGGGCTCTCGATCGATTCGCGGATGTAGGCGTCGTCGGCGATGACGACCCTGCCGTTGGTCAGCTGGCGCTTGCTTCCGTAGAGGCCCTTGAAGGTGCCGCCGATCGACTTGGTGCCGTCCAGCGAATGACAGGCGGTGCAGCCCTGATCTTCGAGGACCTTGCGGCCGCCCATGAGCACGGCCGGAGGCGGCGCAACGGTGGCCGCGGCTTTGTCGGTGATGTGAATCCTCGCGGCCATGTTGTGATGCTGGATGCCGCAGTACTCGTTGCAGACCACGAGGTAGTCGCCCGGTTTGTCGAAGGTGACGCGCGCGTAGTTCACCGCGCCGGGGACGGCCATGAGGTTGACGTTGGTGCCGACGATCTGCATGCCGTGCGTGACGTCGGCGGTGCTGAGGTAGATGTCGGCAGTCGAGCCGGGACGAAGCGAGATCTCAGCCGGCTCGAATTTCCACATGCGCGAGACGTAGTGGATCTCGTATCGCTTCGGCGCCTGAACAATCACCTTACCTTCGAGAAACGGACGGACGTCGGTGAGACAGGTGGGAAGTCCGATGCCGAGCTGCTTCACCGTGAGCGCGATCGTGCCGGCCAGGGTGAGGACGAAGATGGCGGCGGTGGTGATGATGCCTTTTTCGATTCCGATGCGGCTCATCGTCAGCGCCTCGCCGCCATGATTGCGGCCACGAGCGCCCAGACCGCGGCGTAAAACCCAATCATGGCCACGAAGAAGGCCACGGCACCTCGGGGAACGAACGGAGTTTCGTCATTCATGGTGGGCGAACGATCGCCCGGCGCGCGAGGTCCCGCCGGTGGCCGGAATCACGACGGCGTGTGATGCGCGTCAATGCCTTTCGTGCCGGCGATCCTCGCGAACCGGGAGGCGTGAACACAACATGGGCAGCAAGGAGGCTTTCATGCGCAGAACCCTTTTCTGGTCAGCCTGGGCCGTGCTGTTCGCGCTGCCGATCGTTTACGGCTTTCAGATTTACCTGACTCAGGATCTTCCCGCCGTCCAACTCTGGCAGTGGGCAATCCCGGTCGCAGCCGTACTGATCCTCATCCTCGCGCGCAACCACGATGATGTGCTGAAGCACCACGTCGTTTCCTGACGCACACCGGGAGAGCGTTTGTGACGGCCGTCAATGGCGGCGGTGATCGCCACGCTAAGCCTTCGTCCCTCAATTCGCGACACTCGCCCTCATGAGCGAACACGTCATCGACACAGTGCTGCGGATCCGGGTCGAGCATCGTCCCGGCCAGCTCGCGCGGCTCACCAACACCATCGCCGAGGCAGGTGGCCTGATCGGCGACATCTCCACGATCAACGTCGGCGAGACCGCCACGTTGCGCGACGTCACCATCGAAACGATCGATGAAGAACAGACGCTGCGCGTCGTCACCTGCGTCGGCGAGATCGACGGCGTCGAAGTCATGGAGACCACTGACCGCGTTTTCGAAGCGCACCGCGGCGGCAAGATGCACTCCACCAGCCGCGTGCATCTCGATCAACTGGCCGACATGCGCAGCATCTATACCCCTGGTGTTGCGCGCGTCTCCCGCGCCATCGCCAGCGATCCGTCGCGGGCATGGGAACTGACCTCGATCGGCAACTCCGTCGGCATCTTCACCAACGGTTCGCGCGTCCTCGGTCTCGGCAATATCGGCCCGCTGGCCAGCATGCCGGTCATGGAAGGGAAGGCCGTCCTTTACGACGAGCTCGTCGGAATCAGCGCCACGCCCGTGCTCATCGACACACTCGATCCGAGGGAGTTCATCGACACCGTGATGCGCGTCTCCCACACCTTCGGCGGCACTCACCTCGAAGACATCCGCATCCCCGATTGCTACGTCATCGAGGATGAACTGCGCCGGCTTCTGCGCAAGCCGGTCATGCACGACGACCAGCATGGCACTGCCACCGTCACGCTGGCCGCGGTCATCAACGCCTGCCGGATCACCGGCCGCGATCTGAAGCGCTCGCGGGTCGGGATGATCGGCCTCGGCGCGGCCGGCAGCGCCATCGCCAAGCTCGCCGTTTCGTATGGTGTCGGTGAGGTGCTCGTCGCCGACACCTCGGCAGATGCAGTGCAGCGCGTCGCGGCCGCGGGCGCGATCGCTTCGGACATGACCGCGATCATGGCCGAGGCAGACATCGTCATCGCCGCCACCGGACGCGCCGGTCTGATCGATCCGCGCGCCGTGCGCAAAGGCCAGGTGATCTTCGCGCTCACGAATCCGAAGCCGGAGATCTTTCCCTCGGACGCCCGCGCCGCCGGAGCTGCATTCGCCGGCGACGGCCGCTCGATCAACAACGCGCTGGCGTTTCCGGGACTCTTCCGCGGCGCGCTGCAGGCGCGCAGCAGCGCCATCACCACCGAGATGCTGATCGCTGCCGCGGAAACGATCGCATCGCTGGCCGCGCCCGGCGACGTCGTGCCGTCCTGTCTCGACCGCGGCGTCCACCAGGCCGTGGCCGCCATCGTCGCCCAAACCGCCCACCGCATTGGTCTCGCCGGCACAGCCATCCTGTAGCCGCGCCCAAGTCAGAGAAAGGAACGAACGATGAACACTGCCACGCTGCTGTTGAAAGGAAAGGAATACGAACTACCGGTCATCGAAGGGAGCGAGGGCGAAACCGCAATCGACGTCACTTCGCTCCGCGCAAAAACCGGCGCCATCACGTTTGATCCCGGTTACGCGAACACCGGCACCTGCGCCAGCGCCATCACCTTCATCGACGGGGAGAAAGGCATCCTCCGTTATCGCGGCTATCCGATCGAGGAGCTGGCGCGCAAGGCCACGTTCGTCGAAGTCTGCTACCTGCTGATCCACGGCAACATGCCGTCGCCGATGGAACTGATCGCTTTCGATGAAAAGCTGACGCGGCACAGCCTCATCCACGAAGACATGAAGAAGTTCTTCGAAGGCTTCCCGCCCTCGGCGCATCCGATGGCGATCCTCTCGGCGATGGTGGCGTCGCTCTCCGCCTACTACCCGAACAACGGCGATGACGAGTTGAACATCATCCGTCTGCTCTCCAAGGCGAAGACCATCGCCGCCTTCTCGTACAAGAAGTCCGTCGGTCAGCCGTTCATCTATCCGCGCAACGACCTGACGTACACGCAGAACTTCATGCACATGATGTTCGCCGTGCCGGCCGAGGACTATGTCGTATCGCCGGCGATCGACCGCGCGCTCAATCTGCTGCTGATCCTGCACGCCGATCACGAACAGAACTGCAGCACCTCCACGGTGCGCATGGTCGGCAGCAGCGGCGCCAATCTTTTCGCCTCCATCTCCGCCGGCATCTGCGCGCTCTGGGGACCGCTGCACGGCGGCGCAAACCAGCAGGTCATCGAGATGCTGCAGCAGATCCGCGAGTCCGGCCAGAGTCCGCGTGCATTCGTCGAACGCGCGAAGCAGAAAGACTCCGGCTTCAAGCTGATGGGATTCGGTCACCGCGTCTACAAGAACTTCGATCCGCGTGCGACGATCCTGAAGAAGGCCGCCGACGAGGTGCTCTCCTCCCTCGGCATGCGCGATCCGCTGCTGAACACCGCCATCGAGCTGGAGCAGATCGCGCTCACCGACCCGTACTTCATCGAGCGCAAGCTCTATCCGAACGTCGACTTCTACAGCGGCATCCTCTACCGGGCCATGGGCATCCCCACGAACATGTTCACGGTCATGTTCGCCCTCGGCCGGCTCCCGGGCTGGATCGCGCAGTGGAAAGAGATGGTCGACGACGACAAAACGAAGATCAATCGTCCGCGCCAGGTGTATACGGGCGAGACCGTCCGGAACATCGAAACGCTCGAGGAAGCGCTGGCAATGACGGTGTAACCCGGAAGGGGCTCCGTTCTTGCTACTGTGTAACGATCAACAGAAGGAGATTTTGAATGACTCGGAAACTCACCATCGCATCCATGATCACGCTCTTCATGCTCGCCGCAACGATCGCTCTCGCCGATGCGCCCGGCGCGGCGGACACGTACAAAGGCAAGTGCGCAAGCTGCCATGGCCCTGACGGCGCCGGCCAGACCTCGGTCGGCAAGGCGATGAAGGTTCGCGACCTTCGCTCGGCCGACGTGCAGAAACAGACCGACGCCGATCTCCAGAAGGTCATCAGCGACGGCAAGGGCAAGATGCCCGCATACAAGGCCAAGCTGAGCGTCGCCGACGTCTCCTCGCTCGTCGCCTTCATCCGCGGCCTCGCGAAGAAGTAACGGCTTCTCCTCCGCGTCTCCGCGTCTCCGCGTGAAAAAGCCTCTCACGCGGAGACGCGTGTCGTGCATCACACGCTCCTGTGCCGCACGACATCCGGCGTTTTCGTTTTCGCGTCGCAAAATCTCGAGATGGCGAACGACGCGAATCATCTGCACACGAAAGCTATCCACGGCGGTCTCGATCCGGCGGCCCATCGCGGCGCGGTTTCGGTGCCGATCTACCAGAGCTCGACGTTCGCCTTTCCTTCCGCCGAAGAAGGCGCGGCGCGTTTCGCCGGAACGTCCCCCGGTCCGATTTACACGCGCATGGGCAATCCAACGGTTCAGGCGCTCGAATCGTGCGTCGCCGAGCTGGAAGAGGGATGCGGCGCCATCGCCACCGCCACCGGAATGGCGGCGATCAGCACTGTCTTTCTGGCGCTGCTGCGCACCGGCGATCACGTGGTTTGCACCGATCCGGTCTATGGCGCTTCACGTACGCTGCTCACCCGCTACTTCTCGCGCCTCGGCGTGACCTCGACCTTCGTCCCGGCAACCGACAGCATCGCGCTGGCCGCGGCGATCCGTCCTGAAACGCATCTGCTCTACGCCGAGACACCCGCCAACCCGACGCTCGATCTGGTCGATCTCGCCGCGGCTTCCGCGGCCGCGCACGCCGCCGGCATTCCGCTCGTGGTCGATAACACCTTCGCCGGACCGCATCTGCAGCGCCCGATCACCCTCGGCGCAGACATCGTGCTGCACTCGATGACCAAATCGCTGAACGGACACAGTGACGTCATCGCCGGAATCGTGATCGCACGCGAGCCGGCCATGCTGGCGGTTCTTCGCGATGCCGCGATCATGTTCGGGCTGACCATCGATCCACATCAGTCCTGGCTGGTCCTGCGCGGCATCCGCACCCTCGGCATGCGCGTCGAGCGCGCGCAACAGAACGCCGTCGCCATCGCCCGCTGGCTCGAACAGCACGAAGAGGTGGCCTGGGTTCGCTTCCCGGGACTGCCGTCGCATCCGCAGTTCGAGCTCGCGCAACGGCAGATGTCCGGTCCCGGATCGGTAATCGCCTTCGAGCTGCGCGGCGGCACGGAAGCGGGACGCATCCTGATGAACAGCGTCCGCATGATCACCCTCGCCGTCTCCCTCGGCGGCGTCGAGTCGCTGATCGAACATCCCGCCTCGATGACGCACAAAGGCGTCCCCGAAGAGGAACAGCGCCGCCAAGGCATCACCGCCGGCCTGGTCCGCCTCTCCGCCGGCTGCGAAGACCTCGACGATCTGCTTGCCGATTTGGCGCAGGCGCTGGCAAGCGTTTCGGTCGCCTCTCCGCGTCCCCGCGTCTCCGCGTGAACCGATTCTCACGCGGAGTTGCGGAGGCGCGGAGAAAGGCGCATCACCCCTGCCGGATCTTCATCGCCAGCGCGACCAGCGCGGCGATGATTACGCCGAGCGCGATGAGCAGGCCGCGGCGGCGGTAGGCTAGTTCGTCGAGGGAGTGCTGGCCGGCTTCCAGTGCGGCGTGGGCGTGCTGCAGCGCTTCCTTCTTCTTCTCGGCGAACGCTCCCGTGGGCGAGAACGTATGCACCAGCGCTTCGAGCTCGATCTGATTGTCGACCGCGGCATCCAGCTCGGGACGCACCGCACGCACTTCCACGCCGCCGCGTTGCGCGGCCAGGAGGATGCGCTCGGAACGGGCAATCATGCTGGTCACTTCGCGCGTGCCGGCGAGCAACGCCTTGGACGTGTCGGCGCCCTCGACGCCGCCGGTGAGGTGACAATCGTTGCAGCGGCGCACGGCCACCTTCACATCGCGGCCGGTGGCGGGATCGCGATACGTGTAGTGCGTCTTGCCGATGCGGAACTTCTCGAACAGCCGCGCGAACTCGGGACGAAGCTGCACTTTTCCGTCCGAGGTTGATTGGAGACGATGCGTGGGAAGGTTCAGGGCCTGATCGACCAGCCAGTCGAAGCGCTCGTCGCCCTTCAGATGGAGCCGGTCCGCGGTCGCGAGCAGCGTGCCGCGCATCTGCTGGAAGTGCTCCGCCTTCGCCTTCGGCTCGGCCACGAAGCCCGCCAGCGGGCCGACGCCTTCGTGACAGAACGCGCACGGCGTCTCGGGAAGCTCGCCGAGCATGGCCACGGTCGGACGGACCACGGAGTGATTGCCGTGGCAGACCAGGCAGGAACTGAGCTGCGTGAACTGCAGCGAGGAACGCTTGTCGTCGTGGCACGTGCCGCACTTGCCGTCCGGCGCGGCGGCGAGCATCTCGTTATGACGATCGAGACCCGCGGCCTTGGGACTGGCGCGGAACAGATCCGCCTCGCGGGCGTGACAGCTCCCGCAGACGAAACGGATGCTGCCGATTCCCGGCGGCGCGGCGCCGTGGTTGCCGTGGCAGTCGTTGCACGTCGGCGCGGTCAGGTCGCCTTTTTCGAGCAGCGCCTTCGCGTGCACGCTGCGGCTCCAGCGTGCGTATTGATCGACCGGAAGGTTGCGTCCATTCGCCTGCATCCGTTTCGGATCGGAATGGCAGTGGCTGCACGTCTCCGCGACATGCGTCGGGTAGACCGGCGAGTCAGGATTCCCCTTGCGACGGATGTCGTGGACGGAATGGCAATCGACGCAGGTGGCCACATCGGTCACGCCGCTGCGCAGTTTCTGGCCGTGATGACTGCTCCAGTACTCGCTGACCATGTCCACGCGCGCCGCGGGATTGAAGCGGTTCATGTACGCCGCCGACGAATGGCAGCGCCCGCAGAACTCGGGGATGTCCTGCCGCTTCGGTTTGCCGACGTACGGGTTCGGCTTGAACTTCGGATCCATCGCTCCGGCAATGTCGTCGCCGAGCTTCGGATCGGGATTGCCGCCATGGCAGTCGTGACAGGAGAGCCCGACCGTTGAGTGAACGTCGACACCGAAGTGCCGCACCTTGGCCTTCGCGGCGTCGTCGAACAGCTCTCCGCCATGGCAGTGAATGCACGACGTCTCGCGAACGGGTTGGGCGGGAGGCGGAGCGGCCACGGCGCCGATCGCAACCATCACAATCGCCGCTGCAAACAAGTGGATTCTCATCGCCCCTCCGGTTTTCTGCTGCCGCGGGTGATGAAGGCCAGGAGTGAGAGAAGCAGGGTGCTGATCAGGACCACGTAGAGCGGCAGCAGTGACGCATAGCCCCAGCAGGTCATGCCGAGCGCGAATAGCAGCGCCACGATGCCGCCGATCGTCCATCCCTTACTTCGGCCGGTACGCGCCGCTCGTCGATCGAGGAAGGGAACCAGGACCAGCAACAGCCCGGCCAGGCTGAAGAGCATGATCGGAATGGCCTCGTACTCGATGCCGGCGATCTCGCCGCCCGGCACCAGCTTCAGCGTTTGAAACATGAAGACGAAGTACCACTCCGGCCGGATGTTCTCGTACGCCGGCGCGAAGAGATCCGCCTTCTCGCCGAGCTCCCACGGGAAGAGCGCCGAAAGCGCAGCCAGCACGCCGAGGGCGAAGATCCACCCGGAGAGATCGCGCAGCGCGAAGTGCGGGAAGAACTTCATCGGCGCGCGGCGCTTCGATTCCTCTTCGCACGGCGCCGGCACGCTCATTCCTTTGACCTGCACCAGCGCGAGATGCATCACCAGGATCACCGTCGTAATCGCCGGCAGCAGCGCGACGTGCCAGCCGTAGAAACGCGACAGCGTTCCGCCCGACACGCGATCGCCGCCGCGCAGGAAGCGAACCATCCAGCCGCCGACGACCGGCATGACCCCGGCGATGTCGGTTCCGACTTTCGTGGCGAAGAAGGCCAGCTGATTCCACGGCAGCAGGTAGCCGGAGAATCCGAATCCCATGATCAGAAACAGCAGCAGCACTCCGCTGATCCAGGTCAGCTCGCGCGGCGGCCGGTACGCTTTCATGAAGAAGACGCTGACCATGTGCAGCACGGCGAAGAACACCATCAGGTTCGCCGACCACGAATGAATCGAGCGGATCAGCCATCCGAAGGGAACGACGGTCATGATGAATTCAACCGACTCGAATGCTTCGTTCGCCGACGGCCGGTAATAGAGCATCAGGAGGACGCCGGTGCAGACCTGCACCAGGAAGAAGAACAGCGTCATCCCGCCGAGGTAGTAGAAAACGCTGTAGCGATGGAGCGGGACGGTCTTGTGCGAGCCGAACTCGACGATCGTGGAGAGACCGAGGCGGTCATCGAGCCAGCTGCGGGCGCGGGCGAGCATGCGCGCTTACGCCTTCGAGACGACGATCTTCGCCGGCTCGGAGCCTTTCGCCACCAGGTTCACTTTGTACGCGACGAGTGGCCGCGGCGGAGGGCCGGAGACATTGCGGCCGTTCAGATCGTACGCGCCGCCATGACAGTTGCAGAAGATCCGGCTGCGGTCTTTCTGGTACCCGACGATGCAGTCGAGGTGCGTGCACGTGGCCGAAAAGGCGCGGTACTCGCCCTCGCTCGCTTTCAAAAGGATGACCGGCTCCGCGCCGAAGCGGATGATCTTGAATCCCTTCTGGCTGAAGGCCGCATCGGACACATCCCCTGCCTCCACCTGATTGGTCGTGGCCTCGGGGATTCGCGGCGGGCTGGCGAAGCGCGCAATCGGATAGATGACCGCGGCGACGAGCGCGCCGAATGATGTGCCGAGGAACCAGGTCAGAAAACGCCGCCGGGGGAGAGGGGCCGAACCATCCATCGATCTTCGCTCCTAATGTGATGCGGACGATGCATGAAAGCGTGCGTCACGGAGGAGTATGGGTGCGCTACGTCACTGTCGACTGTGCTCAAAGGCACAGTCACGGCACCCCTTTCGATGCTTGGGTGTGGCATGGACGTCACGCAGCGGCTTGATGCGATCGATGAACGATTGCGTGTGATCGAGGAACATCTCGCGCTCGCACAGGTTCCAGCACCCGAACCTCTCCGCGTCTCCGCGCCTCCGCGTGAAAACATCCTCTCGCTGACCGGCCGCGCGATTCTGGTCCTCGGCGGTGCGTTTCTGCTGCGCGCAGCAACAGAGTCGACGACGCTGAAACCGCAGATCGGCATCGCCCTCGGGCTGGTCTACGCGATCGCCTGGATCGCCGCCGCGGCGTTCGCGGCGCGAAAAGAGCTGCGCACCGCCGTCGTGTTCCACTCCGCGGTCGCGGCGATCATCGGCTACCCGATCATCGCCGAGGCGGTCACCCGCTTCCACGTTCTCGGCGCCGTGGGCGCTGCGATCGTGATCGCGCTGTTCAGCATCGGCATGCTCATCGTCGCGCGTGCATACGCGCTGCAACTGCCGGCATGGATCGCGACGGCCGGCGCGACGATCGTGGCGCTCGTCCTGGCGTACGCCACCCGGGCACCGATCCCATTCGCTCTCGAGCTGACATTCGTCGGCGTCGTCGCCTTCCTGCTCTCGCTGAATTACGTCGGCTGGCTGCTGGCCATCGAGAGCGATCTCTTCGCCCTCTTCCTCGTCGGGGCCGCGCTGCTCGATGAATCGAAAGAGAATCGCTCCGGACTTGTCATCACACTGCTCGTCTTCGCCGTCGCCTGGATGGCCATGACCATGCGCGCCAATGCGCAGACCGCGGTCGCAACGTTGATCGGGATCGGCGCCGCCTCCGCGCTCGTGCTCCCGGCGTCCACGATGACGATTCTCTGGGCAGTGACCGCGGTGATCGCCGCGGAGCTCGCCCGCCGCAAGGCCTGGCCGGCGTTCGCGGTTCAGAGCGCGATCTGGGGCGTGGCGGCGGCCATCGCCGGTGGTCTGTTCCAATTCACCGCCGCGGTGATCGCCGGAGAGAAAACATCGGTCCCGATCCTGGCGATGATCGCGGCCGCATCCTGCCTGATCGCCTTCGCCCGGCTCGATTTCGCCCGCCTGCCGCTGCTGGCGATTCCCGCGTGCGCCGCGGCCGCCGTCGCCATTCACCTGGTCAACAGCGGCGCGGCCTTCGTGCGGACGATCATCCTCGCCGCCGCCGCCGTGGCACTGGCGTTCATCGCGCGGCGGTGGAAGATCGCCGAAGCGTGGCAGCTGGCGGTGGTCACGCTCGTGCTCACCGGCGTACAGGTCATCGCCCAGGAGCTGCGCAGCGGCGCTCCGGCCATGATGTTCGTCGCACTGGCCATCTACGGCGGTGCGATGCTGGCCATCGCGCGGCTGCGCAGCGCGCCGGCGTAGAGCAGGCGTCCTCGCCTGCTACCGTTGGGCGTCCTCGCCCGACGGTGGGTCCTGAGTCATCTCCAATCCTGCGATTGAATCCCGAAAACTCCCGCCGGGCGAGGACGCCCGGCGGGAGCAGGCGAGACGCCTGCACTACTTCAGCGTGCGGATGAAACCGACGACAGCTTTGATGTCCGCCGGCGCAAGCTTGCTCGCGGGCATCTTTCCCTTTCCATCCGTGAGCACCTTGGTGATCTCGGCGTCGCTCAGCTTCTGCACCTCGGGCGAACGAAGATCGCGCACCTTCAGGTTCTTGCCGACCGGCGTCTGGCCGCTGCCGTCAGCCCCGTGACACGGCGTGCATTTGGTTTTGTACGTCGCCGCGCCGTCGGCAAACGCCGCCATCGGCAAAGCAACCGCGAGCAACAGGGAACACGCAATAGTTTTCGTCATCATCCATCCTTCTTTTTCGCTCAACGTTCACGACCCTTGGTGATTGGGAAACCTGCTTTCAGCCAGGCATCGAAGCCGCCGGTGAGCGCCGTCGCCGGGATGCCGCCGTTGTTCATGATGAGCGCCGCACGGGCGCTCGATTCTTCGTTTGGTCACGTACAGTACGCCACGATCGGTTTTCCCCGCGGCAGATACGACAACTCCGATTCGATGTACGAAACGGGGATGTGCATCGCGCCAATGATGTGCGATGCCGTGTAGGAATCGATGTCGCGCACGTCGATGACCACGACTTCCCCGCGATCGATCTTCTCCCGCAGCGCGGCCGGAGTGATACGCGGCACCGACTCCAGCGATGTCATCTTCGCCACGGTCGTCGTGATTGCGGAGCTCGGGCTGGCCGCCCGGCCGCCACGCATCGCGGCAACGCCGGCAAACACCAGCGCCGAAACACCGACCACGGCAACACCAATGGCCATCACGTTTTTGTTCATGTCAGGCTCCCACCTGCAATGGCTGGACGACGACGTGGTCTTCGACGCGCGCGATTCCGCGCCGGCGCGAGGCCAGCTCGATGAGCGCGTCGCGCTCCACGCATGACGAGACCTTTCCGTAGACCGTCATGGTCATTCCGGACACTTCCACCTTCAGCTCGCGCACATCCAGCCCAGCGCGACGCTGCACAGCAGCCTCGAATGCCTCCGCCGCGCCGCCGCCATTCTCCGGCGGCCTGACCACGATGTTGTTCGTTACCCCTCGGATTCCGGCCACGTCGCGCAACGCATCCTCGGCCGATCGCTTCTGCACATCCGAGGTCACCACCCCGTCGAGAGTCAGCCAGCCGTCGTGGACGGTGACGCGCGGGAGCGGATCGCAAAGCGACGTGTGATTCTGCAGGATCTCCGAGGTCAGGCGCTCGAGCCCCGCGTCGGTCCGATAGCTTCCGATGGGTAGCCGCACTTCCAGGTCGTTCTTCACGTCGACCACACCGCGAATCTCGCGCGCGATCTTCTCCGCGCAGCACTTCGCCGAGTAGCTGTTCACTGTGCCGGTCAGCGTGACTGTCCGCTCGTCGGCGGAGACGACGATCCGCTCCGCATCGATACGCGGATCCCACCGCAGCTCATCGCTGACGGACCGGACGAGATTGTCATTCATGCCATCGCACGGTAGCTGCCCACGGCCCACGGCGGGAACATCGCTGGTCACGAAGAGGTGTGACGTACGTCGCATCGCAGGAGCGCCCGCTACCATTCTGCCGCCCACATGCTGGCCGTCTCGTCAGTGGCCGGTCCGCGCTGAATATCAATCTCGGCGCCCGGAAAAACGGAGCGAACGATTCGCGCCACGTCCTCTGCGCGATCGGCGTCGTACACCACGAGGACGACGTGCGGAACGATCGCCGCATCGTCACGAAGCGCCTCCGCCATCACCCGAACGGCATCCTCGAACCGGAACCTGGCGTGACCCGTTCCGAAAATCGGCATGGCGATACTCTCGCAGCCCGCCGCAATCGCAAGCGCGTTCTTCACGCAATCGCGAATGATACCGGCGGACGATCGATGAGCGTCGTCGCTGGCAACGCAATGGATGATCATCTTCGCCGGCAGCTCGCCCGCGGTGGTTCGATGCGCCGATCCGGCCGGAAGTCTCCCCGACGCCTCCACGATCGCCTCGCACTCCCGAAGAATCCCGAATCCCCCACGACCGCGAACCGATCCACCAGTCCCCATCGCCAGCGACAACCGCGGATTGGTCGACGTACACAGCGCCTCGGCGGGTACATCGCAAAGGTCCCCGGCAAAGATCGAGATCTTCATGCGCGCGCAGCCTGCACCGGCCCACGCACCGGTCGCGGTGGGTTGCATCACAGGAGGCAGTGATTCGTGCCTCAGAGGAGACCGTGCAGTAGCCATGCAAGTGCTTTGACGCCGATGTGCAATCCGTCTACAGTCCTCGTAGTTCGTGAGAGTTCCCAATGGACATCGGGCGACAATCGACCCTGCCAAGATTCGCGATTACCTGCTGTCACCTGTTCACCCCATCGGGCGCTTCAAATCAGCGTTCTTCGTGTCGCTCGGATACTCGCGGGACGATTGGCGTCGACTCGAAGCCGACCTTCTCGTTCATGTTCAAGACTACGAAGTCGCCGAGACTCAACCGAATCCCAACGGTGTGAAGTACGTCGTCAGTGGTACGCTCTTTGGACCGTTGAGTGCGGCGGGCGTCATCACAGTGTGGATCGTTCGTGATGGCGAAAGTGCTCCGCGACTTGTCACCGCCTACCCAGGAGAATACTGATGGATTACTCCTCGCTGGATACAGTCGTTCTCGACCGCGACCTGCCCGACCATGAGCTGAAGCGTGGCGATCTCGGTACCGTCGTCGAAGTCTATGAGCCAGACGGGATCGAAGTGGAGTTCGTTACCGCTTCGGGCCGCACCGGCGCTCTGCTCACGCTCCGAGTCACAGACGTTCGTCACGTGGCAGACGCTGATCTGATCTCCGTCCGGCAGTTCGCGAGGTCTGCCTAGACGTCGACTGGGCTCACGCCTCCTTCATCGAGCTCAAATACGAATACATCTTCCACCGCGCGTCGACGTCGTGCTGCGCGCTTGCAATGGCCTCCGCGGAGAGATCGTGGAAGCGGTTCTCCGATTTCAGGAACTCGCCGACCGGACGCTTGAGAGTGCGCGAATCGAGCTGCAGCGCGTTCTCCCCATTCCTGGCGCGATCGGGATTGAAGCGATACAGCAGCTACTGGCCGGCTTCGACGATGGCCTTCTGATGCTGCAGCGCGGTGGCCATGTCCATGCCGTGGGCGATGCAGTGGCTGTAGGCGATGATCAGCGACGGCCCGTCGTAGGCCTCGGCCTCGATGAACGTCCGCAGCGTGTGCTCGTCGCGCGCGCCCATAGCCACGCTGGCCACGTACGCATTGCCGTACGTCATCGCCATCAGACCGAGGTCTTTCTTCGCCGACGGCTTGCCGGCGGCGGCGAAACGCGCCGTGGCATTGCGCGGCGTCGCCTTCGACATCTGCCCGCCGGTATTCGAATAGACCTCGGTGTCGAGTACGAGGATGTTCACGTTGCGGCCACTGGCCAGCACGTGATCGAGGCCGCCGAATCCGATGTCGTAGGCCCAGCCGTCGCCGCCGACGATCCAGACCGACTTCTTCACCAGCGCATCGGCTACCGCAAGAAGCTGCTGCTCGTCGGTCGGATCGAGCTTGTGCATCCGCGTCGAAAGCTCCGCGCGGCGCAGGCGCACTTTCAGCAGCTCGACGCGTTGCCGCTGTTCGAAAATCTCGGCCTCGGTGACCTGCGGGCAATCGATGATGGCGCGGCAGAGGGTTTCGCCGATCGCCGGCGCCAGCCGCTCCAGCAACTCGACGCCGAACTGCCGCTGCTGGTCGAGCGAAAGGCGGAACCCGAGGCCGAATTCGGCGTTGTCCTCGAAGAGAGAGTTCGCCCAGGCCGGCCCGCGGCCGTCCGCATTCTTCGACCACGGCGTCGTCGGCAGATTGCCGCCGAAGATCGACGAACAGCCGGTGGCGTTCGCCACCACCGCGCGGTCGCCGAAGAGCTGCGTCATCAATTTCAGATACGGCGTTTCGCCGCAGCCCGAGCAGGCGCCGGAGAATTCGAAGAGCGGCTCCTGCAACTGCTGATGACGGATCAGGCCTGGATTGATCTCGCGACGGTCGCGCTGCGGGAGTTTGAGGAAGTAGTCCCAGTTCGCGCGCTCCGCCTCGAGAAGCGGCTGCTGCGGCAACATCTCCAGCGCCTGATTTTCGGGATTGACCTTGCTGCGCGCCGGACAGACGTCGACGCAGATCTTGCAGCCGGTGCAATCCTCGGGCGCCACCTGAATCGTGTACGCCAGCTCCGCCCAATCCTTGTGCATCGGCTTCAGCGACTTGAACGTCGGCGGCGCGTCAGCCAGCAGCGCTGGATCGTAGGCCTTGATGCGGATCGCCGCATGCGGGCAGACCATCGCGCACTTGCCGCACTGGATGCACGCCGCCGTCTCCCACGCCGGGATCTCCTGCGCCAGGTTGCGCTTCTCGTATTGCGCGGTCGCGGTCGGGAAGGTTCCGTCGCACGGCATGGCGCTGACCGGCAGCGCGTCGCCGCGGCCACCGATGATCTCGAAAAGAACGTCGCGCACGAACGCCGGCGCGTTCGGCTTTGTGTGCGCTTCCGCGCTCACCGGCTCGTCACTCACCGCGATCTCGTGCAGGTTGGCCAGTGTGGCATCGATCGCGCTCAGGTTCTTCTGCACCACCGCCTCGCCCTTGCGCGCGTACGTCTTGCGCACGGCCGCGCAGATGGCGTCGAGCGCCTCATCGAACGGCATCACCTTCGCGCAAGCGAAGAAGGCCACCTGCATGATCGTGTTGATGCGATTGCCCATCCCCGACTCGCGCGCCACACGCGAGGCATCGATGACGAAGAGCTTCGCCTTCTTCGCCGCCAGCTCCGCGCGGATGTGTACCGGCAGCTGATCGAACGAATCGATCGGAGCATTGATGAGAAAGGTTCCGCCGGGCGCGAGGTTCTTCAGCACGTCATTGTTTTGGACCAGCGACATCTGATGGCAGGCCACGAACTGGGCGTGCTCGATGAGGTACGGCGCGCGGATCGGCGCTGGCCCGAAGCGGAGATGCGAGACCGTCACCGCGCCCGCTTTCTTGGAGTCGTAGACGAAGTAGCCCTGCGCATAGCGGCCGGTGTCGCCGATGATCTTGCAGCTGTTCTTGTTCGCGCCGACCGTTCCGTCCGATCCGAGGCCGTAGAACATGGCCCGGACGACGTCATCGCTCTCGACGGTGAACGAAGGATCGAAGTCGAGGCTGAGATTGGTGACGTCGTCGCGAATGCCCACCGTGAAATGCCGTCGCGGATGCTCGCTCTTCAGATCGTCGAAGACGCCCTTGGCCATGGCCGGCGTGAATTCCTTCGACGACAGTCCGAAACGTCCGCCGGTCACCACCGGCACATTGCGATCCATCTCGCGCAGCGCCGTGACGACGTCGAGATATAGCGGCTCGCCGGCGCTTCCCGACTCCTTCGACCGGTCGAGCACGGCGATGGCACGCACGCTCCGCGGCAGCGCATTCGCGAAGCGCGTAACGGCGAACGGCCGGAAAAGGCGCACGTTCAGCACGCCGACTTTCTCGCCACGCGCGTTCAACGCATCGACCGTCTCGCCGATGGTCTCGCACGCCGAGCCCATGGCCACGATGACCCGCTCCGCATCCGGCGCGCCGCGATACTCGTACGGCGCGTATTGCCGCCCAACACGCCTGGCAAAGCGCTCCATCGTATCGGCGACGATGGCCGGGCAATCGCGATAGAAGGGATTGGCGCGCTCGCGCGATTGGAAAAAGACGTCCGGATTCTGCGCTGTCCCGCGCAGGACCGGATGGTCCGGCGTGAGCGCGCGCGAGCGGTGATCGAAGACCAGCTCCAGGTCGATCATGGCCCGCATCTGCGCGTCGCTCAGCAGCGTCACCTTGGCAATCTCGTGCGAGGTGCGGAATCCGTCGAAGAAATGGAGGAAGGGAATCCGCGACTCCAGCGACGCCGCCTGCGCGATGAGCGCGAAGTCATGCGCCTCCTGCACGCTCGACGAGCAGAGCATGGCCCAGCCGGTGCCGCGCGCAGCCATGACGTCGCTGTGGTCGCCGAAGATCGACAGCGCATGCGTCGCCAGCGACCGCGCCGCGACATGAAACACCGCCGGTGTCAGCTCGCCGGCGATCTTGTACATGTTCGGGATCATCAGCAGCAGTCCTTGCGAGGCCGTGAAGGTCGTGGCCAGCGATCCGGTCTGCAGCGCGCCATGCACCGCGCCCGCGGCTCCCGCCTCGCTCTCCATCTCGACAACCGAGGGCACTGTGCCCCAGAGATTCGGCCGCTTCTGCGCCGCCCAATCGTCCGCCCATTCGCCCATGTTCGACGCCGGCGTGATCGGATAAATCGCGATGACCTCGTTGAGCGCATAGGCAACGCGCGCGGCGGCCTCATTGCCGTCGATCATCGCTTCGATCACGGCCTCGGGCGTTTTCTCGATCTGCGGTTTGACGGTCGGCGACGCAGGAGCCTCGGCAAGGATTGTCATGAAAATGACGATACTGGCGGCCCAACCATCGACCGATGACAGGCGTCATGCGCCGAGGTGACGAACGTCACCCGATAGCGAGGGAGCGCATGTCGTCGTACACGGCATTGACGTCATTGCTCAGCATGCGCAGAACGCTCAGCCAGATCGCCGGCGTCTTCTCCAGCGACCGCAGGAACTCCTCGCGCCCGACGAACCCCACTTCGCACTCGGTCCGCGTAATGGCCGAACAATCATGCGGATGCTGCATGACCACGGAGCTGAGCCCGAGAATCCGCCCCGGATTGACGACGCGCAACGGCTTCGGCTCCCCCTCGCGCGGCGCGAACACGAGCTCCACATCGCCCGCATGAAGAACGTAGACGCCAGACGGCGTCTCCCCTTCCGCAAACAGCATCTCGCCAGCCGCCCGATGCTCGCGCTTTTCGACCGCTTTCAGAGGTGTTTCCGTCAACGTGGACATTTGCACAGCGGGAAGGTAACGGGAAGGCTACCCGGCGCACTGTGATGTTCGCTACATGTGGGTGTGAGGAGCGATGCCACAGAAGTCGACCCGCTCCATTTCTCGAAGCTCGAGGCCGAGATCGGCGGCTCCGGCATGCGGAGGGACCGAAGTGGTCGAGCTACTAGACGGCCGAACGCATGCCATACTTGCGGAAGCATGCTATTCTGCTATGCAATCAATTCGGCCTGCGAGCTTTATGAGCATTGTCGCATCCATATTCTCTCCAGCTTGACGTTGAACAAGCAGGCTGCCGTCTTTCACCTAATGCAGCGATGTGCGGAGGTGATCCATGAGGGCAAAACGATACGACGGCGACGGGATGAAGCCGTTCATGGTTCTTGACGACCGCATATCACTACTCGTCATTGCAGCGGATTACGCGGTTGCGATAGCCATTATCGTTCTGGCAATTGTCATTGACCATCCGCTCATGACCTTTGTCGCCATCGCGGTCGTGGCTGGCCGGCAGATCGCTTTTCTAAACCTCGTGCACGCGGCCGCTCACTATTCGTTGTTTTCTGTTCGACGGATGAATGATCGCGTCGATCTCATCATCGCCTATCTGATCTTCGACGGTGTCCGGCCGTATCGGTCAGCGCACTTGCTCCACCACCGTCTCTTTAATCGAGAGGATCCCGAGCGATTCGACTACCTCAACGATCGCCTCCTCGGCCACAATGACAGTCCATGGTCTCGAACGTGGAAGGTGCTCGTGAAGCCGCTATTAGGAGGCGACGGCATCGCCTTTGTGCGTTCCACAGCGGGTCAGGCGAGGGAGAATCCATGGTGGACATTGCGGCTAGCCGGTTACTGGGCCGGTATCGTGGCGGTTTTTTGGTGGGCGGGATGGCTGCGCTACCTGCTCCTGTACTGGATCGTGCCTTTGCTGTGGTTGTATCCGGTGTTCTACGGCTGGGCCGAGCTGACGGATCATTTCGCAGTTCGCTATGACGCGCGAAACCAGCGAGGACTGTTCTATTCTCTCTTTCTAAAAGGGCACGAGATGTACCACGCCATTCATCATGTCAACCCGCGTATTCCGTTCTATCGCATCAAGGCTGCGAGTAAATATCTAGGGACGGTCGGCGAAGAGTTTGAGGAGACGCGAGGGATCGTTGACTTTATGAAGATTCTGTATCGACGCACTCCGCGCAATGCCGCGTTGCCTGCGGCTACCGATCTAGGGGTTGCGCCAATCGCGCAAGGCAGTAGTTTGATGTAGGAGAAGTGCGCCCCCGAGCTTGGGCATAGCCTGTGTAATGCCCGCGCTTCGCGTTTACTCCGTCACCTTCACCACGTTGTCTTCCCTGACGCGCTCGATCAGCTTTCCTTCCGGGTCCACGCCCGCGCGGCTCGGCTGCTGCGAGACGACGATCTTCAACGTCTGCCTGCCGCTCTTCAGACGGTGTCGCCCGAGATAGATCGGCGCGTCCTTGCCAGTAGCAAACACTCCCACCTCGATCACATCGTTCATCGGCGCCGGCGTCTCGCGCCCGACCTCGTCCGCGCGGAGCTTCTGCGCACGAACATCGAGCGTCACTTCGTAGCGGCCGTCAGGCAGTCGCCGGGACGTCGCGGAGCTGGTCTTGAGATCCCACAGCGTGATCGTCTCGAACAGATCCGTCAGCAGCGGGTACAGCGGCGGCGGCGTCACCGCGCGAAGCTCCGCGTAGAGGTCGAGCGACGTCGGATACGGCGGTCCCTTGCGACGATACTTCTCGAGAAAACGGCGCAGAGCGAGATTCACCGCGCCGGCGCCGATCTGTTCGCGCAGCGTATACAGAGCGACCGCACCCTTACCGTACGACACGTACGGTGCGTCATCGACCTGGAGCAGCGGCACGTCGCGACCGATTTCCGCGCGATTCGTGAGATACCGCTCCATCTGAAAGTCGTAGACGCGGCGGGCTTCGGCGGGACCGAGGACTCTCTCGGTCACCATCATGGCGCTGTAGTTCGCGAGCGACTCGGAGATGAACGAGCGTCCCTTTGCGTAGGCGGGCCGCACCTGTCCGCCCCACCACTGGTGCGCCGTCTCGTGCGCCGTGCCGAAGAAGGTGAGGTCAACCTGTCCCTTGTCATTGCGCGTGAGGAAGTTCTGCTCCGCGAGCGCCATCGCCGACGGGAACGCACGACCGTTGATGCCGTAAGGCGGGACTTCGATGATGCGCAGCTCGCGATACGGATACGGGCCGAAGACGGTCGTGTAGTAATCGAGCCCGGACTTCATCGCGGCGATCATGCGATCGACGTTTGCATGATGCGGCGGGTGATGGAAGACCTGCAGCGCGACGTGATTCCACCTCCCCTCGGCCACCGCGTATTTTGCAGAGAACACCGCAGTGGCGAACGTCTCCGGCTCACGCGTGCCGTAGTGGAAGTACCGGCGCCCGTTCTCCGTCCAGCTGCGGCGCAGCACGCCCGGCACGATCGCGGTCTGGTCGAACGAGGTGCCGACGACTGTCTCCACAGGGATGCGGTCGAGATCGCGGACGACGTTCTGACGGCTTCGCGCATCGGCGTCACCCGGCGCCGCCATCGCCTTCTTCGGCGGCAGCCCGTACCGATCTCTCTGCTTTGCGTCCGTGATCTCGAACGGCTGGTACCCGATGAACGGCAGCAGCATGCGGTCGAAGTAGCTGCCGTTGCGCACGACCTTCGTCTGCTGCCGGCGTTCCGCGAAGCCGCGCGGGCGGAACGACACGTCGAATCGGAACTTCAGCGCTTCGCCCGGAGCAAGCGGTTGGGCGAGCTCAAAGATCCGGTAGCCGTACGACGCATCCGTAAGTTGCGGTCTGGCCGCCCGGTCGAACGACATCGAGCGCACCGCGTATCCGCCACGCTCGCGCGGCGTCTCGATGTGCACCGTTCGGATCGCCGCCGCGGTCCTGTTGATCAGGCGGTACGTGCCCCTCATGTCGACGGCGGTCTGCTCTGGATAAAGCTCGATCCGCAAGTCCGCCGCCGTCATCGCCGGCTGCGGGAGATCTCTGTAACGGCCGTAGCGACGCTCGTACTCGGCCTGCGGTGCGCCGGTGCGGTCCCACGACAGGTACTCGTTGAGGATGTTCGTGTTGTAGAAGATGAAGCCGCCCAACGCGAACGCGAGCACGATGGCAACTCCCGTGAGGCGCAGCACCGGTGCCGTGAGACGAGCCCGCGCTGCAACGAACCGCTTGCGGAGTCCGAGCTCCGAACCGCGCGCCCAGAACAGCAACGCGATGACGCCGAACAGCAGCGCCCACGCAGCCCAATACAGCTTGAACGCGATGAACGGCGCCACGAAAGGTCCGAAGCCGTTCATCTCCGAGTACGTCCACGCAGGTGCGCTGTTGTAGACGAGCAGCGGGTGATACAGCGCGCCCTGCGTCACGACGATCACCACGATCATCAGGAGGTGACCGATGTACTTCTGGTTCACGAGGACGTGAATGGTCATCGCCAGCGCGCCGAGGAGGATGAAATCGGCGAGCTTGAAGCCGAAGAGAATCTTCGCGTACAGCAGCGGCTCGAAGACGTAGTAGCCGTGCAGCGCCTGCAGCAGCATGCCGCCGAGCATCAGCGCGAACTGGAAGATGACGATGATGCCGATCAGTGCGAGAAAGCGTCCCAGGAGCAGCGTGGCCGTGCGCACCGGGACCGCATCGGCGATCTCCGCCGCCCCCGAGTCGCGGTCCTTCCACACCAGCTCACCGGCGAAGAGCACGATGATCACCCACGGTACGAAGACCACGCCGCCGGCGATGACGACGCTGGCGACGAGATGGGTGACCGGCCAGGTCACCGTGTCGATGTACTGAACGCCGGCGTTCCAGCCCAACAGCGGCACCAGCGCGATCGCCGCAACGAACGCGACCCGGAAGGGCGAGCCCGAAATGACTTCGGACAGCGCGTCGCGCATCACCACGAACATCTGCAGGATCCGCGTACGCCGGCCGAAGACCCCGGCGATTTTCGGCGGAGCTCCGCCTCCCGCGGAGCCCCGAGCGACTCGAGGAACCGGAGGAACGTCGCCGGGCGCAGCATCAACGCCGCGACGTCCGAACCTCTCGGTGAAGCGGAAGGTGCGCAGTAGCCATCCCAGCACGCCGCCCGCGATCGCGAGCCACAGCACGCGGTTGACGAGGAGCATCGTCGGGAAGCCGATCGTCCTCACGTTTCGTTCCACCGCGGTCCAATACCTCGTCATCGCCTTCAGCGCGTTGATGCCGAGGGGATCGGCGAGCACGGAGAGCAACGGATTCCGGATGCCGCCCCACACGCCTGCCGCTACGAGGTAGCCGGCGAAGATCGCGATCGCGCCGAGGTAGGCGGCGATGGCGTGACGGGAAATCACGGCGATCGTGAAGAGGAGTGCGCCGACGAGGACGACATTCGGCAGCGAGAAGAGCAGCACGGGCTGGACGTACGTGGAGAGGTGATTCGGGCCGAACCCTTCGCGCTGGAGATATGGCATGAGCGAGCCGATGAAGAGCCCGAGCGGAGTCGCGAGCAGCAGCACCGCGTTCACCAGCAGCGCAGCGAGAAAGCGGCCGCCGAGGTATTCGGTTGGGCGGAGGCGCGTCGTGAAGAGCAGTGGATCCATGCGCGAGGCGCGATCGCGCAGCGCGGCATCGGCAAAGAGCGCGGCGGTCACGAGCGTGCCGAAGAGACCGCAGAAGAGCGCCGTGATCTCCGCGACGCGAAACGGCGCGTTGCCGGTGATGGTGTGGCTGCCGCCGTTGTCCACGTGGACGACGTAGAAGGCGAGGAGGAACAGGAACGCGCCGTAGAGCCATGTCGAAGCGGAGCGCAGCCGGTAGCCGAGCTCGTAGCGGAAGATCTCGGAGAATCTCATGCCGCCACCTGCGCGCCGGCATGTCCGCCCATCACGGCGAAGTAGACGTCCTTCAGGTCGGGCTCCACCGCCTCGAATCCGGCGCCGGGGCAGTGCTGCGCATACACGTGCGCGATGGTCTGTCCCGCCTTCATCTTCGTGGAAATCACCGCGTGATTGCGCTCGAGCGCCGACAGCTCCTCACGGCTGACGCTCCTCCGCCAGATGCTCCCGCGCACCTGCGCGATCGCCTGCGCAGGCGTCGCGGTGAGGAGGATCTCGCCGCGATCGATGACCGCCAGGCTGCTGAAGAGCTCTTCGACATCCTCGACGATGTGCGTCGAGAGGATCACCACACTCGACTCGCCGATTTCGCCTAAGAGGTTGAGGAAGCGGACGCGCTCTTCCGGATCGAGCCCCGCCGTCGGCTCGTCGACGATGATCAGCTTCGGATTGCCTAACAGCGCAATGGCAACGCCGAGCCGCTGACGCATCCCACCGGAGAAGGTGCCGGCGCGTTTGTGACGCACGTCCCACAGGTTGGTGCGGCGCAGCTGCGCCTCGACGACGCCGCGACGCGCGCCGCCGTCAACGACGCCTTTCATCACCGCGAAGTGAGTCAGCAGTCGCTCGGCGGTCACACGTGGATGGAAGCCGAAGGACTGCGGCAGGTAGCCGAGCGTCTCGCGCAGCCGCTCTTTTTCGCGGATGACATCAATCTCCCCGAGTGTGATCGTCCCGGAATCGGGTTCCTGTAACGTCGCGATCGTGCGCATCAGCGTCGACTTGCCGGCGCCATTGCGTCCGAGCAGTCCGAACATTCCGCGCGGGATGGTGAGCGAGATGTCTTTCAGAGCCTGTGTGCCATTGGGGTACGTCTTCGAGAGATGTTCGATCCGCAGTTCGAATGACATGGTGATGGTCTCCTTGGGGACAGCTCTCCTCCGGCCGGACGCGATGCGTACGTCTTGAAGATCTCCGAACCTGCGCGGCAGAAAGTTTGAAACGTAGTGTTGGCGGAGCCTTTGGCGACCAACGCTGCGGGCCGTGCCCGCTTCAGTGTCGGTAGTAGATGAGCGCAGCGCCGGCAGCCGCGAGCAGTGCTCCGATCGCGGAGAGCATCGCGAAGTGTTTTCGCCGCACACGGTCGAGCAGCGGCAGGAAGACGAAGCGGATCGGCCGGATGAATGCGGCGCAGAGTCCGCCGGCGATGATCCACCAGGTGCCAACCATCACCGCGCGGAGACCTGCATGGAAGCGGAGCTCCCCGGCCGGATCGACCGGGACGTCGAACAATCGCCCGACGTCATCGCGGATGAGCGCCATCGCGCCGAGCGGCGGCAGGAGCAGTAGCAATAGCGCAACGGCCGCGAGCACGAGTGCGATCGATGGGTAGACGAGCCAGCGTTTGGAACCGAGCGGCTCGCCCCGTTCGCGCTTCTGCTCGATCCAGGCGCGGCTGACGAACATCGCCGGGATGAGCAGCAGAAAGCCGAAGAACATGAATGAGGCGATCGACGCGAGGACCAGGCCGAATGCCACGTACGGAAGGCGTGAGTCGCCGGCTCCGGAATGGCCGCTGCGATCCGCCACTGCGCGCGGCTCATCGGCCAGCCATTGCTCGGGCGTTCCGAGCCGGTCGAGGATGGCGATCATGTCGGTGCCACTGACGGGCGCCGGCACATCCTCGAGCGCAATCTCGATGTGTTCGCGCACGCTCTGCTCGACGTCCTCCGCAGCTTCGGCGCGCGTCGCGCGCAGCTCGCTGCGGAGGCGCTGGAGGTAGGTGTCGAGCTGCTGGCGTGCTGCAGGTGTCATGTTCATCATCGCTTCCCTTGCTTTCGCAGACCACCGATGGCCTGGTGCAGGCTGTCCCAGTGCTGGTTCATCCGATGCAGCTCAGCGCGGCCGCGCGGCGTGAGCCGGTAGTACTTGCGCGCGGGACCTTCCTGCGACTCCTCGATGTAGGTCTCGACGAGCCCGCTGTTCTTCAGCCGGCTCAGGATCGGATACACCGTCCCCTCGGTGATCACCAGATGGTCGACGTCACTCAGGCGGCGGACGATGTCGTAGCCGTAGAGCGGCGCAGGGGCGATCGAGTTGAGGACCGCCAGCTCGAGCAGTCCCTTGCGAAGCTGCGTCATCCAGTTGTCGAATGAGAGATCCGTCACGGTATCCACAATGCTTCCTAACAAGGTACTTGTCAATGCAAGGTAGTGTACGGCAAGGATCGGCGAAGGTTTTGGGGGGGGGGGCGCTGTCCTTCGAGTAAGGCCGGAGGGATTCCGCTCATCGCGACGCTTGCGTTGCCGCAGCGACTCCTGCGTAAATCGTGCGCCGAGGGGGTGTTTGATCGGGTGATTAGCGGTTGGGAATCGGCCGACCCCGCGTGTGGCGTCTAGAACCGGACAAGTTGACGGGAACTCGCTAAGGACATCACACGCATCACGCGCTACGTCTCGCCCTTACAACAACTTAGCGCAGTTCCCGAGAGCTGTGCTCTGGTGTATCCTTGGTCTTCTCCCTGCGCTTTCTGCAGGCCGGAACGGCCTTTTTCTCCGGCGAGGGTAGGGAAATGTCGACTCAGATCACTCCTTACTAGGGGTTGGTTTCCCTTTCCAACGTCAATTTTTTGGACGGTCGAGTATGTCTACCGTAGCCGGAGGTGAACGATGAAATGCGTCACGAAACGGATTGCTCTCATCAGTTGGCTCGCACTCGTCGCAGTGGTGCTCGGATGTAATCACGAGAACAAGGGGACGGTTTCGCAGACTGCAAGACCGTTAACAACCTCCGCGCCAAACAGGACGATCTGCGTGCTTCAGTACGTTTCCCATCCACTGCTTGACGCCGTTTACGGCGGGTTCCGAGAAGAGCTTAGCCGCCGCGGCTATGATCCGACCAAGTTGCGGTTTTCAAATGCGAATGGCGACGCTACCGCCGCATCACTACTGGCTGATAAAGCATGCAAAGAAGACTGCGCGCTCATCTTCGTTCTGGCCACACCAATGGCGCAGAGCGTGAAGACGGCATGCCCTCCGACCCGGCCAATTCTCTTTGGTGCCATCACCGATCCGAAGAGTGCTCAACTTGTTGCCTCCATGGACTCTCCAGGCGGAAACCTCTCTGGAACTAGCGATCAGTGGCCTTACCGTCTGCAAATGGAGCTGATCGCTCATATTTGGAGCGGCAAAGCGCGCGTAGGCATTCCGTTTAACCCTGCTGAGGCGAACACGCAATATGCCATGGAACAAACCAGGACTCACGCTAACCAGCTAGGCTTGAGGCTGTTGGAAGTTCCTATCAACAGCGTCTCTGAGGCGCCACAAGCAGTCGATGCTATGGCTCGGAAAGTAGATGTCATCTATGTGCCCGCCGACAACACTGCCGTTGCTGCGGCGGCCAGCATAGTCGCCGCTGCTGATCGTCTGCACATTCCAGTCGTTGCCGGCGATCCCGGTACATTCAAGGCGGGAGGGGCCGTAGGACTCGGCGTGGACTATCGAAACCTGGGCGTCATCAATGCAAGACAAGCGCTGGCGATACTATCCGGTTCTGCCACGGCCACAATGCCCGTCGAAGTCGTGAATCGTCCCGAACTCTACCTTAACGATGAGCGCGCCGCGCGTTATCACATCGACACTCAGGCACTTCGCAAGTGGTACGACACGTCGGTGAATACCAAACGGTGAGGGTCATGTCTGCGACGAGTCTGCGTGATCACCTTTTGGAACGGGTTATCGAAGCGGCTGTCATCGTAATTCTGACAATTCTGGCGATTCGTCTTATGCGTGATCACGGCTCACAGCGTGAGTTCTGGATCGAGGTCGGCGTCACAATCATAGTCGCTATTATTCTGACTATCGTGCTCAGTAGTCGGCACGTCTTGTTGCTATGGAATCTTCAACCGTCGTCGTCGATTGTTAGGCTCTTTAGACTTCGCCGCGTCGCCATCGAGGGTCAGCGTCATCTGGCGAACGAGTATCGTCATTTGCAAGCGCGTTTTGTCGCCCTGCTCGATAAGAAACTTCTCACCGATGCCACCTATCGCGAGCAGATGGCTTTTGCGCGAATTCTGTACACCACCCACCGCGAGCGTTTCTGGGCGACGACGTTAGATCCCTGGAGCGACTTCGTTAGAAGCAATGAAGCGTACGCTAAGGCGATGGAGGAAAAAGGCGAGTCTCTCCCGGACCTGCTAAATGATCTCCGCAAGACCGACTCATTGCCGCAGAGGGCACGCGTGTTCATTCTTCCCGCAGATCGCTTCGTAGCGGATCTCTTGAGAGACCCGTCTGCCGCGCGGGAGCTCGTGAAGTGCCATTTCCGTATATGGAAGACCATGCCGCGCCTTCTGCTGCTCGACCCGACACCCTCCGCGACCCTTTGGAGCGAGATCATGGCCTTGGTGGCCGAAGGGGAAGTTCGGCCATCTATCGCGATACCGGATTTCATGCTTGTCGATAAGAGGTTCGTTTACGGTCGGCTGCTACCGGAGGTTCTCGAAGATGAGGTGCTGATGAGCCGCAGCAGCTTCACCCTGGGATTCTGCGAAGACAAAGCAGAAGCAGCGGCATACGAAAGCCTTTTCCGGAATGTGTGGCAAGAAGCGACGCCCATTCTCGACTTTGCGCGTGCCGTCCTGTCGACGGATGAAGCCCGCAGCTCTCGTCCCGCTGATCGATCAATCGATGTCGCCATCAGGTCTCTCACGTCTCGCACTGACGCAGAAACGGAGAAAATTCGGGTCCTGTTGGCTAATACTCACGAAGACATCTATGACTTCATCGGCGAGGGCGAAAGGCATGATCGCTATGCAAAACTGTTAGCCGGGGCTAACGAAGGCCGTACGCTAGGCGAACTCTTCTTGACCGAAATGCGATCGGCGTCCGATCCCTGTTACGCGATCGACCAAGCGGATCTCAAACACGAATCACAGCGATTTCCATCGACATGGATGGAAAAGCACTATCATACGTGGCGAGAAGCGTTTGCTTCTTCCAGCGACGATTCGCTCAGGCGACGCATTTACGTAGTTCGTGACTGGCAGTTCGGCGACGATCCTTGGCTTGAGACGTTGCTAATGGAGGAGGTCGGCCAGAAAGGAATACAGGTCGGCCTAATCACGAAGCACGATTTATCGGTATTCGCAAAAGCCACCCGTGGCGTCGACGCCGCTGTTCACGATGCAGAATGGATAATAATTAATGCCGATGGCCACCGCGGTCGTCCAGCCGTCGGACCGACCACCATGGGTGTCAGCATCGGTACGCGAGAGATCAAGAGGGAAAGAGCGCGCTCGGCCGAGGTTAAGCTTGACGAGAAAGACTTGATCCTGCAGGACAAGATGAATGCGTACCTCGACTGGCAGGAAACCATCTGGACGGGCGCTGGAGATAAGCTTCGGCGGCTCAAGTCTGTAGAAGAAGTGCGGCTATTTGTTCGCAACGTAGTTGGGATGAGCCCAGCTGCGTAGCGGAGGCGATCTATGTTGCGCAAACCGGCGCTGGCGGGATGGCATTTCGAAGCACGCGACATCGCAGAGGCGATTGCTGGCGAGCGCCTCTTGAATCCGTCGATCGATTTAGGCGTGGTGTGCGATCTGAACTGTCCGTACTGCTTCACAGAAGATATCTTAGGAGATCGGCGCTCGGCTCGCCCGGACGCGATGACCGAAAAGGAAACTTTTGAGGTCCTAGACGATTTTATTTGCGCTGGCGCGCGCACGGTAAACATTGTTGGCGCCGGGGAGCCGCTTTTGAATCGCTCATTCATGGCCGTCGTCAAACACCTCGCAGCCGAGAACGTGCGAACGGTGGTGTTTACGAACGGTACGCGATTAGCGGCCGACGATGACTTGATCAACTTCGTAGCAGGACTTGATGTTACTGTTGTTTTGAAATTCAATTCGTGTAACGCGCTCGTGCAGGATGCGGTCGCCGGTCGGCGGGGTTACACTGAGCGCCGGAATCTCGCCCTACGAAAACTCGTCTCGTTGGGGCTAACAACCGCGGAGCCCACGCGGCTGGGCATTGACACCCTAGCATTTGCAGGGAACTTTCACGAACTACCCGAGATACACCGCTGGTGTCGAGTAAGCAATATCTACCCGCTTACGTCAGACTTCATCCCGACAGGTCGGACGAAATGTGGAGGTCTGGAGTCGCGCGAGGGAGCCGCTGGCCCGGATGCTGAGCTTGCGACTATCGCGGGCGCAGCTTTGCAACCGTTGACCACGCAACAGCGCGCTGACCTCAGGGCGTCGCTCCAAGAGATAGATGCCCAGATGGGTATAGTGCAGCATACTGCGGCTGCTTACTATGGTGGCGGTGCCTGTACGCAAATATTGGGCGTATATGTGGACGTCGAAGGCAACGTGTGGCCCTGCGTCGCGCGTACAACCCTGCATGGACCCGCCGATCAGCCTCTTGGCAACATTCGCACAGGAACCACGCCGTCAACTGCATGGCGAACCTCCGAGTATCTGTCCTGGATTCGGCGAACGTACTCAGGCGCCTGTCCTTATAAGGCGCCGTTGTGCATGGCGCGCGGCGATGAGCACGCGACTCACCTAACCGACATTGCGGCGGATACACATGCTGTTTGACGTTCTTGCGTCTGGCCTGCGCCAAGGCGCAATGCTAGTGCCGCTGGCGCTCGGCGTGCACGTTGCCTTTCGCCTCGCCCGGTATCCAGACCTGACGCCAGAAGGCTCTCTGATTATCGGTGGCACATGTTCAATGCTGGTGCTACCGAGTGGTCATCCTATCTTGGCAATCTTGTGTGGAATGGTGGCGGGAGGCGCTCTCAGTTTGATGACGTCGATTTTGAGCGAATGCCTGCACGCCGATCGCGTTCTTGCGGGAATCGGCACATCGCTCTGCGCATATTCTTTGGCGCTGCGGTTTCTTGGTCGAGGGAACGTCGCGCTCTCTCCGGAAACCGCGACTATCTATTCACAGCAAAGTAGTGATGTGGTTGTGTCCCTACTCATAGTTGGCGCGCTGACGGCGGTCGTGGCGGCGCTAGCGGCAAGCCCGATGGGACTAAAGCTTCGCGTGGTTGGCGAAAATGAGCCTCTCGCAAGGATTCTCGGAGGTCACCCGGCGACGAGAATGATTCTGGGTTTGTTTTGGGCGAACTGCTGTGTAGGCCTATCCGGTGCGCTTCTGGTCCAGCATCAGCGTTTTGTTGACGTGGGCCAAGGAGCGGGCACGTTGTTCATAGGCTTGGCCAGCGTGCTACTAGGCACCGCCATGCCTGGGACTACTCGCGTGGCGCTCGGAGTGGCATGGTCAGGACTGGGTGCGATCTTATATGCGTGCGTAATAGCAGCGGCGCTGAGGGTGGGCCTGATGCCGGGCGATCTGCGGGCATTAACAGCAATCTTCGTGCTCAGTATCGCATTGCTAGCGAGGTATCTTCTCCCCGGCGAACGCCTCCCGCTGTTCGGATGATGCCGCCCTATGACGAACGCAGGGAGAAATCGCGAGCCGCTAATAATGATGGAAGGAGTCAGCAAGACCTACGTCACCGCTACCAATCCCATCTGCGCGCTGACGAACGTTAGTGTAAACGTGACGAGCGGTGAAATACTTTCGATCATAGGAACAAATGGCTCCGGGAAGTCGACACTTCTGGCCGTGGCGGGCGGGCTTTTGCAGCCCGAGGCTGGCGTCGTACGCCTTGACGGGCTAGATGTTAGTCAATCCAGTTTGCGACGCCTTGCCACGCTCCGCGGAATCATGTATCAGCAGCCGGCGCGTAACCTATGTGTGAGTTTTACGCTTGCGGAGATGATCACCGCCTACGCAGGACCTCGCGACCTAGAACTAGATGACCTACGTCTCACCTTGAGACGGCTCGCAGTAGTCGAGACGCGGCGCATATCGTCCATGTCCGGCGGTCAGCAACAGCTATTTGCGCTGGAATTGATTCTAGCGCGGCGGCCGAGCGTAATTCTTTTGGATGAGCCGACCGCTGCACTGGATGTGCGAAACGCCCGCTTGGTTCGCGAGCGCGTCCGTACGGCCGCCGGCCGCGGGATGGCTGTTATGTTCGTGAGTCACAATATAGATGAAGCTGTGGCCATCGCCGATCGACTAGTATTTTTGCACGAGGGTGTCGTAGTGCGCTGCTGGAGCCGCTCGATGTTGATCGACGAAGGCGCGGAGGCCATACGATCGTACGCCGGCGCATACGCAGCTCACGGCGTAGCTAGCGATACCTCACAGTCAGCGCAGGCGTCTGGGTAATCCGATGAAAGTCCAATTGATTAGTCCCCTGCCGGATGACGGGTTTGCGTTTAACGCTGGCTCATATTGGCCGCTCGGCCTGCTCACTATCGCTACGGTGTTGAGACGATTTGGCGATCATGTCGACGTCGAGATTCTCGATGAGAGCCTCATAGGCAAGGCCGAGTTAGAGCGGTGCATGGGTGCCGACGTAGTAGGTATTCAAGCGAGTTCCAGTTTGACATATCGGCGAGTGTTACAAGTAGCATCGCTGGCGAAGGAGAGGTTCGGAGCATACGTAGTCATTGGTGGGCCTTATGCGACCACGATGGCGCGCCAGATCTTACAATGCAGGACATTTGTGGACGCCGTCGTTGAAGGCGCGGGTGAGGCAGCAATGCTGCAGATTGTGAAGTCATTGGGTGGAGGAAGAGGAGAGCCGGAGGTTGTGGCGGCGCCAGGCTTATGGTTGCGTGTGAATGGTGTCGTGACACCGCCCCGAATGTTGGGTAATTTAAATTACGACGAGATTCTCCCGCTAGACTATTCGCTAATCCCTGTCGCGGCTTATCACGTGAACTACTGCGAGCGGCTGGCGCCTGGAAGCTATCAGGGTGCCTTTCAAATCTTCACACACTTCGGGTGCAAGTATCGGGATGCGCGGCGCGCCGCGGGACAGTCGTGGTGTCTTTATTGCGCACTAGGTGATCAATTGGTCGTTCGCGATCCTCACAGCATCCGACGCGAAATAGAAGATACATTGTTGAGCTGCGGCATGAGCCGGCACGGCGCAAAGATCATGCTGAAGTGTTATGGTGATAATGCGTCAGCGCTCGGTCCGCATCTGGAGCGACTCGCGGAGGCGATCAGACAAAGTAGTATGCTTCGCGAATTTAACTTAAGGTGGAGTGTATACGCGCAAAGTTGTTACATCACCGAGCGCCTAGTGGACGTGTTCTGGCGGTTGGGCGTGGCGGAAGTTTACGTGGGGTTTGATTCGGTCGATGACGCCGTGCAGCGACTGAATGGACTGGGCACGACCAAGAATACGCATCTCCGCGCTGCAAGATTGCTGCAAGAAGCAGGCGTCCGGCTGCAGGCCGGCTTCGTTCTAGGGTGTGAGGGCGAAACGCCAGAAACACTCGATGCGACAATTCAATTCTGCCACCAAATTGCGGCGTTGGACAACGTCGATCTATTCCATGCATCTCCGTTAGTGGTCTTGGCAGGTTCTGAGGCATTTAATCGTTTGGCGCATCTAATGCCCGAGATTGTTGCGACGGACTACATCGAGCCACAGGTATTACAGCGCGAGTGGCTAGCGCGGTTCTGCCCGGGGCTCGGTCCTGATGGTCAGGGTCTAATCCGCGACGCCGCACAAACAATAGCGACGCTCGGAGAGATTCGATCTGGTTGGGGCCAGAGTGATAAATCGGAGGCATCGAAGGTCTCGACGCACGTGCATGACCTGCTGCCCGTTCGTGAGATGTCGAGGCCTCGTGCGTCTCCAGTCGCCGAGAGGCTACGTCAGCCTACGTGATGGTACTTGTCCTCTTCACTTGGGAGGATCTCACCATCACGCACGCCGGCGAGCCCAAGCTGCGACTTGTCGAACGCGACGAGGAGGATCAGCGATGGGAGAACCTAGGTTTTTGAGTTCTCGGACAGTCGGACGATTTCACCCAACGCAGGCAACCAAGCCGAGAATGAATAAAGCCGCTGTTTCCAGCGGCTTAGATCGAATCGAGATTGGTTGCGGGGGCGGGATTTGAACCCGCGACCTTTGGGTTATGAGCCCAACGAGCTACCAGACTGCTCCACCCCGCGACACTGGTGAGAAACGCTTGGCGGCTGGATGGCTCCGGCCGCGGTGAGGGGCGCGATTATCGGCGCGGCTCCTCCTTGCGTCAAGGGCCTTCGTAACCTTCACCTCGCCATCTCCATTCCCGGGAAGAGGCTGGCACGATTATCGTTTGTCGACCGGACGAATGAAGCGACTCCTCCTGATTCTCATGCTGGCCTCGGCGGCCAGCGCCTCTACCCTCCCCGGCTTTCGCGTGCAACTCCTGCATGGCGTTCCGGGGTTCATCACCTCGCTCGCCATCGACTCGAAAGGGACGATCTACTACTCCATCAAGAGCGGCGACATCGTTCGCTATCCCGACACCGTGGTCGCTCATCTGCCGACCGTCGGCGAGGGGAACTCCGGCCTGATCGGGCTGGCGCTGCGCGACGATGACACCGCCATCGTCCACTACACGCGGCCGAATCAGACTTACGACGTCGTCTCCGCGGTCGACCTGCGCACCGGTCTCGAGAGCGAGATCCATCGCTTCGCCTGCGACAAGGACATGCCCGAGCGCGGCTCCTCAACCGAGCACCACGGCGGCAATCTCGCGCTCGGATCCGACGGCTCGATCTTTCTGGCCATCGGCGATTACGGCGTCGGCCTGCTGGCTCCCGATCCGGTGTGGAACGGCGGCAAGGTCTGGCGCATCCTCCCCGACGGATCGGCGGTGCAGTTCGCCCGCGGCGTCCGCAATCCGTTCGATCTGACGTGGGATGACGCACGGCAGCGGGTGATCCTCACCGACAACGGGGACGTGAACGATGACGAGATCGATGTGGTGTCCGAGGGGGATGACTGCGGCTGGCCGTTCACGGCGGGGGGGAAGCCGCCGGTGGCCGGCACGCGCGCTCCGGTCTACGTCTTTCCGACCGTGATCGCGCCGACCGGACTGGCGCCGCTCAGCGGACGCAATCCCATCCTTCACAGCGGCTTCCTGCTCGGCAGCTACGTGGCCCAGGCGCTCTACTACATCCCCGACGTCTACGCGCAGCCGATGCCCGACCCGGTGGCGGTCATCCAGAAGGAGACCGATCCGATCATCGATGTGACCGAAGGGCCAGACGGCAGCATCTACTTCGCCACCGGCTTCGGCATCTACAAGCTGCTGGTGCCGCAGCGCGGCGACTGCAACGGCGACGGCGCGGTCGATTCCGCCGACGTGACCGCGCTCGGGAAGGTGCTCGCCAGCGGTCCGCGGCCGATGACGACGGCGCAGAACGCGCCGGTGCGCGCCAGCTGGGGATGCGACGCCAACGGCGACGGGATGATCGACAGCCGCGACCTGACCACCCTGGCAGGGATGGTGCGAGGGCGGGCGGTGAGGCGGTAACGCACGAATTTTTCCGCTACGATTCACCTTTCACATCGCCGGAGGAAAACCATGTACGACGAACGAATTGCTGGTCCGATGCGCGCGGAGCTGACGCAGCTCGGATTTGAAGAGACCCGCACCCCGCAGGAAGTGGACGCGGTGCTGCAGGAGAAGAAGGGAACGGTGCTGGTGGTGGTGAACTCGGTGTGCGGATGCGCCGCCGGCGTGGCCCGCCCTGCCATCGCCATGTCCCTCGAAAACGAGGTCCGCCCCGACCGTATGATCACCGTCTTCGCCGGCAACGACCGCGAAGCGACGCAGCGCGCCCGCGAGTACTTTGTCGGTTATCGCCCTTCGTCCCCCTCGGTCGCCCTCTTCCGCGACGGCGAGCTGGTGAAGATGATCGAGCGCCACCAGATCGAAGGCCGCGCCGCCCACGACATCGCCTCGGAACTGGCAACGTCGTTCAACCAGTACTGCGCGAAGGAAGTCGCGGTTCAGTAGGCAAGTCAAACCTCAGCACAGACAGGATTGTCTGTGCCACATCGGTCCAGGTTATGTGGCACAGACAGACACTCCTGTCTGTGCCCTTGCCTCTCCCCTCTGTTCAGCTTGGCCCATTACGTGCTCAAGTAGGGGCATGAACCGAGTCGATGTACGCGGCGAGCGGCGTCCCGAATGGGACGAGATTCTGAGCGATGACGCGATCGCGTTCGTCGCGGGTCTGCATCGCCAGTTCAATCCGCGGCGCGAGGAGTTGCTGGCCTTACGCGAAGCGCGCAAAGCACGGATCGACGGCGGCGAGCTTCCCGACTTTCTGCCGGAGACGAAGGACGTTCGCGAGGGCGATTGGAAAGTTGCACCCATTCCGGCGGACCTGACCGACCGCCGCGTCGAGATCACCGGCCCCGTCGATCGGAAGATGATCATCAACGCCCTCAACTGCGGCGCAAATGTCTTCATGGCGGATTTTGAGGACGCCAATGCGCCAACCTGGACGAACAACATCGAAGGCCAGCTCAATCTGCGGGATGCAGTGAAGCGGTCGATTTCGTTTGAGGCGGGCGCGAAAAAGTATGCGTTGAACGAGACGACGGCAACCTTGGTCGTCCGGCCGCGCGGGTGGCATCTGTTGGAGAAGCATCTGCTGGTTGATGGCGCGGCGGTATCGGCGAGTCTGTTCGACTTCGGGCTCTACTTCTTTCACAACGCGAAGGAAGCGACCGCGCGCGGGACCGGGCCGTACTTTTATCTGCCGAAGATGGAGTCGCATCTCGAGGCACGGCTCTGGAACGACGTCTTCGTCCGCGTGCAGAAGGCTCTCGGCATTCCGAATGGGACCATACGGGCCACGGTGCTCATCGAGACCATCCTGGCGGCGTTCGAGATGGACGAGATTCTCTACGAGCTTCGCGATCACTCCTCGGGGCTCAACTGCGGGCGGTGGGATTACATCTTCTCCTTCATCAAAAAGCTGCGGGCGAAGAGCGATTTTGTTCTTCCCGATCGCGGCAGCGTGACGATGGAGAAGCATTTCCTCGCTTCGTATGTGGCGCTGCTGATCAAGACCTGTCACCGGCGCGGCATTCACGCCATGGGCGGGATGGCCGCGCAGATTCCGATCAAGGGCGACGATGCTGCCAACGACGCGGCCATGGAGAAAGTCGTCGCCGACAAGCTGCGCGAAGTGCGCGCCGGCCACGACGGCACGTGGGTTGCCCATCCCGGTCTCGTGCCGATCGCGAAGCGGATCTTCGACGAGAACATGCCCGGGCCGAATCAGATCGATCGCAAACGTGACGACGTCAACGTCAACGCGGCCGATCTGCTGCGCGTCCCCGAGGGTGTCATCAGCGAGAAGGGGCTGCGGCAGAACCTCAACGTCGGGATCCTCTATCTCGAAGCCTGGCTCGGGGGACTTGGATGCGTGCCGCTCTACAACCTGATGGAAGACGCGGCCACGGCGGAGATCTCGCGCACGCAGTTGTGGCAGTGGATTCATCACCATGCACATCTCGACGACGGCACCGCGGTGACGCCGGAGCTGTATCGAACGATCCGCGATGAAGAGCTGCGCCGGATCGGATCGCGCCCGCATCTCGAAAAGGCGGCGGCGATTTTCGACGACCTGATTCTCAACGATGAACTGGCTGATTTCCTGACGCTCCCGGCGTACGAGGAGCTTTTGAACCTGGAGAGGACCTGACGATGGTGAAGCTGAAGGCGGTACGCGACCCGAGGCAGATCGAGCGTGATTGGGAAACCAACCCGCGGTGGGACGGGATCACCCGCGACTACACGGCGGACGACGTGGTGCGCCTGCGCGGCTCGATCGACATCGCCCAGACGCTCGCCGAAATGGGAGCGAATCGTCTGTGGGAACTGCTGCACGACGAGCCGTACGTCAGCGCCCTCGGCGCGCTCACCGGCAATCAGGCCATCCAGCAGGTGCGCGCCGGGCTCAAGGCCATCTATCTCAGCGGCTGGCAGGTTGCGGCCGATGCAAATCTGGCGGGGCAGATGTATCCCGATCAGAGTCTCTATCCGTCCAACTCCGTGCCGCAGGTGGTGAAGCGGATCAACCAGGCTTTGCAGCGCGCCGATCAGATCGATCACAGTGAAGGGAAGCACGAGACTCACTGGTTTGCTCCGATCGTTGCCGATGCCGAGGCGGGCTTCGGCGGATGTCTGAACGCATTCGAGCTGATGAAGCTGATGATCGAGTGCGGCGCCGCGGCGGTTCACTTCGAAGATCAACTTGCCTCCGAGAAAAAATGCGGGCACCTCGGCGGAAAAGTTCTGCTGCCGACATCGCAGTTCATCCGCACACTTTCCGCCGCGCGGCTCGCCGCGGACGTGATGGGCGTGCCGACGCTGGTCATCGCACGCACGGATGCGAACAGCGCCACGCTGCTGACCAGCGACATCGACGAGCGCGATCAGCCCTTCCTCACCGGCGAGCGGACGGCCGAGGGCTTCTTCATGATCAAGAGTGGCGTCGATGCGGCCATCGCACGCGCCATCGCCTACGCGCCGTACGCCGACCTACTGTGGATGGAAACGTCGACGCCGGACATCGAGGAAGCGCGCCGCTTCGCCGACGCGGTTCACGCGAAGTATCCGGGGAAGATGCTGGCCTACAACTGCTCGCCGTCGTTCAACTGGGCGCAGAAGTTGTCGTCCGAGGAGATCGCCGGTTTCCAGAGTGAGCTGGCCGCGCTCGGCTACAAGTTCCAGTTCGTCACGCTGGCCGGCTTCCACGCGCTGAACTTCTCGATGTTTGAGCTGGCGCGCCAATATCGCGAGGAAGGGATGACCGCGTACTCGCGCATGCAGCAGTCGGAGTTTGCAGCCGAGGAGCATGGGTACACGGCGACGAAGCACCAGCACGAAGTCGGCACCGGCTATTTCGACGAAGTGATGAAAGTGATCTCGAACGGGCAGTCATCGACGACGGCGCTGGCCGGATCGACCGAGGCGGCGCAGTTCAGCAGGAGAAAATGATGGAAGACATTCGGAACTACCGGATCGAAGAAGAGGATGAGGCGAACGAGGAAGAGAGTGCTTCGCAGCGGGAGGAAGTGCCGTTTGAGGTTCCGCGGGACTAGGCGGCACGGCCGGCGGCGTGGGTTGCCCAAGGCTCGGCCTACGATCGCTTTCCTCACTTTTCATCCCGGCAAATTACTAAGCACAGACAAGAGTGTCTGTGCCACATTGACCCTGCCACAGGGCAGATAACGAGCAAGAAGCAGGACCGATGTGGCACAGACACTCTTGTCTGTGCGGAGATTCAAAACACCATCTCCTCATCGCTCAGCCCGAAGTAGTGCCCCAATTCGTGGATGACGGTTTCGCGGATCTGGCGCTTGGCCTCGTTCGCGTCGCGCGTTACGCGCAAGATCGGGCGGCGGAAGATGGCGATGTGGTCGGGCATGCGGAAGGAGCCGTAGCTGCGGTGGGTCATGGGCGTGCCGCGATAGAGGCCGAGGAGCTCGCCGTGATCGTGTTCCATCACATCGAGGTCGGAGGCGCTCGGCTCTTCTTCGACGACCACCACGACGTTGTCGAGCAGCTCGGCGAAGCGCTCCGGGAGCGAGTCGAGCGCCTCGGCGACGAGGCGCTCGAACTCGGTGGGATCAATCGTCACTACCAGCCCGGGATGATGTTGAATCCGGTCACCCATCCGCGCGTCGGCCGCTGGAACGGCTTGGCGGCATAGAACTCCAGAGGAATGTAGGCGAGCAGCAGGCGTATGCCGGCGCCGGCGCTGACTACCGGCACGCGATCGGTGGCGTTGTTGCGCGCGAAACGGAGTTTCAACGAGTCGGCCTTGCTCCAGGCGGCGCCGGCATCGACGAATCCGAAGATCTCCGTCGGGACGAAGCCGCTGAAAAGACCGAACTGTTTGGTTCCGACAAGCGGGACACGCACCTCGGCGTTGGCCACGGCAATCCTGGAGCCGATGAGGCGATCGAAGACGGGGCACGAGGTGGAGCCAGGCGTCTGCACACATTCATCGAGGCCGATGGAGTTGATGTTGTAGCCATGGATCAGCGAGTCCTGACCGATGTAGAGCGGCGAGATCTGCAGGCTCTCCGCATCCTGGCCGTAGCGCCCGTAGTAGATGCCGCGCAGAGCGAAGGTGACGGGGTTCTTGAAGTAGTACTTCCGCCAGTCGGCCAGCGCCGTCTGGAACTTGAGATCGCCACTGAGCGCCGAGATCTCGTAGCGATAGCGCGTGCCACGAACCGGCGAAAGGAAGCCGAACACCGAGCTGTCGCCGACGAACGCGGCGGACGCATGCGCGAGACTGAATGACGTGTTGAACGGATTCTGAACGGTTTCATCCGCGACGATGGTGTTGTTGACGATGTAGATCGTCTCGGTCTCTTCCTTGATCCCCTGCCGCTGAAAACCACCGCTGACCTCAACACGCCGGGTTTGACTGAACGGATATTGCACGACGGCGGTGACGTCGTCGTAACGCTGAATCTGGCGGATCTGCTGGATGACGTCGGCGAGGAAAACCTGGCCGTTGATGTTGATCGGCAACTGCCCCGCCTGCGTAAAGGCGGTGACGTAGGGCAGGTGCGTCGTATCGATGCCCCAGTTCAGACGATGCTGCTGGTTGAGATAGAAGACCTCGCCCGAGAGCTGATCGGCGACCGTGCCGATGCCCGAGGTGCCGCCGCCCTGGAAGGTGACGCCGATGTTGTGATACCCGAGGACGTCGCTGTAGTAGGCGCTGACACTGCCGCCGACGCCCGTGCCGAACGAGCTGACTCCGACACCGATCGTCGGCGGTCCGAGGTAAGCGATGTGAAGTCCCGGGTGATACTTCGACGGTGTGAAGATCGTGTTGGCCGGCAGCAGGCCCTCGGCCGGATTCTGCAGATAGGCGGTGATCGTCGAACCGGTGCCGCGCAGCGGCGGCAGCTGGCCGGCGCGCGCGGACGATGGCTGGGTGCCGGTCATGGCCATGGCGATCATCGGCGGGTTCGCCGGCAGTTTGTAGATGTTGTAGTTGTCGCCCTCGTACAGCGAGAAGGCGATGTCACCCGTGCGCAGCGCCACCGACATCGCCGGCGACATGTCGGTGATGCCGGAGACGCCGGTCTGCACGCGGGTCACGCGCATCACGCGGCCGTCCGGCGCGTAGCGATAGATGTCGGCCATCCCTTCCGGATTGGCGATGAAGTAGATGCTGCCGTCGGGTCCGTACTGCGGGTTGATGTTCTTGGCGGAGGAGAAGAGCGGCAGCGTCTTGATGGTGCCGCTGGAGATTTCGATCGTGGAGATGCGCATCCCCTGGAAGGAGAGCTGATCGAGATTCGCCTCGGGGCCGGTTCCGCGATCGGAGACGAAGGCGATGGTCCGGCCGTCCGGTGAAAACGCCGGCTGCAGGTCGGCGAACTTGTCGCTGGTCAGGCGGCGCACTTCTTTCGATTCCGTATCGAAGAGGAAGAGATCGGAGACGCCGGTGGCCTGGCCGGAGAGGACGATGGTCTTGTTGTCCGGCGACCAGGCGACGTTGGAGATGGCGTCGATGCCGGGCACGCGCACGGTCGACACTTTTCCGGTATCGACGTCGACCAGCCCGAGGTAGTTGTCACCCTTCTCGAAGGTGACGAAGGCCAGGCGGCGCGAATCGGCCGACCAGCTGCCGGCGGAATCGACAAAGCGCAGCGCTTCGAAGTGTCCGTTGCGATCGGTCGAGGCGAGGCGGCGGATCACTTTGCCGCTCTGGGCGTCCGCGAGGAAGAGATCGATGTCGAAGATTTCGCGCGTGGAGAGGAAGGCGATGTACTTGCCGTCCGGACTGTAGGCGGGACCGACGTTGAGATTGCCGCGCGTTCCGGCCTTGCTGCCGATCAGCGGCGAGCCGGGCTCGGAGGGACGGTCGGTGATGATCGGCGCATACAGCTCGTGGGCCGATTCCTGCCAGTCGGTGAAGAGCTGCTTGGCCGGGACGCCGAGGGCGCGATCGAACGCTGCCTCGGGGTTGGTCATGCCGGCAGAGAGGAAGTAGCGGACCACGGCGTCATCGCCGAAACGGCCGCCGATGTACGCCAGAACGGCCTGACCGTAGCGATAGGGGAAGTAGTACGGATCGCGCTCGAGTGTCCGGAGATTCGGCAGCCGGTTGTGGACCTCGGCGTCGCGAATCCACATCGCGGTCAGCGGATCGACGCGGCCTTTGGAGAAGTACTCGGCCATGCCTTCCACGATCCACAGCGGCATCATCTCCAGATTGAAACGCCGCCGGTTGTTGCTGATGCTGGCGGCGATGTCGAACTGGAAGACGTGGACCATTTCGTGGCCGATGACGTGATCGTTTTCGGCGTAGTCGCCCGTCAGCGGCAGGACTACGCGGTTCATGAACGGATCGGTAAAGCCGCCCGTCCCCTCCCCGATCAGCTCCGACGTGGTGGTCGTCTGCTGGAAGTCAGCCGAGTTTGCGTAGAGCACGATCGGTTTGCGGTTGAAGGTGTGGTTGAAGGTGCGCGAGAGGCGCGTGTACCAGCGCTCCGCCTGGCGGCCGACATCGTTCACTACGTCCGCTTCGCGATCGTAGTAATAAATGTCGAAGTGCTCCGTCTTCAGGACCTTGAAGTCGAAGTGCTCCCACTGGACCTTGTTGCGCCCGAAGTACTGCGCGTTGAGTGACGTGGAAACGAACAGAAGAAAGAGGAAAGCGACTGCGAGTTTGCGCATCGTGAGTACCTCTCCGTTGAAAACTTTGAGCCGTTTGCCGCCGCGCTGCAAAATCAATTCCGCGAATGCTACTACCGTAGCTCGTCCGCACTGTTGCGAAGAGGTGAACGGGAGGGGTTTATGGAGGTTTTTGAAGTCGTGGAAAGCCGCCGGAGGCGGCTCGCCTCCGGCGACGTATAGCTCCCACTACTTGTGCAGCATCTTGAACGCGTGCATCCACGTTCCCGACAGGACTCCGTGGAGGACCCAGACCATGCACATCGGCTCGAGAAGGCGGGAGGCTTCGATGCCGCCGAGGTCGATCACGCCCCAGCCGAAGGCATCGCAGACCTGGGAGACCAGCTTCTTGGCGTCGGCATCATTGCCGCCGAGGAACATGTCCGGCGGTCCGCCGGGCAGCTCCGGCTTGAAAAAGAGTCCGTTGCCGGCGGTGTTGAAGGCCTTGACCACCCGCGCATTCGGGATCGCGCGCTGAATCTGTTCGCCGAGGGAATCGGTGAAGCCGACCGAGAGCCGCGGCCCGCCGGTGCTGAAATCGAGAGGGTTCGTGGCGTCGATCACCACCTTGTGATCGAAGTTCGATTTGCCCGCCAGACCGATGGCGTCGATCGTGGCCTCGCCGTGCGTCGCCAGGACGATGAGATCGCCCGAGCGCGCCGCGTCTTCGAAGGTCCCGCTGGTGACGCGATCCCCTTCGCCGCTGACGAAGTCGTTCAGTTTTTCCGGCGACCGCGAGCCGATCGTCACCTCGTGTCCGAGGGCACCGAACGCATGCGCGAATGACTTGCCGACATCTCCCGATCCGAGGATTCCGACTTTCATGTTTTTCATGGAGGGAAGTCTATATCCGGGTGCGACAAACGTAGGTCGGACTCTCCAGTCCGACCTCTCGTGACTACCCCTCGTCACTGAAACTTCAGACGCGGGTCAGCCGGTCGGACTAGAGAGTCCGACCTACGTTTGATTTCAGACCCAGGGTCAGCCCGTCGGACTGAGAGTCCGACCGACGTTTCCTAAACGGGATCGCATCTTGCGTACGACCGACTCTCAAACAGGAGATTTCCATGCGAAGAGCCCTATTCACCACCATCACCGTCCTCATCGTCGCCGCGGCGGCGAGCGGACAGAACGTCGATACTCGCACGCCGCAGGCGCAACTGCTGATTCCGGCAGCGGGCGCCCAGGCCGGGTCGAACAACACCTTTTTTCGGAGCGACATCACCCTGGTCAACTATCGCGGCATCAGCCAGCGCGTGCGGCTGCAGTGGCTGCCGCAGGACGTGAGCGGCGTGGGGTTGTCTCCCGTCGACATCACCATCAACGGAGGATCGGGGATCGCCAGCGAGGACTTCGTGACCACGGTCATGCAGAAGACCGGACTGGGCGCCATCCTCGTGACCGGCATCGACTCCGGCGGCGAGCCCGATCCGCAGGCGCTGCTCGTGGCCACCTCGCGTATCTGGACGCCTGAGAACGGCAGCACCGGAACGCAATCGCAATCGCTGCCGTCGGTCATCCCCGCCAACATCGTCAGCGGCAACGTGACCATCCTCGGCGCCCGGCGCGACTCGCGCTATCGCGTCAACGTCGGCATCGTGAACCTCAGCTCGACGGCGCAGACGTACCAGGTCACCGTGGGCGGCTCGTTCGGTACCAACGTCAGCCAGGTCAGCGTTCCCGGAATGGCCATGACCCTGAACGGCGTCACCGGCACGGCCAGCACCACCCCGCTCCAGGTTCAGGTCCTGAACGTCGGCACCCCGCCGCGCTCCACTTCGTGGGTCGCCTTCGCCTCGTCGGTCGACAACATCACCGGCGACGCCTGGACCATGCTCGGCTTCAGCGTCGGCGCGCCGCCTCCCTGACGGATTCGCATGTTAGGCTCCGGAGCACACAAACTCCGGAGCCCCCATGCGTAGCTGCCTCGCATTTCTTGCGCTCTCCCTCCTGGCCACGTCGGCCCTCGCCATCGAGCCCCCTCGGGAGAAAGAGCGCTGGACGACGCTGACGATCGATGAACTAACGATCTACAGCAGCGCCAGTGACGCCACCACCCGCGACGTCGCTTCCGGCCTCCTTCGCCTGCGCGACGCGCTCTCCGCGGTGACGAAGCTTCGCGTTCGCTCGCCGCTGCCGACCAGGGTCTTCATCTTCGGCGATCGGCGCGGCTTCGAGCCGTACTGCGATGCCGCCATCGGCCGTTCGGACAGGCTCACGGGACTCTTCCTCTCGCATCCGGAAGGCAACCATCTGTTGATCGACGGCAGCGCGCACAGCGTCGATCGCGTCGTCTATCACGAGCTGACGCACTACTTTCTCCGCAACACCATTCCCGGCGACGTGCCGCTCTGGTTCAACGAAGGGCTGGCCGAGTTTTACTCGACCTTCCGCCAGCACAACGACTCCGCGGAGGTCGGCCTGCCGGTGGAGGAGCATCTCGCCTGGCTGCGCGCGCAGTCGCTGATCCCGCTGAAAGAGTTGCTTGCCGTCAACCGCCAGTCGAAGGAGTACCACGAGGGCGATCGGCAGGGCGTTTTCTACGCGGAGTCGTGGGCGCTGGTGCACTACCTGATGATCGGCAGCCCGGAGCGGCGCGACCAACTCGGCACCTACGTCGGTCTCATCAAGGGAGGCCAGACCATCGACAACGCCTTCCGCATCGCCTTCCACGGAACGTACGACGATCTCGAGCGCGAGCTGCGCAAGTACATTCGAGGCTTTTCGATGAAGTACATCCGCTACACGCTGGCCGATTTCAAGGCGAAAGAGGTTCCGGCACCGCAGCCGCTGGCGCACGACGTACTACTGACCGGCCTCGGCGATCTGCTCCTGAATTCGCTCACGCCGCGCTTCGGCGAGGCGGAGACGTTCCTCGCCGCGGCGATCAAATCCAATCCATCGAACGCGGATGCGTACGCGGAAATGGGCGTGGCCAAGGCGTCGCAGCGGGAGGACGCCGACGCGGAGACGTATTTCGAAAAGGCGGTGCAACTCGGCAGCCGCAGCGCCACGCCCTACCTCCTCTACGGCGATTCGCTTCTTCGCCGCCTCGATGCCGGCCTTCGCCACAACGAAGCCGCCTCGCAAGCGGACGTGACCAGAGCCCGCGATCTGTTTCGCAAAGCGACCGAGCTCGATCCGCAATCGGCGACGGCGTTCGGAGGCCTCGGCGCGACCTACGCGTGGACGACCGACGATCCGGCGCCGGGCATCGCCGCGCTGGAGCGAAGCCTGGCACTGGCGCCGTCCGAGGTCGGAACGATCTTCAACCTCATCACGATCGAATGCCGCGCCGGCCGGCGCGACGACGCCGTCAGACATCTCGAAGCGCTGTCGCATCTGGCAGACGAGGAGACGATGCAGCAGGCGCGCGAGAATCTCAACATCGCCGACCTCAATCACGCCAACACCCTCGGCCGCGACGGCAAACACGCCGAGGCCGTCGAGATCATGAAACGCGTCGCCGCCGAAACGACGAACGAACAGCTGCGGACGGACATCACCGCGCAGGTGGCGCTGCTCGCTCGCGCCGAGGTCGCGGAAGTCCAGAGCACCGATTTTCAGCGCGCCGTCGAAGCCGCGAACAGCGGCCGGTACAAGGAATCACTGGCGATTCTCGACGAGCTGATGCCGAAGATCACCGAACCGGAGATGCTTGCAGCCGCGAAGGATTTCCGCGTCAGGGTGACGGAGTACATCGCGAAGGCGGCGAAGAGGAAAAAATGATCGCAGCGCGCGCGAAGGCGCGCGTCACAAACCTAGCCCCGCGCTCGGCGCGGGGTTTCGAATGTTCCAAGGAATTGCGGCCGCGGAGGCGGCCGCCACACGGGGTCGTGGATTTGGTAGCGGGGCTAGGATTGTGAACGCGCGCCTTCGCGCGCAGGCTGTCCTACGTCTCTCCCGTGAACTTGAACTTCGACACCTCGGACTCGAACTCTCGCCCGCTCGTCACGAGGCTCTGCACCGTCGCATTGAACTCCCGCGCGATGGCGTCGTTGGCCTGGGCGATGTCGAGCATCGTTCGGGAGGCGTCGGCGATCCGATCGGTTTCCTGGAGCTGGCGATCGAGGGAGTCGCGCATGGCGCGGGTATCCTCGGCGATTTTCTCGAGGGCCGAGGTGATGCCGCGGCCGGCCAGCGACTGCTCGTCCGTGGCGTTGCGGACCTGGGCGGCGATCTCGCGCACGCGCTCGGCCTCCATCGCCAGCAGCTGCGTGCCGCGGGCCTGTTCGCGCGAGGCGCGATTGATCTCGGCGATGTGATCGGACATGCGCGAGGCCACTTCGTGCAGATGGCGGCTGGCCTGGGCCTGATCTTCGAGCGCGCGCGAAATCTTCGTGGCCATCTCGTACGAATGCGCCGCGCTGCCGACGATCTTCGTCAGCGACGCCGAGGCATCGTCGGCAAGACGGACATTTGCCTCGACGCGGTGCACGCCCTCCTGCATCTTCGTCGCTGCTTGCCTCGACCCGCTCTGCACCGCTTTGACGATGGTGCTGATCTCTTTCGTCGATCCGCGCGTCCGTTCGGCGAGCTCGCGGATCTCGTCGGCGACGACGGTGAATCCGCGGCCGTGCTCGCCCGCCTGCGCGGCGATGATGGCCGCGTTCAGCGCCAGCAGGTTCGTGCGATTGGTGATCTCTTCGATGACGTTGACGATCTGGCTGATCTGCCCGACGCTGCGCTGCAGATCGTCGAGCGTCTCGGCAGTGCTGTTGGTGACGTCGCGCGAGATGTTGATGCCGTCGACCGTCTTCGCAACCGCACCACCGCCCGCCTCGGCGTCTTCACGGACCTGGCGCGAGATGTCGGCGGTCGATTGCGCGCTGGCGCGCAGCTCGGCGATGGTGGAATCCATCTGCGAAACGAACGACAGCACTTCCTCGCCGATGCCCGACAGCACCTCGGTGCGCTGCGACATCTCGTTCATCGAGGCGTTCATCTCCGTCGTCGACGACGACGTCTTCTCGACCGACTGGAAGAGGTAGTCCATGCTGCGAGCCACTTCCTCGGACGACGCCTGCAGCTCAAGCGCGCGGCTCGATGCATCCTGCGTCAACTCGGTGACCGTGTCGGCCGCGCCGAGAACGCCGCCGATGCCGCCGCGGACGTTTTCGACGGCGAGCGACGAGCTCTCGGTCAGCGACGACTGGTCCTGCGCGCGGAGCAAAAGCGACTCGGTGCCGCCGGTGATGACGCGAACGCCCTCGGTGATCGTCGAGCCGCTGCCGCCGACGCGCCCGAGGAGCCGGCGCAGATTCGAGCGCGTCTCGCCGAAACTCCCGGCCAGCTCGCCCACTTCGTCATCGGAGAAGACACGCGCCGTAGTGTTGAAATCGCCCCTGGCCATGTCCGACGCAAGCGCGCGAAGGGCGCGCACCGGCCCCGACACATCGCGCGAAAGGAAGAACGCCGCGGCCACGAATGCGATCAGCGTGAAGAGGGCGATGACGATCGTGTAAAACGTGATCTGCAGCGGAATGCCTTTGTACGGCGTCCACGGAATCGTCAGAACGAGAATCGAACCGTCCTTCAGTTTGGCGAAGCGGGCTACGTGCTCCGAGATGAACGCGGTGCTGTCGCCGTTTCCGACGCGGCGAATGGCGCTGACCTCGGCGGGCGTGAGTGCATCCGGAATGCTCGTCCGGATCGGACCCTGCGGCGGGATGAGAACGACCGCGTATTCGGCCGGCACATAGAGGCGCAACGTATCGACGATGGCCGGATCGATCTTCGCCGAAAGATTGGCGCTGTCATAAACGCGCTGAAAGCGTTCCGACCCCGAGGAGATCGCCAGCTCTTCGAGTGTCCCCGACACTTTCGATGAGATCAACGCCACCAGCGCGGCGAACGAGATCAGAAACGAGCCGATGAACACGATGGCGATCTTGCGTCCGAGGGGAAAACGGCGGCCTGTGTAGCGCAGCGCGCCGCCGTGCGCGGCGTGTTCGGCCAGCAGCCGCTTGCCCGCGGCGTAGGCCCAGATGACCGAGGGAAACGCGCCGATGCAAGCGGAGACGAAGAAGTAGCCGAAGCCAAGCATCGTCGGCATCACCAGAAGCGCGGCCACGATCGCAAAGAGCACGCTGCCGGCACCCCACAAAAGAAGCGTCAGCGTTTCCGTCCGCCCGAGACATTTCGATGCTGCCTCCGAGGCATCGCGTCCGTGCCGGACGGCGTCGTCGACCGCTTCTGCCAGCGGAACGAGTCCTCTCCACATCAGTACGGCGTTGATCGCGAAGAACACCGCGAAGAGAACGACGATCAAGCCGGCCGTGCGAAGCGACATCCCGATGACCTGACTCAGAAAAACAAACGACAGCGGCCCGATCACCACCGCGGGCGGCACGAGCAGCGAGACGAGGTATTTGCGTGAGAATGACACCGGTAATCGGGATTATAGGTGGAGCGCTGGCGTACCCATCAACACATTCCCGGCCGCGTGCTTGCATCGATTTCCGGACGGAAGGAGCCAACCATGCGCGTCACAGAAGTGATGAAACACCCCGTTCGCACGATCACTCCGAACCAACCGGTGGGAGAGGCCGCCGAGCTCATGAGCCAGCATCGAATTGAGCACCTGGTCGTCGTCGAAGGAGGAACGGTCGCGGGGATGATTTCGGCAACGGATTGCGCCGGCGTCAACCCCTACGTTCAGGTGCGCGACGTCATGAGCACGCGACCGATCACGATCGAAACGGATGAACTGGTCAGCCGCGCGGCGAACCTCATGCGCGGACACGGCATCCATTCGCTGATCGTCACGCGGAACCGGAAGCTGGCCGGAATCGTGACCACGTCCGATCTGCTGGAGATCATCGGCAAGTCGGCCGGTCACATGGAACGGCCGGTCCTTCGCGACCGCGGACAGCATCGACACAAGGTTGCGTCCGCACCGATTTGATGTCGGTTACGGAGGAACGCCATCGGCGTTCCTCCCGTCGTATATGGCCGCCTGACGCACCCGGCTGCTCGAAAGACAAATGTTGAATGTTCAACATTCAACATTTCGCCTTCGCCTCGGCATGGCAGAGCTCGTGCAGGCTGAGCAGTTTCATGAGCGTCCTTAAAGTTGTGGCCATCCTCCTGATCGTGGCCGGCATCGCCGGACTGGTCTACGGCAAGTTCACCTACACGAAGGCAACCCACGAAGCGAAGCTCGGCCCGATCGAGCTGGCGGTAAAGGAAAAGAAGACTGTCAACGTCCCGATGTGGACGGGTGTGGCGGCGATCGTTGCGGGAGTGCTGCTGCTGGCGGTGCCGAGGAAGACGTAACGGAGCGCTGGCGTCGCGCCGGCTGGCTAGGCGCGCGTCCCGCCGCCTTCCGGCTAGAACCGAAACAGTTTGCCAAGCACCACGGCGGCGAAGACCCGCGCCGGGCCAGCCGGCGCGACGCCAGCGCTCCGACGCGAGCCTCGAAGATTTCTTACGTCACACGATGGGAATGACGAAAAAGGAGGCGTCGCCGCCTCCTCCTTCACTACCGATGCTGCCCGCTTACTTCTGCTGCGACTCACGTGCGGCGTGACGCGCGGCCCGCTCGGCCTTGAGGGCCTGGTACTGCGCGCTCTGCTCCGTCGTGAGGATCTTCGCGAACTGCTCGTCCTCGGCGGCGCGGATCTGCTTCATCTGCGCGCGCTGGGACTGCAGCGTGGCCTTGAGCGAATCGGCCTTGGCCGTGTCGCCGGCCTTCTTCGCCGCGCGAAACTCCTGCATCGTCTGATGCGACTGCTGGAAGAACGCCGCATTCTGCTCGTGCGAGCTCTTGCGGATCGCCTTCCACTGATCCTTCTGCGCATCGGTCAGATTCAGCTTGCTGGCGAGTTTGCTGAACTGATGATGATGTCGCCCCTTGAAGCCGTGACCATGGCCCTCGCCCATCCCGGTGCCGGCGAATGCGAGCGTTGCCGAAAGCCCGACGACAGCTGCTGCGGTGATCCACTTACTGGTGTTTTTCACGTTGTCTCCTTGGCTGGCGGTTGGGTTGATTGTTGATGGTTGCCAGTCGTGAAGAAGGACAGATCGAGCGTGGACTCCCTTTCACGATTTCATCCAACTGCACCCTCGCGGCACGAACGGCACGCCGATGAAACGAGCCGCCGCCGGTCACGGCGTCGTTCATGCTACGTTCGACGCGTGATGACGGCATCCTCCCGACGACTATCGAACCGCGAGCTCTTTCTGATCTTCGTCTTCTGGACGTCGCTGGCCACGCTGGCCTCGGTGAATCGCCTCCTCGATCCGCGCGGTTTCGGCTACCGCGGCATCTCTCCGGTAGGCCCGATCGCGATGGCGTACATCGAATCGTGGATCTGGGCGGCGCTGACGCCGTTCGTCTTCTGGCTCAGCAGCCGTTTCAGCATCGAGCGATCGCGATGGGTGGTCCAGATTCCGGCGCTGTTGGCCATCGGCGTGGTCATCTCGATCGTCGTCTACTTCGGGCTCGATGTAGCGCGCGAGCAGTTCTTCGAGATCTCCGCGCGCCGCCCGCCGCCGTCGCTCTTCGCCCCGCTGCGCGACATCGGCCGCTTCCGATTCGTGAATCACTTCCTGGTGTACGTGGCCGTGCTGGTGGCCGGCTATGCGCGCAAGTACTTCATCCGCGATCAGATGCGCGTCCAGGAAGCGAACGCCCTCGGCGCGCGCGCCGCGATGCTGCAGGTCCAGTTGGCGGATGCGCGCCTCGACGCGCTGCGGATGCAGCTCAACCCGCACTTCCTCTTCAACACGCTCCACGCCATCGCCGCGCTGGTGGAACGCGATCCCGCCGGCGTGCGGCGCATGATCGCCCGCCTGAGCGAGCTGCTGCGTCTGACAATGGACAGCGAAGCCGAGCACGAGGTGACGCTGGGCCAGGAGCTCGACTTTCTGCGGCGCTACATCGACATCATGGAAGTCCGCTACCAGGGGCGTCTGCGAACGAGCATCGATGCAGGCGAGGAAACGAAGGCGGCGTTTGTGCCGCGTTTGATCCTGCAGCCGATCGTGGAGAACGCCCTCGAGCACGGCGCCGCGAGGGCGGTCGAAGGAATCGTCGCCATCACGGCGCGCCGGCGCGGCGAGAACCTCGTCATCACCGTCACCAACAACGGCCCCGGCGTCGAGGCCTCCGCAACCGCCGGCGTCGGCCTCGGCAACACCCGCGCGCGGCTCGCCGAGTTGTACGGCGACGCGGCATCGTTCACTCTTAGCTCGCGCAGCGAAGGAGGAGCGATCGCGGAGATGATCCTTCCCTTCCGGACAGCCGATCATGCCTGAGACGAAAACATTGCGCGTCGTCATCGCCGACGACGAACTGCTGGCTCGCCAGCGGATCGAGGACCTGCTGACGCACGATTCGTCGGTGACCGTCGTCGGCACGGCATCGAACGGAACGGAAGCGGTGGCGGCCATCCGCAAATCCGCGCCCGATCTGGTCTTTCTAGACGTCCAGATGCCCGGCATGACCGGCTTCGAAGTCGTAGCCGCGATCGGCGCCGAACAGATGCCGGTGACGATCTTCGTGACCGCCTTCGATCAATTCGCGCTCAAGGCCTTCGAGGTCGCCGCCATCGACTACCTGGTCAAGCCCTTCGACGACGAGCGTTTCGCCCAGGCGCTGGCCCGCGCCCGCAAAACGATCGAGTTGCGCGAAGTGGAGCGGCTCACCAAACAGCTGGTCACGCTCCTCCACGAAAGCGCCGCGCCGCAAGCGCCGAAAACGCAATACCTCGATCGCATCCCAGTCGAGCAGCGCGGCCAATTGCGCGTCGTCCCGGTCTCGAAGATCGACTACATCACCGCCAGCGGTCCGTACGCCGAGCTCCACGTCGCCGGCAAGACCTTCGCCGTGCGCGAACGGATGCAGACGCTGGAAGAGAAACTCGACCCGGCCCTCTTTTTCCGCGTCCACCGCTCCGCCATCGCCCGCATCACCCTGATCGACGCCCTCCTCCGCGCCCCCGGCGGCGACTACGCCGTCCGATTGAAAGACGGCACCGAGCTCCCGCTGAGCAGAACGCGACGAGAGCAGTTGGAGCAGTTGATGGGGAAGGGATAGTCAGAGACGGCTCACGCGGAGGCACGGAGACGCGGAGAAAAAAGACCGCCCCTCCGCGTCTCCGCGTCTCCGCGTGAAACAAGATCGTCGTTCACCGTCCGATCACGTTCTCATCATTCCCGTTTGACGGCGCGCTGACTGGAACCGGTTACATTGCCGGCGGTCCAAAACCGTTTTTCTCAATCATCCAAGCGGACGTGCGCGGTATCGCCGCATCCCACAATCGAGAGGTCTGTCGATGAATCGTTTCACTGCCCGAGTTGTGTCTTTGATTGCCGTTGTCGCCGGTCTCATGGCGCCTGTCGCCGCCAACGCCGCGGTCACGCTCACCATTGCTCCCGTCTCCTGGAACGTCATCGGCCTCGACAGCAACACCCCCGCCACGGGACCGGGCAACTTCCCAGTCGGCGCGCGCGTCTGCAGCAGCGTCGCCACCACCAACGTGGCCGTGAACTACATCTGGGACTCGGCCAACCCCTTCATCGATCTGCGCGCCGGCTCGCTGACCACGATCACCATTCCCGCCATCGGCGCCGGCCAGTGCAAGGACGCCTACTTCGAAGTCTCCCTCGTCAAGACCGCCGCAGCCTTCGACACCACGCGGCGCTACCACATCACCGCCACTGACGTCTCCGGCACGATCTCGACCGCCACACCGCGCGAGATCTATGTCGAGCATCTCATCTCCCAGAACCGCAACTCCATCTCCGACGTCAAGTTCGGACCGACCATCCCCAGCCTCGTCTCCGTCCCCGCCGGCGGAGCGATGGACCTCGTCGTCGGCAACACCTACGTCATCCAGCTCATCGGCGGGACGGCCACGCAGGGCTACAACCAGTTCTAGGCCTTCATCAACTTTCCGAACACCATCTTCCAGGTCCTCGGCGTGACGACGTCGTATTCGGCGGACAACTCGCCCAATGTGCCGAATCCCAACGACAAGCTCTACGCCGACGCCTGCCTCTGGGAAAACGATCCCAACAGCCCCAACTATCTCGCCTGCGTCGGCGGCGACTTCAAAGCCGGCGGCAGCACGGTCATCACCACCTACACGATTCAAGTATTGAGCGGCGGCGGCTCCAGCCAGCCGCTCAACACGCTGCTGTACGACTTCTCCGGCAGCAGCTTCCACTACAACGCTGACTTCACCACCGGCGCCCGTATCGCCAACGTCATCGACCCGACCTCGGCCACGATCGCCAAGAGTTTCAGTCCCAACCCGGCGCCGCTCAACGGCATCTCCGCGCTGACGATCACGCTGACGAATCCCAACGCCGGCACGCTCGGCGGCTACAACTTCGTCGACAACCTTCCGGCCAATCTGATCGTGGCCAATCCTCCGTCCGCGACCACCAGCGGATGCGGCGCGCCGACGCTGACCGCAACGGCCGGATCGAGCTCGATCTCGTTCTCCAACGGCACCCTCGCCGCGAACAGCAACTGCGTCATCAAGGTCAACGTCACCCCGACCGCGACCGGCTCACTGGTCAACACGACCAATCACCTCTTCGTCGGCACCACCGACACCGGCCACAGCGCCACCGCCACGCTGACCGTCAACACCGCGCCGCCGCCGGGAACAGGACTCTGTGGCCTGACGCTGGCCAAGTGGACCTTCCCCACCGGCTTCACGCTCACCTCTCCGGCGCCGTCGACGAACAACGTCGGCACCGCACAGGCGGAGCCGGGGCCGGGTCTGTCGAATCCCACCATTTCGGCCACGAACAGCTCAACGACAGCAGACGGCACCTCTTCGTGGGGATCGAACGGCGCCATCACCACCGGCGCCACGCTGGTCACCGCGAATGACGACTATTACGAGTTCGCCTTCAACACCACCGGCGTCAGCAGCGTGACCCTCAGCTTCGACGCTCTCCGCAAGACCCCCAACGGCCCGGCCGGCCTGGCCGTCTTCTTCGGCACCACCACCAAGCCCGCCGCCACGAGCGAGCCGGGGGCGGCCATCTTCAACAACTCCAACGCCCTGCCGACGCAGAACGTCTGGGCCACCTTCGGATCGATCACCGTCAACAGCGGCCTGAATCCCTCCGGCCTCACCTTCTTCCGCATCTACCCGTTCAACTCCGGCAATACCAACTCGGGGTCGGACAGCAACATCGACAACGTCACCTTCACCGGCTGCACCACTCCGGCCCAGCCGGCGATCGCCAAGGCCTTCACACCGAGCCCGGTGGCGGTCAACGGCATTTCGACGCTGACCTTCACCCTCACCAACCCGAACGCCGCTCCGCTCACCGGCGCCGCATTCACCGACTCGCTCCCCTCCGGCCTCCAGGTCGCGGGAACGCCGGCCGCGAGCACCTCCTGCGGCGGATCGCCAATATGGGCGCCGGCCGCCGCGGCCACGTCGCTGACCTTCAGCGGCGGCACGATCCCCGCCAGCGGCGCCTGCACCGTCAGCGTCAACGTCACCGCCACCACCGCCGGTCCGCACGGCAACGTCAGCGGAACACTCTCCACCACCGAGAGCGGCACCAACATCAATAGTGTCGGCAGCGCCAACCTGACCGCGCTCGTGCCGCCGTCGATCGCCAAGGGATTCAATCCCACGCCGATCCTCGCCGGCGGCGTGTCGACCCTCACCTTCACCATCATCAATCCCAACCAGAACGACGCCGTCAGCGGCGTGGCCTTCAGCGACACGCTGCCGACGTCGCCCGGTGCGATGAAAGTCGGACCGTCGCCCAATCCGGCCACCTCGGGATGCGGCTCGCCGACGTTCTCGCCGGTCGCCGGAGCCGGAGCCGTCTCCTTCGCCGGCGGAGCCATCGCACCAGGAAGCATCTGCACCGTCAGCTTCCAGGTCACCGCCCCCGCGGTCGGGACCTACAACAACACCAGCGGCCCGGTCTCGTACGTCATCAACTCCGTAACCGTCAACGGGAACACCGCCAGCGCCTCGCTGACGACGACGACGCCGAATCCCTCGATCTCGTTGCTCAAGCAGATCAGCCTCAGCGCCGGCGGCCCCTGGACGAACTTCCTCGCGCTCAGTTCCGGCCCGGTCTTCTACCGCTTCACCGTGGAGAACACCGGCGACGTTCCCCTGAGCCCGATCAGCATCACCGACAACACCATCGACGTCTCCACCTGCAACGCCAGTTTCTCCGGCGTCACGCTTCCCGTGGCCGTGGCCGCGAACGACAACCACATCATCACCTGCGTGGCCGGGCCGGTGGCGATCACACCCGGATCGCACACCAACACCGCCCACGCCACCGGCACGTTCAGCGGTACGCCGCACGATTCGGCGAGCTCCTCCGCCACCTTCGCCACCACCGGCCTCACGCTCGACAAGACCTCCGTCGAGACGACCTACCTGAACGTCGGCGACACGATCCATTACAACTACCTGGTAACCAACAGCGGCTTCGCACCGCTGCAGGGACCGGTCACCGTGGCCGACAACAAGGCCACCGTCACCTGTCCGGCGGTCAGCACGGTCGGCGATCTCGATAACTTCCTCGATCCCGGAGAGTCGATCACCTGCACCGCGACCTACATCATCACCGGCACCGACGTCAGCAACGCCTCCGTGACCAACACGGCCACCGCCACCGTGCAGGGCGTGAATTCGAATCCCGACAGTGTGACCATCTTCCTGGCCACATCCGCGGATGTCTCGGTGGTGAAGACACTGGTCACCTCCGGCCCCTTCACCTCCGGTCAGTCGATCAGCTACACCCTCTTCATCGCCAACGCCGGCCCGTCGACGGCGACGAACGTGCAGGTCACCGACACGCCGGCCAACCTGACCATTACCAACGTCACCGGCGGCGGCTGCGCCGCGCTCCCCTGCACCATCGCCAGCATCGCCTCGGGCGGCAACGCCACCATCACCGTCACCGCGACCATCAATGCTCCGGGCGCGTTCGACAACAGCGCCACCGTCTCGGCCACGCAGCCCGACCCCAATCCCGGCAACAACACCGACAACACCGGCAACGGCGGCCTCACCGGCGCCTCTGCCGACGTCTCCGTCGTCAAGACGCTGGTGACCGCGGGTCCGTTCACCGTCGGCCAGATCATCAGCTACACCCTCTTCGTGGCCAACGCCGGCCCGTCGACGGCGACGAACATCCAGGTCACCGACACGCCGACGAACCTGAGCATCACAAACGTCACCGGCGGTGGTTGCGCCGCCCTCCCCTGCACCATCGCCAGCCTCGCCTCGGGCGCGAACGTCACCATCAACCTCACCGCCACCATCACCGCCGCCGGCTCGTTCGACAACAGCTCCACGGTCTCGGCCACCGAGCCTGATCCGAATCCGGGCAACAACACCGACAACACCGGCAACGGCGGCACTGCCGCCGCATCCGCCGACATGTCGGTGGTCAAGACGCTGACGACGTCCGGCCCCTTCACCGACGGCCAGTCGATCACCTTCACCCTGCTCGTCGCCAACGGCGGTCCCTCGACCGCGACGAACATCCAGGTCACCGACACGCCGTCGAACCTGACCATCACCAACGTTACCGGCGGCGGCTGCTCCGCCCTTCCCTGCACCATCGCCAGCCTGGCCTCGGGCGCGAACGTCACCATCACCGTCACCGCCACGATCGCCAGCCAAGGCGCCTTCAACAACAGCGCGACTGTGTCCGCGAACGAGTCCGATCCGAACATCGGCAACAACACGGACAACACCGGCAACGGCGGTACCGCAGCCCCCTCCGCCGACGTCTCGGTGGTGAAGACGCTGATCACCTCCGGACCGTTCGTCGTCGGCCAGTCGATCACCTACACCCTCTTCGTGGCCAACGCAGGCCCGTCGACCGCGACGAACGTCAACGTCACCGACACGCCGACGAACCTGAACATCATCGGCGTCACCGGCGGCGGTTGCGCCGCGCTGCCCTGCACGCTGGCCAGCCTCGCCTCCGGCGCCAACGCCACCATCACCGTCACCGCCACCATCACCGCCGTCGGCCCCTTCGACAACAGCGCCACAGTCTCGGCGACCGAGCCCGATCCGAATCCCGGCAACAACACCGACAGCACCGGCAACGGCGGCACCGCCGTCGCCTCCGCCGACGTCTCGGTGGTGAAGACGCTCATCACCAGCGGCCCGTTCAACGCCGGTCAGAGCATCAGCTACACGCTCGTCGTCGCCAACGCCGGACCGTCGACCGCCACGAACGTGCAAGTCACCGACACGCCAACCAACCTGACCATCACCAACGTCAGCGGCGGCGGATGTGCCGCGCTCCCCTGCACCATCCCCTCCCTGGCCTCGGGTGCGAACGTGACCATCAATGTCACCGCCACCATCAACGCCGCCGGCGCGTTCGACAACACTGCCACAGTCTCCGCATCCGAGTCCGATCCCAACACGAACAACAACACCGACAGCACCGGCAACGGCGGCACGGCAACAACGTCGGCCGATGTCTCCGTGGTCAAGACCCTGATCACGGTCGGGCCGTTCACCGCCGGCCAGACCGTCAGCTACACGCTCACGGTTGCCAACGCCGGCCCCTCGACCGCGACCAACCTCCAGGTCACCGACACGCCCACCAACCTGACCATCACCAATGTCAGCGGCAGCGGTTGCGCGGCCCTTCCCTGCACCATCGCCAGCCTGGCCTCGGGCGCGAACACGACGATCAACGTCACCGCCACCATCACGTCCGTCGGCTCCTTCGACAACAGCGCCACCGCCACCGCCACCGAGCCCGATCCCAACCCGGGCAACAACACCGATAGCACCGGCAACGGCGGCATCACCGGAGCCTCCGCTGATGTGTCGGTTGTGAAGACGCTGACCACCGCCGGCCCCTTCTCCAGCGGCCAGTCGATCAGCTACACGATCGTCGTCGCCAACGCCGGACCGTCGACCGCCACCAACATCCAGGTCACCGATACACCGACGCACCTCACCATCACCAGCGTCACCGGCGGCGGCTGCGCCGCGCTTCCCTGCACCATCGCCAGCCTGGCCTCGGGGGCGAACGTGACCATCAACGTCACCGCCACCATCAACGCCGCGGGTGCCTTCGACAACAGCGCCACCGCAACCGCCACCGAGCCCGATCCGAATCCGTGCAACAACACCGACAACACCGGCAACGGCGGCACCGCCCCGTCGGCCGACGTCTCGCTGGTGAAGACGCTGACCACAGCCGGCCCCTTCTCCAACGGCCAGTCGATCAGCTACACCATCGTCGTCGCCAACGCCGGCCCGTCGACCGCCACCAACATCCAGGTCACCGATACGCCGACGCACCTGACCATCACCAACGTCACCGGCGGCGGATGCGCGGCGCTCCCCTGCACCCTCGCCTCCCTCGCCTCGGGCGCGAACGTGACCATCACCGTCACCGCCACCATTAACGCCGCCGGCGCCTTCGATAACAGCGCCACCGCCACCGCCACCGAGCCCGATCCGAATCCGGGCAACAACACTGACAACACCGGCAACGGCGGCACCACCGGCGCAACAACCGCCGATCTGGCCATCGTCAAGACCGGACCGGCCACGCAACCGGTCGAGGAGACGTCGTTCGACTACACGCTGGTGGTCACCAACAACGGCCCCAGCACCGCCACCGGCGTCGTGGTCAGCGACCCGCTGCCGTCGAACTTCACGCTCGGCACGGCCACTCCGACTCAGGGCTCCTGCAGTGGCACCACCACCGTCACCTGCAACCTCGGCACGATCCTCAACGGCGCAACGGCGACGATCACCATCCACGGAACCGGCCACGTCGCCGGCGTGATGGCCAACACCGCCACCGTCTCCGGCAACGAGACCGACCCGGTGCCGGCGAACAACTCGTCGACCGTCATGGTCCTCATCGTCGAAGACGTCCCGGCCATGAGCGGCTACGCCTTGATGCTGCTGGCGCTGACGCTGGCCATCGCCGCCGCCATCGCCATGCGGTCACAACATTGATGTAAGGAATGGGCAGAGCGGCGGCCTCGCCGCTCTGCCCATCTACAATCGCGTCCCATGCTGACCCGACGCGACTTCGCCCGCCTCTCCATCACCGCCGCCGCTGCCGCCGCAGCGCCGCGCATCAGCGCCGCCACCACGCCGGCCGCCATCAAGCCGAAACGCCTCGCCCCCGGCGACACCGTCGGCCTGGTCCTCCCCGCCAGCGCCGCCTTCGAAGCGGACGAAATCCAGTTCGCCAAAGAGCAGATGGAAGCGATCGGCTTCAAAGTCGTCATCGGCCCGCACGCCTTCGACAAATGGGGCTACTTCGCCGGCCACGATCGCGACCGCGCCGCCGACATCAACCAGATGTTCGCCGACGACGCGGTGTCGGGCATCGTCTGCTACACCGGCGGCTGGGGCTCCCCAAGAGTCCTCCCCTACCTCGACTACGACCTCATCCGACGCAAACCGAAAGTCCTTATCGGCTACAGCGACATCACCGCGCTCCTGAACGCCGTCCACAAAAAAACCGGCCTGATCACCTTCCACGGCCCCGTCGGCGCCTCCACCTACGACCCCTTCACCCTCGAAAACTTCCGCCGCGTAGTGATGACCGCCGAACCCGCCGGCCTGTTGCCAACGCCATCCAAGAAACCCAACGAACTGGTCGACCGCACCAACCGCATCCTCAAAATCACCAAAGGCACCGCCACCGGCCCCCTGATCGGCGGCAACCTCACCATGATCGCCACCCTGATGGGCACCCCCTGGCAACCCGACCCCACCGGCGCAATCCTCTTCCTCGAAGACGTCCACGAAGAGCCCTACCGCATTGACCGCATGCTAACCACCCTCGCCCTAGGCGGCATGTTCGACAAACCCGCCGGCATCATCTTCGGCCGCTGCAGCGACTGCGGCGTCAAAGGCCCCAGCTTCAGTTTGGAGGAAATCCTGCGCGATCGGTTCGGCTCGCTGACCGTCCCCGTGATCTCCGGCCTCTCGTTCGGTCATATCGAACAGAAGCTGGTCCTACCCATCGGCGCGCGCGCGACGTTGGATGCTGATGCTGGCACGGTGCGGGTGGAGGAGGGGGCGGTTACATGAACCTCCGATTCTCGGCGCTAATCCTCGTTGCCCTGCAACTTGCCTCTCGGCCACCTCGGCCGCGACGCTGCACGGCCTCGTCGTTTCCGTCGCCGACGGCGACACGATCACGATCCTCGATGATCAGCGCCAGCGGCACAAGATTCGGCTGCAGGGAATTGACGCTCCAGAGACGAGGCAGTCGTTCGGAAAACTCTCGAAGCACAACCTCTCCACGCTCGGTTGCGGGCCGTGACTTACGGTCGAATACTTCAAGTTCGATCGATACGATCGCGCAGTCGGCAAGGTGAGGGTCGTAATGTGGATGTGAACTTGGAGGACTGGCGTGGGTCTACTCGGATTACGAGAACGAGTTCACGCCAAGCGATCGGAGTCTGTACCACGCAGCTGAAAGACAAGCTCGTTCCCTTCATGCGGGCCTCTGGGGCGAGAACAACCCGATGTCACCGTGGGTGTTTCGTCGGCAGGCGCGTGGCGCCCACTCTGATACGGCACGGTCGGTTGTCGCGACCGCAGTTGGGCCAACTGCGGCCTGCGCCGTGATCGGCAGTCGACGCAGCCACATCTTTCATAGGCCTGACTGTCCCGACTACCTCAAGATCTAGCTCGCCGACCAAGTCCTGTTCGCGACGGCCGCGGCCGCGGAGGCCGTTGGGTGCCGGCAAGCGAGAAACTGCCCTGACGCTCACAGGCGACGGCATCGGTTCAACGATCGTGACTGCCGTTCCTCGTCTTTTCAATAAGTTACGCCCTGATGCCTGCGCGCCTTGGCTAATCTGGACAGCAGTGCATTCAGTATTCCATGGCTGAAGGGTAGGGAAATCTCCGTTTCAGGCACTCCATAAGGTAGAAGCCACGTTGGTCCGGGGCTCCCATCCCAAAATCTGGTACTGAAAGTGAGCGGCGACATGCCATCGTCCTGAATGGAGAATCCGCCAAAGAATCCAAATCGAGACCGCAAAAAGTGGCTGACAGGACCTGGAATCTTGGCATTGGTCCTTTTGGCCGCGTATGCCGTTTTTTGCTTCAAACCGGGAGGCGATAGCATCTCTGCGGCAGCGATTCTCGCCTTATCCATCGCGCTCGACTTCTTCATTCTCCAGAAATCCGACCATCTTGCCCCCCAGCTTTCGAAGTGCGAGATAACGAAGGTCCTTTTCCTTGCGGCCTACGTCTTCGGTGGGCCCCTCTGCCGGGCTCTCAATTGCTCCAATTGGGTTGTCCCCACGTTTGGAAGGTTAGGCGGAGTTCTGGCTTTGGGCGTTGCTGGATACATCACCTTCTACATGCTGAGAATCGCATCCGATATGTCGAAAAGGACCGGTCCACCGCCGGCCTCGCCCAGTGCGGACGATCCGCTAATTACGGAACTACTAGGGAACAAGATGCTCGCGGTAGCGGGGGTTCTTGTCGCCTTTTTGCACGTTACCTACGCGATGACCTTCGCGCTCGCGTTCAGCGATGGAGCGGGCAAGAGCGACCTCTTCGCGCATCGATACGTCGACGAAAAACCTGCCCCCTCATCAGTTCCTCCAAAAGGCGCCGGCGAAGCAGGCCTTTGCGAGACGACTACTGACCCTGTCGTCCGCCGACTCTTTTTCGCCGAGTCCGCCGCGACACTTAGCTGTACGGAGGCGATGCGAGCAGAGGTGATCAGGCTGAAAAGGAAGAGCGACATCTGTGACAAGTATGACCTCGACTTGAGTATCCAAGCGCTCGACAACATCTCAGTCCCTCAATGTGATGGTGACCCGCTGAAATCTACCGCGAAGGCAGATGTCGACGCACAAGTTGCGACACGCAAGTTCTTGCGACACGCCGCTGCGTGGAACGTTCGCCAACTGCACGAGCTCAGTTCGGTCTTTCGCCAACTTGCGTGGAGCGGTAAGGGGACGTCCTATCAGATCGAGATCCGGGGCCATGCCAACGACACGAAGTTCAAGACGAGTCCGGCTGCGTATGCCTCTGACCACGAAATCTCCAAACAACGGGCCGACCAGGTCGAACGTGTCCTTGGGAAAATCTTTCGCGATGCGACATCTGACATGGAGGCGCCAGCAGTGCGGTGGTTGTCGTACGGGGTATCGAACGAGGAAGAATTCTTGGATGACAAGAACTGGCCGCTGAAACCCAAGGATAAGGAGACGCCCGTTCTCGATAAGAAATTGTCAGCCGAGATACAAACCCTGACGATCGCCGACTCCTTTCAAGACCGTCGCTTGCGATCTGCGAATCCCGGCCGAAGGACGCTCAATCTGACCGACTATTTATACTTTACCGTCTACACGATAACGACCACAGGATATGGGGACATCATCCCCATAAGTAGCTACGCCAAGTTCGTGGTCACTATCGCTAACCTGATGGAGCTCCTATTCATCGTTCTGATCGTCAATCTCGTGGCCAATGCGCGCCAGCCGCGAAGATGGTTCAAAAGCAGCCCGCGAAAGGAGATCTCGTGAAAAGAAGAGCTAACAGGATCGCGTACGCGCTACTAGCGTCCTCCCTCGCCCCAGCCGTACTTCACGCACAGGAGTTGCCACGCCGAACGGAGTGCCTGCAGTGGGATCAGGCGTACGGGGAGGCAGTCCTGTTCGGGATGATCGGTGCGGGCGTGGCTGCCATCGTCCTGAGTCTGACGATCGGCTTCCTCGCTGGACGGCAAACATGGTGGGCTGCATCGCCACGCGCTCGAATTTGGATTGCAGCACTCCTGATCGTCTTTCCGGTCACGGTTTTCGTGATTGTGGCTTGGCCCCGCATCTTTGGCTTCGGAAAACTCCTCTTCACCTCGGTCGATCCACGCTACGTCCAATGCTCAGCGATGTCCTTCGGGGCTCCCGGACTTCTGAACGGACTAATCGGGGAGGGGGTGTCGGCCTACGGTCAATGGCAGGTGATTACAGCGCTTCTGCTCGGATCCTGCGCGGTCGGGGCGCTCGTCGCCTGGATCATCAGCGAAGTCATCGTGCGAAGTTCGGGATTGGAGAGCACCGCGAAGGCAGGTGAGTTATGAGCAAAATTATCGCCATCGGCGGCACTGGACAACTCGTTGCGTACCATTATCTTCAGCTTTATCTTCTCGGCGTGGTGGCCGAACCATTCGATCTCGTCGTAATCGACACTGACGACATCATCAAGGGAATTCTCCGTATCAAGGCCTTTCTGGAGCTTCTGCGACTGAACGAGGCGCAGAACACCACCATCGGGGGCGCGCTGTTGCCGACGGTGACAACTCTCAAGATCGACGCCCCGGAAGGCAATGCCTTCGAGATGCTCTCGGGGCAGAAGAATCTCCCTGCGGAGCACCCGGTTCGGGCGTTCTTCGACCGTGAGAGCGGACAGCAGCCTTTGGCGAAAGGACTGTACGCCAGGCCGGCTCTTTCATCGGTCGTGTCGCGACAGCAGATCGGCGACGCGCTCCTGACGCCGGCCGGCGACTCGATGACGGTCGCAGTAGGCTCGATCATCGGCGGCACCAGCGGTGGGCTGCTCGCCCCACTCGTCGACCGCGTGAAGTCGCTGACCTATCGGTTAAACCTTGACACCCGAATGCGCGCTGTGTTGTTTGGACAGTACTTCGAGCCCGATGAAGGCCGAGGCATCGAGGCCGTCCGGTTGCAGTCGAACGAGTTGCTCGTGATGAGGACTGCCCAGGAATCGCTAGACAAGCTCGATCTCTACCGCATCGTAGGTGGCCCGGAATCCAAGCGCGTCAAGCGGCTGACCGACCGCGAGAAGGATAGGAACATGCCTTGGCCCGACTCGGAAGAGCACCCCGTGTGGGACGGAGTAAAGGCGCTCGATTTCCTGATGACCGACACGGTTATGCCTTTCCGCGATCGTTTCGAAGACCGGGAGGTCACCACCTTTAAACCTCGTTTCTCGCTTACCGACGCCCGTCAACGGCTTCGGTTCGCGCTGGCGATGGTTCGGGCGCTGGTCAATCGAGGGGTCGTAGAGCGCATCGTGTCAGAGCCCTTTCACCGTTTTCTGTGGGGAAAAAACCTGCCTGACCTGATCAGCCACTATTGGCGGATTGCCGCGAAGACTGCCGGCGGCTGGGACCGGGTCGGCAGCTTCCCGTCCGACGTCCAGTCTCAGATTTCGACTCTCTGGTCGGGACAGGGCGACGATTGGGGCATCGGCGACGTTTTTCCTCCTCTAACGACCATCCACGCCGTCAAACCCGGACGCTTCGCGAAGGTTGCCTGGCCGGATGTCGCGTCGGTCGCAACCTGGGACAAGAAACAATTCGTTAATGCGGAGGAGACGGCACGCCGCACAGCCGCGGTGCTGCTGTTCTGGAGCCTGAGGACGGGGGTGTAATGATGGGCAAGTATCAGGAAATCGTCGCCGGCTCGTGGGAACAGAAGAGTGTCTTTCCGGAATCGGTGCCACACCTCTTTCACCACGACATGACCTATCTCTGGGTGCTCGAGCAGCAACCGGATCAAAGACCTCAGAGCTGGCTAGTGAAGATCGACGCGTGGAAGATGCTGCTCCGCCTCTTCTTTCTCGATCAGCTGAAGATCGAGCACGAGGATCTGCGTAGCCCTCTCGTAGACGTGACGGATCGCTTCGGCGTTCGTCGAGTTACGTGGCTTCGTAACAAGCAGTCCAACCAAGCTATAGGCGTCCTCAGCCCAACCGTGATTGCCCGGCCTTTGCCCGACTTCGCCGACGCCGATCTCGACCGCTGGCGCCTAGAATTGAAGGATAACGAACGTGAGTTCGGGCATCTCGCCTACGTCGCAATCCGCGATCTTGAACGGGCGGCAGGGTTGTCGCCATTTGCGTTACGTATCGCAGCCATCCTGCGACGTGAATTCGCCGCTGCCGAAACAACGAACCGACCACCCGCGGGGAAAGCGATCGCAGTGCCGCTGTTGAACCGACTGACGTGGGAGAAGCGGGAGGGCGAAGCACCGCCCGTGGGCACACTGGATCTCGCTGTACGGGCGGGCACCGAGAGAACAATCGACGAGTACATCCCGATATGCGCCGACTGCGGCAGGAAGCTCCTTCGCGAAGAGAGCGCACTGGCGGTTGATGTCGAAGACGTAGACGTCATCCACATCCGCTGCAGTAACACCCAGTGCACGAGACCGGAGCAGACGATTCCCCTGGAAGCCTTCGGGATCTGGCTTCGCAGCTCCGGCACGGCGGTTCACTGGTCGCCCGAGCACATTCCACCGATGCCGAGCCTCAAGCTTCCACCCGAACCGATGAATGTTGGTAACGAGCTCACATACGAATGGAACCCGGCCGCGATCGGCGGAGAGCATGACCGTCGTTTTCTGCGGCTCCGATTCCCCGACCGCCGCGTGCAGACCGTGCCGCTCATGTCGATCTTTTTTTCGCGGCTTGTCGTTCCCGGCGTTTTCGATTCGTTCAAGGGGTTGGCGGTATTGCCGGAATGGATCGACGCGCTGAATCCCTCCAGGGCGCCGTCAATTCGGCCATCGAGCGACCTGAGTCAGGTCGAGTTCCGGAATCTGAAAGTGCGTGGATGGCCCGTGGAGTTCAGCAGGTTCTACAAGGAACTCTCATTACAGCGCGAACCCGAGCTCAGCCTTGGTCTCTTTCCCGACCCCACCGTCGTTGGTGCCGCGTGGAAATGGTATCGGGGATTTGCTCACGGTCGCGGCGCCGAGAGATTCGAGGTTTCGGCCGTGGGTGGCACCCGGTTGCTCCACTCTCTCGTTTCCTTCGAATCCGGCGCACCAGCGTCAGTGAGCATTCGCGCCCTCGATGATCCGTCGGTCGGAGTGTCGTACATTCCCGAGCGGCGCGAACGCAGTGAAGAATATGGCGGCGAAGCGACGGCATCGATGGCGGTCGACTTCGGCACGACGAACACGGTTGTGTATCACCAGCCGACGGGCGCTAGGAAGGTCGCTCGCGCTGAGTCACATGGCCTTAACCCGAGAGAGGTGGCGAAGAAGGCGCTCTGGCTCGCGAATGCGGAAAACTGGGACGGAGACGAGATCATTGCTTCGTTTCTTCCCGGGCCTGGCTACCGCCCAGGCGTCGCCGACCCCTATCTCATTCCCTCCGAAGTGTGGAGGACAGGCCGCCAAGGGTTCCATCTCATACACTGGGCAGGAGACCATCCTGAAGGGAAGCATTTCAATCCTGTTACTCAGTTCAAATGGGATCCTCAGGAATCGACAGAGGGAAATTACGGCCCAACAAGAAGGGCTTTCCTCAGTGAGCTACTCCTTCAGTTTCTTCCTCTTGTGATATCCAGTTTCGATCCCGCCCGCGTCACTGAATTGCAAATCGGCTTCTCCTTTCCTCTCGCCTTCGAACATGGCGCCCGCATTGAGTATCGTGAAATTTTCAAATCGCTTGCCGCGGACTTGACAAGATTGACTGGGCTGGCAGTCAACACATCCTTTTCGATTAATGAGTCGAAGGCCTGCGTCAACGCCTTCGGAAGCTTCAATGGAGAGACGTTCCTTGTAGCTGACATGGGAGGCGGCACGCTGGATGTCGCGCTTTTCTCTTACGACCCCGACGCCACCATTCGGATTCATCAGATGGGGTCGCTGCGTTTCGCCGGAGAGCGATGCGTCGCGGCTCTGGCGGTTCAGCTTTCCGATCCCGGCAGCGCACAGCAGTTGCGCGACGCCATCGCCCGAGGTGAGAGCCACCGCAAGTATGGCAAACAGACAGCGGAGCGAGTGGCCACACAGTTTTCCACCATCGCTTTTGAGTTCCTACGCACAATGGTAGCGGCCTACCGCGCACTTTCGCCGGACAGCAACGAGAAGATCTTCGTCGTTCTGATCGGCAATGGTTGGCATCTCGTCGAGGCCTTCAGCAGCGAGACGACGGTACGAGGCGGCAAGAACGTTTATCGCGAGGCTTACGCCGACATGGTCGCATCGGTCGGCGACCCAAACCTGATCTTCTACGACGAAAGACCACTCCCCGAGTTCCCCAGCTCGAAACATCTCGTTGTCGCAGGCGCTCTGCAGAATGTCACCTCGCAGTCGGCGGTCAACGAGCTGGGCGCCGAGGACTACAACCCACTAGCCAAGCTGCCGGCGGGTCGTTCATTTGAGATCGAGGGGACGGCGACGATCCCCTGGTCAACACTGGTGGGCGAAGGGATCAAACTCCCCGGTGGCCTCGACCTCGGGACATTGGGCCAGGCAAAAATCCACATTCAGATGGACCAGATCCCCGGCGAGCCAAGCCCTGCCTGGGTTACTCGTTTCTCCAACAGCGTGCGGGCATCGAAGGGACCGATCCCGTATCCGTCTGAGCCCGAGTTGCTCAGAGAGTTGCGTGCGACCACGGCGGGGTCTCCACCCAGGATCAAGCGGGGGCCGCTACAGCTGATTCTGGAGCTCGAATGGAGTGAAGCCCTGAAGCGCTCGCGCGGAGGCGTGCAGTGAAGCGGGGTGGCTTGCTCATCGCTATCGGCGCGCTGGCACTGATCGCCTTGATAGTCGTAGCAATCAGCGGGCCGAAGAAACCGCGTAGCGGCCCAGTGGATCATGGCTCCGAGGCGGAGATCCTCACCCTTTCGGATCCGGTTCCGTACTGCCCGCCTCCTCTCTCCGAGGTACCCCATGGCCGTGTTCAGGTTTTGGTCGACTCCTCAGGCTCCATGGCCGGTGTGCGTGGCCCGGTCGTCTCCTACCTACGCTGGCTCGAGCAGTCGATCAGCCGACTTCGCGATTCCGCCGTGATCATTGATGAGCTGCGCATAGCTCGCTTCGATCGGACCAACGGGATCCGCGCCTCCGCGAGCGTCGCTGCCTTTGCGAAGGACTACTCGCCAGCGGCTGCGACGACGCTGCACGAGGCGATTCGCGCTTCCAAGGATTACGACCTGACATTTATCATCACCGATGGCGTCGCCGCAGCGGGATCCGGCAGCGGCGACTGCGCCGCGGGCGTCGACGCCGCGTGCGTCGCTCGCGCGTTACGCGATGCGGTGCATGCCGAGCAGACGAGCCTCGTCGCGCCCCAGCCAGGGGTGTGGATTGTGCCTCTCTGGACTCACCACACCGGAATCTATTACACGGAGAAGCCGACCGCTGTTGCCGATTTCGATCGGACGTCCAGTCTGCAGAGCGTGCACGACGAGATCGGACAGGACATCTCGATTGCGAATCCGCGACCGGACTCGTACGGCAACCTCATCTATGACTACAACGGTCCACGCGGCATACTGCTCATCGTGATCGCGCACTCCGACGATCTCGGCAGGCGTGCGATTTCAGCTCTTCACGAGCGAATGGGTGAGAACAACGTCGCGGCTATCGAAAAAGTCAAGGATGCGACGACCTCTCTGTGTGCATGGCCCGCTATCGAGCTCTATCCCGGCTATTTGCCACCGATCGAATGGGTCGACCTGAAGGAATCAGACGAGAAGCCGGCCAAAGGCACTATCGACGTCGAGTTCACCGGACAGCGAAGAATCGCTTTGGATTGCCCGCGAGGGAGAGACAATGCCACAGAGTTCATCCTCGCATCCCGCAACGTCCGGGCCTCGTCGCGCTGTGTGAGCATCCACCAGCTCCCGGCATTCGAGTTCGGATTCATCGCGCAGAACCCTCGCGACCAGAACGTGCTCGCCTCGCTCTTGTCGGGGTACGAACGCAAGGCCTCCAAGGACGGCGACCATTTCGTGCTCCGGCTCCGATGCGGAAAGGGTGAGGAACGGCCCTGTTCGACTGACCCGATCCGAGCGCGATGGACGGCCCAGAGCCGATACGACCGATCCGGCCAGTCTGATCCAAGCCGTCGTTCGGATGCGTATGCCCTGATCGCAGCGATCTCGACGACAGATCCAGTCGCGCAACCACATCGGATCTATGGGCTCGACTCGCTCCTTTCTATCTTTTTCGACGAAGTGCGCCAGGATCGCAAGAAGGTGCCTTTGGCGGACATCGAGTTCTGTCATCGATCGGCGGAGGCGAAGTGACGCTGACCGGACTGGTTGACCTCGGATGGGGACTACTTCGCGCATATGCGCTCAACGCATGGCCGTTCGCCCTGCTTCATTTAGTCGTGGTGATCTATCTAACGAGGTCAATCCGCAGGATGATCCGCGAGAGCCGCGAATTGAGAGACTGGCATCCCGGCACGGTCATCGCTAGCGGACCTGCAGCAGTGCTCACGAGCTTCGTCCAAGATAGTGAAAGCCTTGGCGAACGCGGTTTCGTCGTGCCGATGACCGACTATTCCGACCGGCTTGATGCGGAGGTTGAGAACTTGGTGGACGAGGTCGGTGAGCGCACGAACATGCTGCTGCTCGTGGGCATCGCCGGGACGCTGTTCGGGATGTTTGAGTTCGCGGCACGGTCGATGGCCGTGACCGGTGACCGGCTGACGCAAATCGGATCGATCCTCGCCGAGAGCATAGCCAAAGCGTTTCCGGTCGGCTTCATCGGGCTAGTGCTCATGCTCCTCTTCCAATTGTTCCTGGCTTCGCCTACTTCCCGGCTCTACAGCGCGGCAAGCAATGCCACGCGCCGGGCACTGGAACATAGGGGCATCGTAAGCCGCACGCTTGCGGAATCGATCGCCGATTCAATCGGGAAGTCTATGGAGCCAGTCAGTTCACTGGGCCAGACGATGTCGGAGCATCTCCAACCGGTAATGACCTCCCTGGGCGAACGGCTTGATCAGTCGTTGACTCTCGTGAAGCTCCAGTTCAGCGAGATCGACCAGAGCACGGAGCGATTCATCAAGTCCACAGCGAATCTGCATCAAAGCACCAATGCCCTTACAAATACAGCTGCCAGTCTTGGCGACCTCCTGAAGGCCACTCCAAAGGTGCTGGCTAAGACCGAGAAGATTCAGGAACTGCAAGAAAACACCCTAAAGCAGATCTCCCTCTCTTTTGAGCAGAATCTTGTGCTTGCCGCCGCCCTATCAGAGGGTCTACAGCGCGTGCGAGACTCCACGGAAGCCCTTCCCGAGGAGCTGATCAAGCGAACCGTCGAGGCAATCGGACCTGCCTTCGAACGCCTGGCGACCGACTCAGTTTCCATGTGGGGGGACCTCGTTCGCAGCATCTCGAGCGATCTGCAGAAGGAGTACGCCGAGTTCGTGACCGGCACGCGAAACGAAATCGGCCGCGTACACGACGAGATCCGCTCGGCGGCCGACGAATGGCAACGGTTAGCTGCAGAGAGCGAGACGCTCATCTCTGCGCCACTCCGCAAGGGATTGGAACAGATCACGAGCTCATCGCAGCACGTGCTGACGCTCGCCGAAGATCTTACGGGCTCAATCAATACGGTTCAGACGCAGCTTCTTGCTCTTCCTGACCGGTTCATCGCGCAGACGTCTGCAGCGGTGGAACCAGCATTTGCGCGCGTTGCCGACCAGTCAGCGGAAACTTGGCGCGAGTTGGTTCGATCAGTCGCCGTGGATGTACAGCGAGACTATGCCGAATATGTTGCCAACAACCGAGCCGAGGTCGCTAACGCAAATGCTCAGATGAGAGCTGTCTCGGAAGAAATGAATCGGCTCGCACAGAATGCAAGCGCCTTTCTCACCGAACCAATGAAAACTGCCATCGACACCGCGCGACGGGAAGTGTCCGGCGCCCTCTCGCAACTCGACGACTTTGTGCGCGAACGCTATCCAGCTGTGAAGCAGGACATGGAAGCGTTCGGAAAACAGATGACTCAGGTGACGCAAGCCCTAGTCGGTGTCGAACAGCGACTAAAAGACCTCCGGTTTGATGTCCGGCAGGAGAGCGCCGGTGAGTCATCGTCTGTCCTCATCGAGATCCGTAATCTACTCAAAGAGCGAATGGGTCCGTCACCTCCACCTCGTGAGAACCTCCTGGCCCGTTTACTGGCCGTTCTCCTGCCTAGTCGCCGCTCGGGTCGCAGATGAGACGCAGCAATCCCTGGCCCGCCTTTGTTGACCTTTTCTCCGCGCTGCTTATTGCGGCATTTGGCGGATTGATGCTGCTTTCCGCTGCATACCAACACAGGGTCGAGCACGAAGTCACTGACTCTCAAGTGCGGCAGGCAGCGGACGCAATCCATCGGCGTCTCCGGCTAGCCGTGACTCGGCAGCCAAAGCTCGGAACGAGAATTCGCGAATGCGGAGACGACACCTGCATCGATCTCTACATCCACTTCGCGCGCAATCAGGACTACATCACCGATGCAACAGAGCAGGCAGCACTCCGAGACTTAGGAGTCGATCTCCGGCGCGGCCTCGATCAACTCGCCGCCATCGACCGCACCGACGTCGAGGTCATTGTCGAAGGCCACGCGGATCGGTCGCAAGTCGTGCGGATGCCGAATCCGAGAGATGCGTTCCTTTACAATTGGAATCTCAGTGCCAAGCGTGCTTCGGCCGTAGTCTACGAATTCCGACAGATCGACCTCAGCGTTCCGGCCTACAAGATTGTTGCGATCGGTTATGCCGACTCTCAGCCGCTCTGCGCGGAACCTACAGACAAATGTGACGAGCAGAACCGTCGTACCACATTGCGCCTTCGCATCGATACCCGCAGCCTTGAGACCAGGCTGAAGAAGAAGCCTAGCCATCAATAGGCACCGCGGCGTCTTTACGAACCTCAGCAGTACCGAACATAACCAGCGCCAGATGCCGGTCGCGGCGGAACACCGCTAGACCGGATGAACACCTCGCAGCGAGTGACCGGATCGTAGTGATGATCCAAGATTTGGCCACGGTCGCATTTCTCATACGGTTAACTTCCCCTCCAACTCCGCCCACCGCGCGTACAGCCGATCGACCTCCGCTTGTGCGGCGGTGAGATCGGCGAAGCGTTGCTGGAGGGTGGCGGCGTCGGCGGCGATTGAGGGGTCGTGGGCGGCGGCGGTCGCCGCGGCCAGGCGCTCCTCGGCGGCGTGGACGGTTGATTCCATCGTGTCCCATTCGCGTTGCTCTTTGTAGGAGAGGCGTTTGGCGCGCGGTTTGGGAGGGGGTGGGGCGGAGTCGCGGGTGGTGGGGCGGGGGCGGTTGGATTCCCATTGGGCGTAGTCGGCGAAGTATTCGGCGCCGCCCTGGCCGTCGAGGGCGAGGATGGAGGTGGAGACGCGGTCGATCAGGTAGCGGTCGTGGGTTACCAGGACCAGGGCGCCGGGGAAATCTAACAGGGAGTCTTCCAGCACTTCTAACGTGGAGATGTCGAGGTCGTTGGTGGGCTCGTCGAGGACGAGGAGATCCGCGGGCTGGAGCATGAGTCTTGCGAGGACGATGCGGGCTTTTTCGCCGCCGGAGAGTTTGGAGACGGAGGTTTCGAGTTGTTCGGGGCGGAAGAGGAAGCGTTTGGCCCAGGAGGCTACGTGCAATGGGCGGTCGCGGTAGACGACCTGGTCGCCTTCGGGGGCCAGGGCGCGTTTGAGGGTCAGCGTGGGGTCGAGGCTTTCGCGGTTTTGTTCGAAGTAGACGATGCGGAGTTTTTCGGCTTTTTCGATCGTGCCGGCGTCGGGGGTCAGCTCGCCGGTGATGGTGCGGAGGAGCGTCGTTTTGCCTGAGCCGTTGGGGCCGAGGATGCCGAGGCGGGTGCCGGGGGTGAGGAGGATGTCGAGGTCGTCGACCAGGAGGCGATCGCCCATCTGCTTGCGGAGGCCGCGGACGAGCCAGAGGCGTTTGGTTTTGCGCTCGGAGGCGGTGAAGTCGATCTTTGCGGTGCTGGTATTGCTGCGCGATCGCGATTCCGACAGTTCCCCAATCAGCCCCTCGGCGTTCTGGATGCGCGACTTCGATTTCGTCGTGCGCGCTTTCGGGCCGCGGCGGAGCCATTCGACCTCGCGGCGGACGAGATTGGCCAGCGTCTCCTGGTACGCGGCCTCGTTGCGCAGGATCTCGTCGCGGCGTTCGAGGAAATCGGAGTAGTGGCCGTTGACCTGCAGCAATCCGTCGGGATAAATGCGATTCAGCTCCAGCATCCGGCGCGCGGTGTTCTCGAGGAAGTAGCGGTCGTGACTGACGACGACGAAGGCCTTTGGCTCGGACTTTAACAGCGCTTCCAGCCAGAGGATGGCTTCGACGTCGAGATGGTTGGTCGGCTCGTCGAGCAGCATCACGTCGGGCTCGCGGGCCAGCTCGCGGGCGATGGCCAGGCGCTTGCGCCAACCGCCGGAGAGCGTGGCCGTGTCCTGCGAGCGGTCCATGAAACCGGACTTGCCGAGGGCGATGGCGACGCGGGATTGTTTGTCGTATTCGTCGAGGATGTGATCGTTCTCGAGACCTTCGAGGAGGACCTCAGCAATCGTTAAGCCGGGCGCGAAGATGGGATCCTGCGGGACGTAGCCGATGCGGACGCCTTTGCGAACGGCGCGGTTGCCGGAGTCGGCCTCTTCGGCGCCGGCAACGATCTTCATCAGCGTCGATTTGCCGGAGCCGTTAGGGCCGACCAGGCCGACGTGATCGCCTTCGAAGAGGGAGAAGGAGAGGTTGTCGAAGAGCGGGCGGGAGGTGTAGGACTTGGTTAGGCGCTCGCAGGTGAGGAGGACTGGGGGCATGGGAGGCGGTTTATAGCAGGGTTGCGGCGCTCAGGAGCCCTGCGACCATCTGTCTGGCAGGGTCAGCGTGCCATATGAAGGGAAATTGAGAATTGCGGCAGTCCAACAGGTAGGAGGTAGCTGTCATGTCGCCTACCGTCGCCCGCTCATCTCTGCTCCACCGTCTTTCGATCGCCGTGGTTTTCCTGCTGCTCTCCTCTCCTGCGACGGCGCAGTCGGGATCGCCGAATCATTGCCTCGACAAAACGGAGCTCGATGATGGGAGTTTTACTGCAGCTTCGTTCTATGCGGAGAACGACCTCTTTCAACTGCCCGGCCGAGACGAAGATCGCAACTACACGGGCGGATTCGGCTTTCAGTTCAGCGGGAGTTTCATCTGCACGAACCGGCTGGACGCGCCGCTGCGCGGGCTCGACAGGCTAACGCGGGTATCGAAGAAGCATGACGATGACTTGTTCGATCAGCGGTTCTACACGCTGCTGGTCTTTGGTACCGCCTTTACGCCCGACAGGCTGAACACGGCGGACCCTGTGCTCGACGATCGGCCGTATGGATCGCTCGTCGGCGTATCGGTGCGCCGCCTGTCGGTGGAGGGGCACTTGTTCGATCAGGCGTGGTCGAGCGAGTTGTCGGTTGCGATGCTCGGACTGCCGGTGGCGAGGAATCTACAAACGTGGATCCACAGACGGTTGCGTGCGAGCTCAGGGAAAGAGACTCCCTATGATCCGCTCGGGTGGCACAACCAGATTTCCGATGGCGGCGAGCCGACGGCACTCTATCGCGTCGCCTACGAGCGGCGATTGCTCGGCAATCCATCAGGCCCGGATAACCGCAAGCACTTTCAGATCACGGGCGGCGCCTCAGGCAGTGTCGGGTACTACACCAACGTCAACGCACTCACCAATGCGCGGCTCGGGTGGTTCACGAGTGACTTCTGGGAATTCACGCCGGGCGCGATGAACAATGTCGCTACACAGAATCTCGGCACAGGAAAACGGCGTCCCACTCCGCAGTGGGAGCTCTTCGTGTTCGCCGGCGCACGGCCGCGGTTCAACATCTATAACGCGTTGCTGCAGGGGCAGTTCAGGGAGAGCGTGCATACCGTTGGAATCAAGCACGGAACGCTTGAATGGGATCTTGGCGTGGCGGCATTCATCCCGGCGCTGCGCCTGCAGCTGAGCTGGAACGCGCTGGCAGGGCGCACATCCGAATTCAATGGCGGTCCACCACGTACGCACACCTGGGGTTCCGTGGTTGCGACATACGCGCTGAGGCGACCATGACCCACACCAGAGTTCCGCGCGAGATCATTCGCCAGAACGGTTTCAGCCGGGAAGTGCTCGCGGCGTATCGCGAGGCGGTTCGCCGCTACGGGACCGAGCTTTGGGTGACCGGCATCAGCATCAGCATCAAGGAAGTCGGCGGCGAGCTCGATACCGCCGTCGGACCGGTGATCGCCATCCACGTCCGGAAGAAGCAGAAGAATACGCGGATCCCTCCCGCGAGCCGCATCCCTACCCAGATCCTCGGCATTCCAACCGACGTGATTGAAGCCACGTATTCGCCGTCCGCCACCAGCGCAGCGGGTTCGGCCCCTGCCGTGTTTCCGTTGCGGCCGGGATCGAGCTATGCACGCCACAACGGCACCGCCGCCACGTTGGCCGGCGTGGTTCGCGATGAGGCCGGAGCCCGGCATCTGCTCAGTACCGCACACACGCTCCGCCAAGGTGGAAATTTCAAGAAGGGCGATCTGATGGTCCATCCCGGCCCCAGGGATTCGCAGCAGCCCGTAGGAGTCGCGCGCTACGAGGATGTCTACCTAAGCCTGGATGCCGGCATCGCGCGACTCGAGCCGGAGATTCAGGCCATCAACCGCGCCTTGCTGAGCAATCGGCTAATCCTCGCTCCCGAGATGCCGAAGCTTCTTGACGTTCTGGAAAAGAGCGGCCGTACCACTCACGTCACACGAGGCGTGGTGCTCGGCGTCGGCTCGATCGGCGGCTACTATCCGGCGATGCGCCTAGCGCTGCCTGCCGGAGATCCCGGGCCGATATCTGACGAAGGTGATTCCGGATCGACGTGGTACGACGCGGCTACGTTCGCCGCCAAGGGCCTGCACGTAGCCATCGATCTCAACTCCACACCTCCCGCGGCGATCGCGACCCTCATGCCCGAGATCATGAAAAAGATGAAGCTGACATGGGTGTAGCCACGTAGGAAGCTCATCCGACCTATGAGCACCTTCTCCCCATCTGAAAAGCGATGAAGGAGAAGGTGCTCGATTGAAGATTTTCCCGATCCGGACTACTTGTCGTTGTGCAGCTCGACGAATTCGTAGATGAAGTTGCCGGTACCCGCGGCATCGGAGAATTCGTTGATGACGACGCCCTTCGCGCAGCCGGCGCCGGCGCCGCTGCCGGGATTGGCCAAGGTGGTGACGCCGACGGTCCAGTTGGAGGTGATGCCTGCGCCGGTGCAGGGATCGATGCGGCGGAGATCCTGATTGGCGCTCGACGATGTGGAGATGGTCGGGCCGTCGATGACCGTGCCGCTGGCGTTCTTGAGGGTGTAGTTCTCGCTGCCGTTGATCTGCGGGAAGGCGCCGGCCGTCGTCAGATAGATGACGTTGGAGCCGAGGGTGACGCCCCAGAACGCTTCGAACGCGGACTTGGTGGCGTCGCGGCCGATGACGACGTAGCCGTTCGCCGGGATCACCGTACCGGCCGGTATGGTGTAGACGACGGTGGCGTTGGCCTGCGTGACCGTCCAGCCGGAGATGTCGGTGCCGGTGGGATTGTTGACGGTGACGCCGACGGCCACCGAGGTGCCGACGTTGAGCGCCGCGTCGTAGGCCTTCGCGGTTAGTGAGTGCGATCCGTTGCTGGTCGCGGTCGTGTCCCAGCTCCATGAGTACGGCGACGTCGTGTCGGTCGATTTCAGAACGCCGTCGAGGTAGAACTCGACTTTGGTCACGCCGACGTTATCCGAGGCGGTTGCGTTGACTGCGACCGTCCCGACGACCGTTGCGCCGTTCAGGGGCGCGGTGATCGAGACGGCCGGCGCCTGTGTGTCGCCACCCCCGCCGGAGCCGTTTGCCAGCCAGGCGATACCGTTGGCGACCATCAGGCCGTTGTCGTAGCTGGGATCGTTGTATCCGAGGAACGTCGAGTGGCCGCAGGTGTTCGTGGCGTCTTCCGTGACGGACGAATCGGCGATCGCGGCAACACGTCCCGTGCCATACGTTGACGTCGCGTAGGTCACGCCGGTCGAGGTGTCGTGGGTGATCGTGGTCTTCCAGACGTGCCCTTTGGCGGCGCCGGTGAGCGTCATCGACGAAGAGCCGAAGAGGCCGAGGCCGCGGGTCGATGATGGGACGCCGAAGGTGCCGGTCCAGATGATCGGCGAGCTCGTGTCCGTCGTGAAGTTGCCGTCCGGATGATTGTCGAACCAACCCAAAACGCTGTCGGCGGAATTGTCGTTGTAGGTGATCCCGAAAACGCTCGGGCTGCCCATCAGCGCGTTGAAGACGCCCGCGGCATCGATGCCGTCGCTGTTGCGGTCTGCGCCGGCGTGGTCGGCGATCATGAACAGGCCGCCGCCGTTGAAGACGAAGTTGCGGATGGCAGTGATCTCCGTCGACGTGAGCGCGACGTTCGGCTCGGGCATGACGAAGACGTTGTAGTGGCTGAGATCCTGGGCGTTGGTTCCGTCGCCGTAGCTGATGCGCGCGCTGGGCGGCAGGCTTTCGACGTGGAAGCCTTTCTTCACAAGGTCGACGCCCATCGCGGAGTGCGCGCCGTTCCAAAACGTCTCGGCGGTGGACGACGTGATGCCCGCCTGGTCGGGAGTGGGAAAGCGTTGCGCCGTGCCGCACGTATCTTCATCGAGCGTCCAGTCGGCGTTGCCCGCGGTCTGGGCGTGTTTGGCGTCGAAGAGAATCGTTTTCTGCTGCGCGATGGCGCTTGTTGCGACGAGGAGCACGAGGGTCACCAGGAAAACCGAGAGAAACCGTTGCTTCATCTTTCCTCCGTTATGTCGTGGTCCGCGATTGACCACGCGAGCGTTGATTGACCCGGGGAAGTGTGCAGTTGTTGACCAGAAAATCTGAGGTGCTGAGGGGAACGTTTGGGGAGTTTCTTTGTGAGGTGCAGGTAAAGTGCCGACCACGTATCCTAGCGAGCGATGCGTGTTCTGATTCTCGGCGCGGGCGGGATGCTCGGCCACAAGGTGTGGCAGATCTTCCGCGATCGCTTCGATTGCCGCGCCGCGGTGCGTACGCGGTTGCCGTTGCCGCTGTTCGATGATGATCGGGTCATCGAGGGCTTTGATGCCGGCGATTTCGATGGAGTGACGCGGTTGATCGCATCGACTCGGCCCGAGATCGTCGTCAATTGCATCGGCGTGGTGAAGCAGCTGGCGGCGGCGCACGATCCGATCGCGTCAATCACGCTGAATTCGCTTTTTCCGCATGTCGTTGCGCGGGCGTGTGACGAGGTTGGCGCACGGATGATTCATAGTTCGACGGACTGCGTGTTTGCGGGGAGGCGTGGAAATTACGCTGAGGCTGATGTTCCCGATGCTGCCGACCTTTACGGACGGTCGAAGCTTCTCGGCGAAGTGACTGGAGCACAGACAGGAGTGTCTGTGCCACATTTGACCATCCGCACTTCGATCATCGGACGCGAACTGCGAACGGCGAACGGGCTGGTCGAATGGTTCCTGTCCCATCGCGGCGGATCGGTGCGCGGGTTCACCAAGGCGATCTTTTCCGGCGTCACCACTGCCACGCTCGCAAACACGCTGGCCACCGTCATCGAACAGCATCCGGACCTGCACGGGCTTTATCACGTGGCGGGCGAGGCCATCACCAAGTACGATCTGCTGGTCATGCTGAATGAAGCGTTCGACGCAGGCATCGCCATCACGCCCGACGACAGCGTGGTCATCGACCGGACGCTCGATGCCACACGATTCCGCTCGGCAACTGGCCAGGTGCCGCCGGCGTGGCCGGAGATGATCGCCGCGCTGGTGGCGGAATCGCCGCACTATGAGCGCTGGAGAAAAACGGAATGATCCTCGACGGAAAACGGGTGCTGGTCACCGGCGGCACCGGGTCGCTTGGCGGAACGATGGTGCGCTCGCTGCTGCGCGGCGACGTCGGGCGGCCGGCGCGTATCACGGTGTTCTCGCGCGACGAAGCGAAGCAGAACGAGATGCGGCTGTCGTTGCTCAATCGCAGCGTGGCCACGGACGAAGTGATCTACACCAACTCGCAGCAGCTGCTGCGCTTTCGCATCGGCGACGTTCGCGATTACGCCTCCGTCCGCGCCGCAATCCAGGAGGCCGACGTGGTCATCAACGCGGCGGCGCTCACGCAGGTGCCGTCGTGTGAGTACTTCCCGCTCGAGGCAGTGCAAACCAACGTCCTCGGCGCGGGCAACATCGTGCGGGCCATCCGCGAGAGCGGCGCGCGCGTCGAGACCGTGGCCGGCATCTCCACCGACAAAGCGTGCAAGCCGGTGAACGTGATGGGGATGACCAAAGCGCTGATGGAGCGGATTTTCTCCGAGGCGAATCTGGAGTGTCCGACCACGCGTTTCGTCTGCGTGCGCTACGGCAACGTGATCGCCTCGCGCGGCTCGGTCGTTCCGCTCTTTCTCGATCAGATCGCGCACGGCGGGCCGGTGACGATTACGACGGAAGACATGACGCGCTTTCTTTTGCCGCTCGATCGCGCCGTCGAGACCGTCTTCGCGGCGATCGCGGGCGGGCGCGCCGGCGAGACCTACGTGCCACACGTTCCCGCGGCGCGCATCGTCGACGTCGCATCGACATTGATCGATGGCCGCGACATCGCCATCCAGCTGACCGGGGTCCGGCCCGGCGAGAAAACGCACGAGATCATGGTGTCGGAAGAGGAGTGTCACCGCACCGTCGCCCGCGGCGCGTACTACGTGATCCTTCCGATGCTGCCGGAGTTGCGCGCGCAGGAATCGTTCGTGCCCGCGCTGACGAGCGAGTACTCGTCCTCCGAGGTCACCCTCGAAGGCGCCGCGCTGCGCGATGCGCTGGCGCCGTACATGACCGGACAGTTGAAATGAAAGTCGTCACCTGGCTTGGTACACGTCCCGAGATCATCCGGCTGAGCCGCGTGATTCCGGTTCTCGATCAGAGCGCGCAGCACATCGTCGTGCACACGGGCCAGAACTACGACGAGAATTTGAACGACGTCTTTTTCCGCGAGCTGCAGGTCCGGCAGCCGGACGTTCACCTCGGCATCAAAGCCAGCTCGTTCGGCGCGCAGGCTGGACAGATCATCGAGAAGTCGTTCGAGTTTTTCTCGCGAGAGCGGCCCGATCGACTGGTGATCCTCGGCGATACGAACAGCGGACTTGCGGCGATCAGCGCCGCACGCCTCGGCATTCCGGTGTTTCACATGGAAGCGGGCAACCGCTGTTACGACGATCGCGTCCCCGAGGAGATCAACCGGCGCATCATCGACAACTGCAGCGACGTGCTGATGCCGTACACCCATCGCAGCAAAGAGAATCTGCTGGCCGAGGGATTCGATCGGAAACGGATTGCGGTGACCGGCAATCCGATCTTCGAGGTGCTGCAGTTCTATCGCCCGCAGATCGACGCCTCGGACGTGATGTCGCGCATGTCGGTGGCGCCGCAGAGCTTTTTCCTGGTCACGCTGCATCGCGCGGAGAACGTCGACGGCGAAGAACGGCTGCGCGGATTCGTGACCGCGCTCGATCGCGTCGCCGAGGTCCATGGCTTGCCAATGCTGATCAGCCTTCATCCGCGGACGCTCGATCGCCTGAAACACTTCGGCATCACCCTCGGCGCAAACATCCGGGTCATGAAACCGCTCGGGTTCTTCGACTTCGTGCGGCTGGAGATCGAGGCCGCCTGCGTGCTGAGCGACAGCGGCACGGTGCAGGAGGAGTGCTGCATCTTCGGCGTGCCGAACGTTACGCTGCGCGACGTCACCGAGCGCGCGGAGACGATCGAGTGCGGCAGCAACATCCTCAGCGGCGGCGATGCGGCGGACATCGAGCGCGCGGTCAGCATCGCCATGATGAAATCGCCCTGGACGCCGCCGGGGGATTACCTGGTGCCGAACGTGTCGCACACGGTGGCGAAAATCGTGATGAGCTACGCGATCTAAATGCCACGCGTTTCCATCGTCATCCCGGTCTACAACGGCGCGAATTACCTGCGCGAGGCCATCGACAGCGCGCTGGCGCAGACGAGCAGCGAAGTCGAGGTGATCGTCGTCAACGACGGCTCGCGCGACGATGGCGCCACGGCGGAGATTGCGCGGTCGTATGGCAATCGCATCCGCTACATCGAGAAGGAGAACGGCGGCGTGTCGACGGCGCTCAATCGCGGCGTTGCCGAGATGCGCGGCGAGTGGTTCTGCTGGCTGAGCCACGATGATCGCTATCTCCCAGCGAAGACGGCGACGCAACTGGCCTTTCTCGATCGCAACCCGGAGGTGCGCATCGCCGGCTGCGATTTCCAGCTGATCGACGGGCAGGGCAACGTCACCGGCGAACATCGCGAGCCGCTGCGCGTCGTCCGATCGGGACTGGAGTTGATCTCCGCGTGGGTCTTCGGATGCGGACTGATGATCCATCGCTCCGCGCTGGAGAGCGCCGGCCCGTTCAATGAGTCGAACCGAACGACGCAGGATCTGGAGATGTGGTTCCGGCTCCTGGAACGCAATCCCATCCACCTGCTGCCGGACGTGCTCGCGCAACTGCGCCAACACGAGGAAGCCGGCAGCCGGACGGAATCGCGCTATCAACGCGACAAGGACGAGCTGTTCGCCCGCCTTCTGAATCGCTACGACGCCACGTACTTCGATCCCAACGCGAAAACGCCGCGTCAGCGCGCGCAAACATACTGGCTCGTGGCGGGCAATGCCATGTCGCGCGAATCGTGGAACGGCGCGCGGGCGGCCATCGAGCACGCCTGGCGCGAGGAGCCGTCGATGCGCAATCCGGCGTTAAAGGCGCGCATCGTCGGACCGCGGATGCTCGTTCGCTGGTGGCACGCGCGCGGCTACATCGCCGGGAAACTGCGAGGCGCGGCGCGGCGTTTGCGCAACCTCACGCACAGAGTAAATTAGCGGCATGCGCGTACTGATCTTCGCTCTCGCCCTCGCCGCGACCGTCGATTGGACGCAGAGCGAATGCCAGGAGTGGGCCGATCGCTCGGCGGTGCAGCCGGCCCGCGGCGTCACACGCGTGGTCATCATCGGCCGCGCCGGATTTCTCCACGTCGAAGGCCGCGATGGCGCCACGGAGATTCGCGCCACCGGCAGAGCGTGCGCTCCGATCGAAGAGTTTCTCGTCGGCATGCTGCTCAAGGCCTCCCGCGCCGGCTCGACGGTGACGATCGAAGCCATCGGTTCGCGCAAAGACGCCTCCCTCTTCGCCTCGGAGGCGAAACTCGATTTCACCGTCACGCTGCCGGCCGGGATGGAGGTCGACGTCGTGGATACGTCCGGCGATCTGCAGATCAGCAACGCCGGCAACACCCGCGTGGCCGACACCTCCGGCGATATCGCCATCAAGAACATCAACGGCTCGGTGACGATCGATGAAGACCGCTCCGGCGCCGTGGCGGTTTCCGACATCCGCGGCGACTTCACCATCCGCAAGAAAGCGAGCGGCTCGGTGCACTACGAACGGGTGGCGGGGCGGGTGTCCGTTCCGGCGCGGTATCGGAGGTAGCCTGGGAGTTACGTCGTCACGGTCCACTGAAGCAGCGGTGCGATCTTTCCGGCTCGCTGATCCCGCGCGGCCAGACTCCCCTCTTCCGTCACCGAAAACGTGAGCACGTTCTCGCGGACGATGTCGTAGCCGCCATACGGCTCGGTGATGCTGATGAAGTAGCGGCCCGGCATCAGGAAGTCGGCCGGAATCCGGCAACGCAGCTGCTGCCGGCCGCGCGCCCATTCGTGATTCACCTGGCCGCTGGAATCGGCGCTGGTCGACGTCAGCAGCAGGTCGCCCGAATCGGTCTGCAGGCGCATCTCAATCCGTCCGGCGGGGAACTTGTCGTGGATGGAGATGTCGAACACGACATCGATCGGCGCATTGGCCGGGAAGCCCTCGCCGCCTCCTGTCGCATCGCTCGATTCGATGGAGACCGAGTGGTACTCGAACGCGCTGAGCACTCCATGCCGCGGCGTCCAGACGAAATCGTTCTCGACTCCCTCGGACAAGTACTGCCGGATGATCGCCTGCGCCTCGCCGGTCGCCTTGACCTTGCCATCGGCCAGCCAGATCACGCGCTGGCAGAGCGATGACACAGTGGCCATGTTGTGGCTGACGACGATGACCGTGCGTCCCTCGGAACGGATATCGCGCATCTTGCCGAGGCACTTCTGCTGGAACGCGGAGTCGCCGACGGCCAGCACTTCATCGACGATGAGAATGTCCGGCTCGAGATGCGCGGCGACGGCGAACGCGAGCCGCACGTACATGCCGGACGAGTAGCGCTTGACCGGCGTGTCGAGGAACTTGGCGATCTCGGCAAACTCGACGATCTCATCGAACTTGCGGCGGATCTCCTTGCGCGACATGCCGAGGATGGCGCCGTTGAGGTAGACGTTCTCGCGTCCGCTGAGCTCGGGATGAAAGCCGATCCCGACCTCGAGGAGGCTGGAGACCTTGCCATACAGATCGATGCGCCCTTCCGCCGGCTCGGTGATGCGGCTGAGGATCTTCAGCAGCGTCGATTTGCCGGCGCCGTTTTTTCCGATCAGGCCGACCACTTCCGCCGAGCCGATGTTGAAAGAGACATCCTTCAACGCCCAGAACTCGTTCGACGGTTTCGGCCGCGCCGCGAACGACGACTTGAACACCTGCACGATGCGCTCGCGGAAAAGGTTGTAGGCCGTCGTCTGCTCGCCCAGCCGATACGACTTGCTCACTCCCTCGGCAATGATGACGTCGCTCATCACATCACGTCCGCGAAGACCCGCTCGGTCTGTTTGAAGTAGAAGACGGCGCCGACCAGCAGCCCGATCGACATCACCGTTCCGGCGATCAGGCCGGGCACGTAGAGCTGCGTCGTGCCGAGGAGCGACCAGCGGAAACCGTCGATCACCGCCACCATCGGATTCAGCGAATAGAGAAACCGCCACTTCGCCGGCACGATGCTGCTGCTGAACGCCACCGGCGAAACGTACATGCCGAACTGCGTGAGAAACGGGATGAGATGCCGCATGTCGCGATACTTCACATACAGCGCCGCGGTCCAAAGCCCGAGGCCGATGGTGAAGACCAGGCAGAGCGCGAAGAAGAGCGGCAAGGCCAGGACGCGCCACGTCGGCGTCATCCGATACCCGACCATCATGAAGATGAGAAGGACGAACGACACCAGGAAGTCGGCAATGCCCACCGCGATCGATGCCAGCGGCAGAATCAGCCGCGGAAAGTAGATCTTGGTGATCATGTACCCGTTCCCGACGACCGCGTTCGCCGCGTCAGCAAACGCAGTCGAGAAAAACTGCCACGGCAGGAGCGCCGTGAACGTGAGCACCGCATACGGCACATGATCCGAGGGCAGCTTGGCGATCCGCCCGAAGACGACGCTGAAGATGATCATCGTCAAGAACGGCCGGATGAACGCCCAGAACACGCCGATGGAGGTCTGCTTGTACCGGACGGTGATGTCGCGCCACGCCAGAAACCCCAACAACTCACGCGCCTGCCAGACCTCAGCGAGGTCCAGCTGCGCGAGTCCGCGGCGAGGCTTGATGACGGTGTGCAACGGATTTCAGTTTCTCACGCGGAGGCGCGGAGACGCGGAGAAAACCAACTCCCCTCCGCGTTCTCCGCGCCTCCGCGTGAGTCAGCTTTTTCCGGCGAGGATCGATACCAATGCATCGAACTTCGTCGATGCTTCCCATCCCAACAAACGCCGGCTCTTCTCCGGATTGCCGCGGCTGTAGGCGATCTCGGAGGCGCGGTAGAGAGACGGATCAACATCGACGTGGTCGTGCCAGTCGAGGTTGAAGCAGGCGAAGGCGGCGGCGGTCAGCTCTTCGAGGGTGTGGCTTTCGCCGGTGGCGATGACGAAATCCTGCGGCTCGTCCTGCTGGAGCATGCGCCACATCGCTTCGACGTATTCGGGGGCGTAGCCCCAGTCGCGGGAGACGTCGAGGCGGCCTAGGGTCAGGCGGCCGCGTTTGCCGGCGGCGATGTCGGCGGCGGCGGCGAAGATTTTTTTCGTGACGAAGCGCTCGGAGCGCAGAGGCGACTCGTGATTGAAGAGGATGCCGGAGCAGGCGTAGATGCCGTAGGCCTCGCGGTAATTCGCGGTAGTCCAGAACGCGGCAGCTTTCGCCGTGGCGTAGGGGCTGCGTGGGAAGAACGGCGTCGATTCGTCGCTGGCGTCGCCGGGAGTCACTTCGCCAAAGCATTCGCTGGAGGCGGAGTTGTAGAGGCGGACCGGCAGCTTGAGATAGCGAATCACTTCGAGCATCACCAGCGTGGCCTGGGCGATGCTGTCCATCGTTTCGACCGGCTGCGAAAACGAGAGCCCGACCGAGCTCTGGCCGGCGAGGTTGTAGATCTCGTCGGGACGGATGCCGTCGATCAGCTGCAGCAGCTGGCGGAAATCGCGCGACGCGGCGGAGTGCGTGATCACGCGATCGCGGATGCCGAGGATGGCCAGGCGGCGGAAGGATTGCGATTCGGCGTCGCGCGAAGCGCCGTGCACTTCGTATCCGCGATCGAGCAGGAGACGCGAGAGGTAGGCGCCGTCCTGTCCCGACACGCCGAAGATCAACGCACGCTTCACGCGCCCATTGTCATGCATTGGCGGCGAGCGCGTCGATGATGGCGTGCGTGCGGCGCTCGAAGTTGGCGTAGCTGAAGTAGTCGAGGCCTTCTTCGATCCGCTTTTCGCCCGCTGCGAGGCTGTCAATGATGGCCAGACGAATCTCGACGGGATTGGTCGGATCGACGAGTTGACCGAGCTGGCCGCCGAGCACGGCTTCGCGTCCGCCATCAAGGCGGCTGGCAATCACGGGAACGCCACAGGCCAGCGCTTCGAGAAAAACGAAGCCGAAGCCTTCGCCGCGGCTCGGCATCACGTACACATCAGCGAGGTTGTAGAGGTCCGCCTTCTCTTCCTCGGGGAAAAGTCCGGTGAAGACGACACGATCGGAGACGCCGAGCGTGTCCGCTTTCCGCTTCAAACGGGCGACGTCGTTGCCGCCGCCGGCGATGAGATACGAGATGTCGCCGTCGAGAGCGGGAAGGACTTCGAGCACCTCATCGAATCCCTTGTAGCGTTCGGCGGCGACGACGCGGCCAAGGGTCATCAGAACGCGCTTGCCCTCGAGACCGTAGCGGGCGATGAGGTTGCGATTCTTCGGACGGATGCCGTACCACTCTGCGCGAATAGAGTTCGGCAGAAGCCGAGACGGGCCGTCGTAGCGGGACCAGCCGATGAAACGATCGAGGGTGACGTCGCTGATGGAGACGACTCCGCGGACGCCGCGCAGAAGCCGATTGGAGATCGGATCGCGCAAGCGTTTCCAGGCCTCGATGCCGTAAAGCATCAGCAGCGGATGTTTTGTCACGAGGCGCGCCGCCGGCAGGAGATTGACGTGCGCGCAGACGACGAGATCGAATCGCCTTCCGGCGTGGCGGACTGCGCGTAGAAAAGCCAGTCGGCCGCGCGCGGCATTTGCAACGAACGTCACTTTTTCCGGGAGCGGCTCGCGTTCGCCGACGATCACGCGCGGGATTACGACCACTTCGTGAACCGAGGGGTGTGACGCCATCGCCGCGATCAGCTCGCGGTTGTACAGGGCGATGCCGCCGTAGCCGCCGAAGGAATCGGTACCAATGTGCAGGATTCTCACTCCCACTGCTCCATGACGCGGCGCGCCCAGCTACGCATGCGAGTAGAGGTGCCGTCGGGCGGAAGTTGCATCCATTCGGCGAGTGGAACGGTGAACCCTGTTTTGCGCCGCTTGCTGAGCCAATCGGGTAGCGGTTTTTGCGGGCTTTCGGCGAAGTGACGTTTGCAGCGGCTCTTCTCCACCATCAGCAGCGGCGCGATCTGGCGGAGGAGCGTGGCGTCGACGAGCGGCGTGCGCACTTCCAGCGAGTGGGCCATGCTGGCCCAATCGGTATCGCGCAGCAGCTGGTTGCGCATGTAGAGCGACGCCTCGAGCGCTGCCACCCGGCCGAACGGAGTGCCGGGATCGGGTTCGATCATGCTTGCGATGTGATCGAGCATCGACAGTTGATCGAGTCCTTCGCGCGCCGCTTCGGCGCCCATCAGCGACGGCAGATCGTCCGGCAGGAACAGTCCACGTTTCAGCAGATACGCACCAGCCCAGGTCGCGCCGTATTGCGCGACGGCCCTCGCTTTCGGATTGCGTCCGAGGCGTCCGGCGACGGTTGCGGCGAGCGGCAGACGGGCGGCGGCGACGATGCGTGGCAGCGCGCGAAATGATGGATAGCTGCCGAAAAGCTCGTCGCCACCGAGGCCGGAGATCGCGACTTTGAGGCCGCATTCGGCCGCAGCCTTGCTGACGAACCAGGTGTTCGTGCCGTCGATGGTCGGCTGGTCCATCGCTTCGAAGAGCTTCGGCATGTCGGCGACGAATTCGTCTCGCGTGACGAGGCGCGTGACATGGTCGGAGCCGATCTGACGCGCGAACTGTTCGGCCAGCGGAGCCTCGTCGAACGACGCGCCCGCGAACTCGTCGAAACGCAGCGTGACCGTACGCGGCGGCTCGCGAATGGCCTCCGTAGCGAGCGCGACGAGCGCCGATGAGTCGATGCCGGCGGATAGAAACGCTCCGACCTGCACGTCGGCGACGAGATGGTTGCGCAGCGAGTCAGTGACCAGCTCTCGCAAGAGGACGTTCGGCTGGACCAGCCGCGCCGCGGCTTCGTCCTGCACGCCGCGTCCCAGGGTGCCGGCGATCGAGTAGTACCGGCGCGCGTTCTCGATGCCGCGCTCGCTGACGAAGAAGGACGTACCCGCTTCGACCGCGCGAATCGATTTGAAAATCGTACGCGGCTCGGGAACGCTGCCCATCAACCAGAATCCCGCGACCCCGGCAGGATCGCGCTCGCTGGGAACGCGTCCGCTGGCGAGGAGCGCTTTCACAGTGGATGCGGCGCGAAACGTTTGCCCGTCGTCGGCAACGTAAAGCGGCTTGATGCCGTACGGGTCGCGGGCGACGAACATCCGGCGTGTGCGCGGATCCCAGATGGCGAAGGCAAACATGCCGCGCAGCAGCTCGACCATGTTCGCTCCATCGTGCCGAAACAGCTGCAACAAGACCTCGGTATCGGTCGTCGAATGAAAGCGCGCACCGAGGCGTTCGAGCCGCGCGCGCAGCTCGCGATAGTTGTAGATCTCACCGTTGAAGACGATGCGGAGCTCGCCGTCGACGTCGGTCATCGGCTGAGTCCCTTCGTCGGTCAGATCGATGATGGCCAGACGCCGCGCGCCGAGGGCGACGCGGGAATCGGGAGAGATCCAGGTGCCGCCGGCATCAGGGCCGCGCCGACGCATCCGTTCGGTGATGGCTTCGATCTCGTCGCGATCGACCGCCGGCGCGGACTCGCGATACGCAAAAAGAGCGGCGATCCCGCACATCTCCGGTCAGGCCTGCCGTTCGACCGGCGCGCGCAAGCTGCCGCGCCGGAACCAGTAGCGAAGAAAGACCATCCCGACCAGACCGGCGCAACCGGCCACGTAGCCGGCCAGTCTCCACTCGTCGATCACGGTGAGGACGGCGGACACCGCGAACAGCACCGTGATGATCCAGATCGAGAAGATGGCCTTGTTGATGCTGCCGTACTTTTCGACGAGCACGTGGTGGAAGTGGCGGCGGTCGGCGTTGAACATCCGCATCACGCGCGCGCCGAGGCCCGACTCCGCGCCGAAGCGCTGCTTCATCACGATCAGCGTGTCGAGCACCGGCAGCGCCAGCGCCAGCATC
>Ga0157378_10000014_pt1 | contig 144214 bp, 119 predicted proteins | sample M65metaG_FD_115309 | JGI IMG/M metagenome (GOLD analysis project Ga0157378, IMG submission 115309) | Miscanthus rhizosphere microbial communities from Kellogg Biological Station, Michigan, USA - M6-5 metaG | ecosystem: Host-associated > Plants > Roots > Rhizosphere > Soil | place: USA...
CCCGCTTCGAGCAACTCCTTCATGGTGATGTTAGCCAAACGACCTCCTTTTTAGTCTGCATCCCTTGTTCAGTCGCGAACTCAGGATTGCTTTCCCGTCCCCGTACCGGAGCACGGGAAGATTGGACTGCGATTGGGTCTGGGTTTTTATCGGAAAAACCAAAACCCAAAACCCTTGCCATTCCTCTGTCGCTCGCAAAGCCGCGAGGGAACGTTATCCAGCCCGGATCGCCCGCCGGATCTTTGCGCGAGGCAAATTACCGCTTGCTGAACTGGAAGCGCTTTCTCGCGCCCTTCTGGCCATACTTCTTGCGCTCTTTACCGCGAGCGTCACGGCTCACCAGTCCTTCAGACTTCAACTTCTTGCGCAGCTCGACATTGAACTGCATGAGGGCACGGGCAATGCCGAGCTTCACGGCATCGGCCTGACCATTCACGCCGCCCCCCGATACATTCGCCAACACATTGAAGCTGGCCCCCGACTCCGTCGAGACCAGCGGCTGCTTGGCCGCCGAGCGTTGCGATTCGGTCACGAAATATTCTTCGAATGCGCGCCCGTTAACTTTGAAGTCACCACTACCCGGACGCAAGAACACACGGGCTACTGCCGTCTTGCGGCGTCCCGTTCCGTAGTATTGAACCAGTTCAGTCATCCCTTAGATTCAGCACTCCGCAATCAACATTCCCGCCAATTCCGGAGCACTACCTTTCCCAAAATTTCAATCTCTTTTCGTCTCAACTCGCCTCTGCGAGTGAGGGCACCTTACGACAGCTAGAATCACTCCCACAGCATCCGACAGCTACGCCAGCGCTTTTGCTTCCGGCTTCTGTGCTGCGTGCGGGTGCTTGTCACCCTTGTAAACCTTCAGCTTGCTGAACATCTGCCCGCCGAGCTTCGTCTTCGGAAGCATGCGACGAACGGCATCCTCGATGATCAGCTCGGGCCTGCGTGCAGACCGCTTTTTGAACTCTTCGGTTCGCAGGCCACCCGGATACCCGGTGTAGTGCTGATAAACTTTGACCTCAGCCTTGGTACCAGTGGTCTTTATCTTTTCGGCGTTGATCACGACCACGTGGTCGCCAGTATCCAGAAAAGGCGTGTACTTTGGATTTTCCTTGCCCATCAAAATGCGGGCTACTTGCGACGCGACGCGGCCCAGGGCTTGGCCCGAGGCGTCCACGACAAACCACTTGCGCGCAATTTCCCCCGCTTTGGGGAAATACGTTGACATGCTGATCTCCCAGAAAAATGAAAACTGAAAGAAGACCGCTGATAACCAGAGACCACCCCGAAACTGCTCTTGGCCCGGGGGTCTGCAATACAAGCGCCGAAGGCGCAGGGCTACCTGGCGGGCAACCGCAGAACTACCCACCTAAGGATAGAGAAGGAAGTGCTTGATTGTCAACGAAGAAGGTGCTGCGTGGGCAAGTCTGTTTCGAGCGCGCGACTAGGGTCCGTGCCCCTCGAGACTCGGGCTGATCGAAAGCAGACGAGCTTACTTCTTGTCAGCAGATTTCGCCGTGGGCTCTGGCTTCGCTTTCGTTTCCTTCTTGCCCGTGTCCTTCCCCGAATCGCTCTTGCTCTCCGCCTCGGACTTTGAACTCGACCCCGCCGACTTTTTGGCGTAGTCAGTTACATACCAACCCGATCCTTTGAACTGCACCGCCGGCGCGGAAAGCAGTTGTTCGACCTTCCCGCCGCACTCGGGACACTTCTTCACCAACGGATCGGAGAACCTTTGTATGCGCTCGAAACGGTGACCGCATTTCTGGCACTGATATTCGTAAAGGGGCATTGGGTGTGTGGCGCGGGCACCGTGCCCGCAGTCAGGAACTATCGTCATTCTAGCGTCAGGGTTCAGAAGTTTCAAAGTTCCAAGGTTTGCAGTTTGGTAGGCCTGAGGTCGAGGGTCCTAAAAGTCGGGGAGAATCGGGGGGAATTAAAGCTGCGCCCGTTGTGAAACTTATGCACCCGCACTGCAGACTTGGTAAGGTGATGCGCGGGAGGATTGCACGATGGGAATGGACGCGCGGTGGCTAAGCGGATTTACGGTGATGGCACTCATACTGGGATTCTCAAGGCCTGCGCCCGCAAAATCCCTGACCGTCAAGACCAAACAAGGTGCAGCGCGGGGCAAAACCATAAACGACGGGAAAGTGAAGGCATTCCTGGGACTGCCTTACGCCGCTCCTCCCGTCGGCGATCTTCGATGGCGTGCGCCTCAGCCGCCCGCGAGCTGGACAGGAGAACGCGACGCAACCAAGTACGGCGCCCACTGCGCTCAGAATCAGGCCTTTGACGACATGGTTTTCCAGGATGGTGAAGCCAGCGAGGACTGTCTTTTCCTGAATGTCTATGCGCCGGTGAACGCGACCAGCAAGAGCAGGTTGCCGGTCATGTTCTGGATCCATGGAGGCGGCTTTGCGGGCGGTGCAAGTTCGGAGCCTCGCCACAATGGCGACTTCCTGCCCCTCAAGGGCGTGGTGCTGGTCACCATCAATTATCGATTGGGCGTGTTCGGCTTTCTTGTGACGGAGGACCTCGCGAAAGAGGCCAATGGCGCGTCCGGTAATTACGGACTGCTGGATATGGTGGCGGCTCTCGGCTGGGTGAAATCCAACATCCAGGAGTTCGGGGGAAATCCCGACAACGTCACAATCTTCGGTGAAAGCGCCGGCTCGGCTGCAGTGAGCACCCTGATGGCGTCCCCCATGGCGAAGGGACTTTTTCACCGTGGCATTGGGGAAAGCGGCGGCGCGATGGGAGAAGGGCTGCTTGACTATCAGGCCGTCGAGGCGCGCGCGAAAAGCGACGGTGAGTGGGTTGCGAAGACCGGTGCCAAGAGTTTGAAGGATTTGCGGTCGATGTCGACGGCGGCAATTCTCGAAGCTGCCAAAGCCAGAGGCATGGTGGGGTTTGGTCCCGACATTGACGGCAAACTGCTGGTCGAACCGGTGCGCGAAACCTATGCGGCGGGTCGGCAGGCGCACGTGCCGCTGCTGGCAGGCTGGAATCGCGATGAGGGAAGTTTCTTCGTCACGGGCGGGGTGACGGCAGAGAAATTCAAAGGCATGGCTGCAGAAATGTTCAAGGAGCGGGCGGAGGAGTTTCTGAAACTCTATCCCGCAGACAACGATGAACAGGCGACCCGCTCTGCCATTGACTTTGGCAGCGACCAGTTCATCGCCTTTGGGACCTGGAAGTGGCTGGAAGCGCATCGCAAGACAGGCGAGTCGCCCGTCTATCGTTACCACTTTGCACTGGCGGCGCCACCCAGCAAGTTTCATCCCGGCTCATTTGCATCCCACTCCGACGACATTGAATACGCTTTCGGAACGCTCGACACGCGGCCCGGAGCAGCATGGCGAGCGGAGGATCGGAAACTCAGCGACCAGATCATGGATTACTGGACCAGCTTTGCCAAGAATGGCGATCCGAACGGTGCAGGACTGCCGGAATGGCCCAAGTATGGCGAAGGCGATGCTCTGATCCACCTTGACAGCACCATCCACTCCGGATTCGACACCTTGAGACCTCGGTATGAGTTCTTGCTCAAGGGACTGCCTGCGAGGCGGTTCTAGGTGGCGCGGCTCATTCCGATTGCACCGGGAGTGTAGACCCTTGGTTCTTCCTGCTACACTCCCGCGTATGTCGGCCGAACGTGATCTCGTGCCGGGGCTTTACCTCGTGGGGACGCCCATCGGCAATCTCGAGGACATCACGCTTCGCGCGATCCGGATTTTGAAGCAGGCCGACCTGATCGCCTGCGAGGACACCCGGCAAACACAGAAGCTGCTGAATCATTTCGGGATCGAAAGGCCCACCGTCAGCTATCACCAGCATAACGAGGCCTCACGGGCAGCAGAACTCCTCGAGAGGCTGGCGCAGGGAGCTCGGATTGCCGTCGTCAGCGATGCCGGTACGCCGGGGATTTCTGATCCAGGTTTTCGCTTACTTTCACTGGCTCTTGAAGGGGGATTTCCGGTTGTGCCAGTACCCGGCCCAGCCGCCTTCGTTTCCGCGCTGGTCGCGAGCGGATTGGCGGTTGAGCCGTTTTCCTTTCGTGGCTTCCTGCCATCGAAGAGCGGGGCACGCCGACGTGAATTGGAGAAGATTCGCGAGTCTCCGCATACGGAGATCTTCTACGAAACCCCGCATCGCATTCGCGAAGCATTGGAAGAGATGGTTGCCACATTCGGTCCTCGGCGGCGGGTCGTCGTTGCCCGTGAATTAACCAAAATTCACGAAGAGTTCCTGCGCGGAACAGCAGCGGAGGTTCTCGCTACTGTGAAAAATCGTGGCGAACTGAAAGGGGAGATCGTGCTGCTCATTGGAGCGGCGGAAGATGAATCGCACCCCCTTTCGGTATCGATGCACGATCGCATCGATCAACTGATTCGCAAAGAGAAACTAGACGAAAAAGCCGCCCTGAAGAGAGTCGCCAAAGAACGTGGTATTTCAAAGAGCGAAGCTTATCGGGAGTGGCAAGCTTACAAAAGAAGGCCCCTCCCCGACTAACGTCGGCTGGAATCACATCGCAGATCGTTCTGCAGGATGTTGTCGACGGGTTTACTTTGCAGGTTGCTGATATAGACCGACAACATTTCCACCAGGATCGCGGAAGCGGGCGGTAACTTCGGGCGCATCGGCCCCGACCGGCTGGACGATTTCGCCCCCATTCGCCTCAATCGCCTGGATGGTTTGATGAATATCATCGACCATTATGTAGAAGAGCAGTCCGGGAGATGATGCTGGGGGACGGCCGAGCACGAACGACCCACTCACTTCACCGACCGAGTCATCGAAGGCAGTTGCCCCGTCGCCACGCTTTCTGATGTTCCAGCCGAATGCCTTCTGATAGAAATTCGCGGAGCGTTGAACGTCAATAACGGGCATTTCGATGTAACAGATTTTTCCGTTTCCGAAGGTAGGTGGCATCGCTTCTCCGATTGGACCACAGCGTCTCGCGCTTTAGTTCCCGGCTAATTCCTTCTTCACCGCCTCGCTCACCAGTTTCCCATCCACCCGCATGCCCTGCGCGGCAAATTTCGCCATGGCGTTCTTCATCACGGTTCCCATGTCCTTCATAGAAGGAGAGCCCATTTCAGCGATGACGGCTTTCACTCCGGCTTCGATCTCGGCTTGACCGGCAGCCTTTGGGAGGTAAGTTTCGATCAGCGCGATCTCCGCGGCCTCCTTGTCGGCCATTTCCTGGCGCCCGCCCTTGGTGAACTGCTCGATGGACTCTTTGCGCTGCTTGATCAGCGTGCTCAGCACCTGCTGCGCTTCTTTTTCGTCGAGCTCTGCCATCTTTTCAATTTTGCGGTTCATGAGCGCGGCCTTCACCATTCGCAAGGTGGAAAGACGCGCTTCGTCTCGCGCCTTCATAGCCGCAGTGATGTCTTGCTGGATTTGTTCTACGAGGGGCATGGGGAGGATTATAGCGTCAGGCCAAGGTAAACCCGCCGATGGCGCAAACGTGCAAAGACGCGATGGGTGATTCCGACCTTAGGCGCACGCGTCGCGCCAGCCAGCGATCTCTTTAAGCCCTTCGGCACGGCTTTGACGGAAAAGCCGCACCCGATGGCGGGAGTGTTCAAATTCATGAATGTCGGCCCATACCTCGGCCTGCCAGGCCTGTTCATGGACGGCGGACTCGCCGCAGGCAGCGCAACGGGTGTGGAGATGCGGGGGAGGCGCGGGGACAGAGCCTTCAGGCGCGAGCTCGATAAAGATGCACCGCACTTCCTTGATATCGTCGTTTTCACCGATCAGGTGCTCGTAGCGCAACAGGTAATTGAAGCCTAGTTTGCCGGCCTCCCGCTCGGCCTCGCCACGCGTATGAAATGGTCCATACTCGGCCCGCAACTGCTCCGTTGAGTCGCAAGCCATCCAAAACGTCTCTTTGTAGGTCATCCGGTTTGCCCCAGGAGAATCCGCCAATCAGTTTGCGCCCGACGCGGAATCGCGAGTTTCCAGCGTCAGTCAACGAGGTCTGAGCAATTGCGCTGCCGTAGTCCCGTAAATAAGTCATTACTTCGCAAAGCAAATGCGTTGACGCTAAACCCTATGTTGCAAGCCTTTGCAGACGAGTTCCCCACAACCCGTCAGCCTAGGACTGAAGCGATCGTCTCGCCCGCTGCGGGGGGTGCCTAGTAACTACGCATAGGTAACACCTAGACTGCCCGAGGCCCCGCTAGCCACCCACACTATAGGCCCCAATTCGAGGGCAAGAGCAATCATGGGGGCGCCAGAATTGCAAAGAACTTAAGGCGGATCTAGCCGGCTCGGGCGGGCCCGACTTGGACTGTCTTGTGCCACAATGAAACCCTCTTTGGGAAGCCAAGTGAGGTGTTGAAAATGAACGTAACCATCAAGGGGCGGCGGCATGCCATGACGTACCTCGTCACCGCTAGCGTGGTCTTCGTGCAGATTGCGTCCGCCCAGGATGCCAAACTGTCAGTCGCAACTGATGCCAACACTCCTGCTCCCCTGATCCTCACCCTGCAGGACGCGATGACACGCGCGCGCGCCAACGAGCCCGAGTATCGAGCTGCGCTCACCCGGCACGGTGTGGCGCGACAACAAACGGTGCAGGCACGCGCTGGCCTTTTGCCGAACGTAAACTACAACGCCCAGTTCTTGTACACGCAGGGGAATGGCACGGCGACCGGGCGGTTTGTAGCGGCCAATGGCGTGCACGAGTACATCAGCCAAGCAAACGTGCATCAGGCACTCTCGTGGCAGGATGCCGCCGAGTATCGCCTTTCTCGTGCGCAAGAAGCCCTGGCCAAAGCGAATTCGGAGATCGCCAACCGCGGTCTGGTGGTGACGGTCACGCAGACGTACTACAGTGCCGTGGTTGCGCAGCGCAAGTATGCCACCGCACAGCGGGCCGCAGCCGAAGCAACGCACTTTATGGATATCTCAGAAAAACTCGAGCGGGGAGGCGAGGTCGCGCACTCTGACGCCATCAAAGCGCAGATTCAGGCACAGCAACGGCAACGCGCGGTGCAAGATGCCCAACTCGAGATGGAGCGCAGCCGTCTGGAATTAGCGGTTCTGATCTTTCCCAATTTCAGTCAGAACTTTACAACCGTGGATGATCTCGACAACGTCGAGCCTCTGCCCTCTTTCGAAGAAGCGGAGACTCACGCGGGCAACCAGAATCCACAGCTGCGGGCAGCGCTCGCCTCGATGAATGCTGCCAACCACCAGGTTGCGGTGGCGTGGAACAGCTTTCTGCCGTCCTTGGCGCTTGACTACTTCTATGGCATCGATGCGAACCGTTTTGCCACGAATGGCATTGACCTGTCATCGGGACGACCGGTGCGCAACTTGGGCTACGCCGCTGCTGCCAGCCTTCAATTACCAGTCTGGAACTGGGGAGCGGGTCACGCGAAGCTAAAGAGCGCGCACCTTGAACAGCAACAGGCGAGAGTTGAACTGAGCTTCGCGCAGCGGAAGATGGTTGCCGATCTGAAGACCTTCTACTCCCAGGCACAAACCGCCCGCTTGGAACTGGATTCATTTCGTCAGTCGGCTGATCTTGGCGGGGAAAGCTTGCGCCTTACAACCCTCCGCTATCAAGCAGGTGAGGCAACTGCGCTCGAGGTGGTGGACGCGCAAAACACCCTGACCGACGCACAAAATGCCCTGGCAGAGGGCCAGTTGCGGTTTCGTGTAGCAATCGCTAACCTGCAAACGTTGACAGGACAGTTCTGAGTGGAAAGCACAAGGTGGGTTCAGAATCTGATGGCAACCGTCGCGATACGCGGCCTCCGGACACTGTTAACATTCATGGCCCTCGGGTTTTGCTGGGCATGTTCCAATGAACCGAAGGAGACGGAACAACCAGTCCCGGTGCAGATCGTTCCGGTCTCGAAGGCAACCCTTCAGCAGACGGTTATGGCTAGCGCTGTGCTCTTCCCGATTGCACAATCTGCGCTAGTACCCAAGATCAGTGCTCCGGTGAAGAAGTTCTACGTGAATCGAGGTAGCCATGTTCGGGCGGGACAGCTGCTCGCCGAGCTCGAGAACCGGGATTTGGCCGCCGCCGCCCAGGAAAACAAGGGCACCTTCGATCAAGCGCAAGCTACCTACGCTACGGCAACCGCCGCCGACATTCCGCAAGAGCTGCAAAAAGCGCAATTGGACGCCCAAGCGGCAATGCAGGCGTTCAATGCCGCCCAGAAGATCTACGACAGTCGCAAAGTGCTCTTTGAGCAAGGCGCTTTGCCGCGCAAGGAGCTCGATCAAGCCGGCGTGGACCTGACGAATGCCCGCAATCAATATGAGATCGCAGAGAAGCGCCTCCAAAGCTTGACCGCCATCGGTACGCAGCAGGCGCAGAAGTCGGCCAAGGGCCAACTTGAGTCCGCCGAAGGCAAGTATCAAGGGGCCCAAGCCCAGCTGAGCTATTCGCAAATTCGCAGTCCCATTGATGGCGTTGTAACCGACCGGCCGCTCTACCCCGGAGAAATGGCAGCGGCGGGAACGCCCTTGCTCACGGTGATGGAAATTTCTCAGGTGGTGGCCCGGGCTCATATTCCACAGCAGAGTGCGGCGCTCTTGCAGGTCGGCGATCCAGCTGAAGTCACGGTGCCCGGTTTCAACAATGCTTTTCCAGGCAAGGTCACGGTGGTCAGCCCCGCGCTCGATCTCGGCAGCACCACCGTAGAGGTCTGGGTCACCCTAAAGAATCCTGGCGAGCGCTTAAAACCGGGGACGAGCGTCCAGTTTTCCGCGGTTGCGCGTTCCATCCAGAATGCGCTCGTTGTTCCTGCTGCTGCGCTTCTCACCGCGCAAGATGGCACCACTTCGGTGATGCGTGCCGGGAGCGACGGCAGGGCGCATCAGGTGAGGGTCAAGACTGGAGTGCGCTCGGACGATCAGATTCAGATCGTGGATGGCTTGCACGCGGGTGATCGCGTGGTCGCATCCGGATCCTACGGCTTGCCCGATAATCGCAAGATCACCGAGGCCAAAGCGGAACAAAGCGAGAACGATAAGAACGACTAGCCGAGCGGCAACGTGAACCCATCCGAATTAGTGACGCCGACCCGCAATGACCTACCAGAGCAGGCAAGTCAAGGGTCTTACTGGTTTTGGCAGCATGCGAAGTCGCTCATCTTCGTCGTTCTGACGCTCGCCGCGGTCGGGGCTTACCTGGCATTCCGGATTCCAATTGCAGTCTTTCCAACAACCAATTTTCCCCGCATTCTGATTGCTGCCGATAACGGCGTTATGCCGATCGACCAGATGCTGGTCACAGTGACGCGGCCGATTGAAGAGGCAGTACGCACCGTCCCCGGAATTGAGGAAGTCCGCTCAACTACCAGCCGGGGCTCAGCAGAAATCGATGTGTTCTTTGATTGGGATGTTGACGTCGTACAGACCCTGCAGTTCGTAGAGTCTGCCATTTCTCGGGTCCAGCCGGAGCTGCCGGCGACGGCAAGCGTGGTTGCGCACAGGATGACGTTCGCAAGCTTCCCCGTCATCGGGTACAGCATGACCTCGGACACGGTTCCGCAAACCCAATTGTGGGAGCTGGCGACATACGAAGTAAAGCCGCGGCTGAACCGTCTGAATGGCGTGGCTAACGTGATCGTGCAAGGGGGACAAGAACCGGAATTTCATGTCGAGCCAGACCCGGCAAAGCTGCTTACCGCCGGCGTTACTGTCACCGATCTGCTCGACGCCCTGAAGCGCACCAACCTGATTGACTCGCCGGGACTGTTCGAGCGCAATCATCAGCTACAACTCGGGCTGGTGAGTGGCCAGGTGCGTACACCAGCGCAAATTGCCGATGTGGTGGTAAAGACCACGCCTGCGGGGATTCCGGTTCGCATTGGCGATCTCGGCTCGGTCGTGCCCGGGATCCGACCGGTTTATACCATCGTGACCGCAAACGGTAAGCCTGCTGTGCTCCTCAACGTAAATCGTCAGCCTGACAGCAATACGATGGATGTGGCGGACGAAGTTCACTCCGAGCTCGAGCAGATCAAGAAGTCGCTGCCGCCGGGCATTCAGCTGGAGCCGTTCTATGACCAATCGATCATCGTCGATGAGTCGATCAAAAGCGTGCGGGACGCCATTCTGATTGGCCTGGTGCTCGCTTCGATCATCCTAGTTGCGTTCCTGCACGACTGGGGAACCTCGGTGGTTGCAGGGTTGGTCATTCCGGTGACGATCCTGGTCACGTTCGTGGTTCTGAAGGTGCTGAATGAGAGTTTCAATTTAATGACCCTCGGCGGCTTGGCCGCCGCGGTGGGACTGGTAATTGACGATGCCATCGTGGTGGTTGAGAACATCGTGCTGCATCGGGATGCGGGCCAGGGCCGGTTGCAGGCGATTCGCAGTGCGCTCAAAGAAATCACCATTCCCCTGATCGGCTCGACCATCACGCCGATCGTGGTTTTTGTTCCGTTGATTTCTGTGACCGGCGTTTACGGCGTGTTCTTTCGGGCGCTGGCTATCACCATTGCGGTTGCGCTGCTTACGTCGCTCGGCCTGGCGCTGACTTGGACTCCGGTGCTGAGTAGTTATTTCATCCGAAGGCACACCTCCGAGTCCGAGGTCGCGGTAGAAGAGAGCATGACCGACCTTCTGGCGACGGAAGAGGCTTCATTGGGAAGCAGGTTCCGCCAGATTATCGAATTTCATCAGCATGGGTTGCAGCGTGCACTCCAGAAGCCGCTATGGCTGGTGGGATTTGTGGTCGTGCTGGTGGCGGCGTCCTACGTTTGTTACCACTTCTCCGGATCAGATCTCATGCCCGAGATGGACGAGGGCGGCTTCACCCTCGATTACTGGACACCGGCCGGAGCATCGCTCGCCGAGACCAACCGGATGATCCTGCACATTGAGGACATCATTAAAGAAGTCCCGGAGGTCGAGAGCACTTCGCGCCGTACCGGTTTGGAACTAGGCTTAGCCGCGGTCACGGAGGCGAATCGGGGAGACATTCTAGTCAAGCTGAAGCAGAAACGCAGCCGCGGTATTGACGAAGTGATGGAAGAAATTCGCCAAAAAGTCCAAGCCCAGGAGCCTGCCGTCGTTGTCGAGTTCATTCAGGTATTGCAGGACATGATCGGCGATCTGACGAGCGAGCCGGAACCGATTCAGATCAAACTCTTCTCCCAAAACCCGGATGAGTTGCGAACTTGGGCCCCCAAAGTGGCGGATTCGATTCGCAAGATTGACGGGGTCGTAGACGTGCTCGACGGGATTGAGAACACCATCAGCAGTCCGGCGGTGACATTTGAAATCGACCCGGCTGTGGCCGCCCGCGCTGGCTTTACGCCGGAAGAAATCGCCACCGATGCAGCCGCCCTGGTGGAAGGTGAACCGGCGTCGGCTCCGGTCGTTTCAAACGATCGTGTCTACACCGTTCGCGTCCGCTTCCCGGAGGCAAAGCGCGCATCCTTGGAAACCATCAGCAACACGCTGCTGACCAGCGCAAATGGGCATACCGCAACCCTGGGCACATTGGCGAAGGTGGTTGAGCTGCCTCCCCAGACAGAAATCCGGCGAGAGAATCTGTTGCGTGACGTGGCGGTTACCGGACGCACCGAAGGAACAGACCTCGGCGGTGCTATGGATTCGGTCCAAAAGACCGTCGCCGGACTTCATATCCCGCCCAGCATCCGGGTGGAATACGGGGGCACCTATAAGCAGCAGAAGAAGTCATTTGGCGACCTTTTGTTCGTACTGTTGCTCGCGATTGTGCTGGTCTTCACGGTTCTCTTGTTCGAGTTCCGGACATTCGCCGCCCCCATCGCAATTCTTGCTTCTGCGCTTCTTTCGACCTCCGGCGTATTCATTGCGCTGCTGATTACGCGAACCACCTTCAACGTCTCATCGTTCATGGGAATGATCATGGTCATTGGCATCGTCGCGAAGAACGGAATCTTGCTCCTCGATGCCGATCAGCGGTTGCGCGTTTCCGGATCGCCTGCCCGGGATGCGTTGTTACTGGCGAGCCGCCGGCGTTTGCGTCCGATTGTGATGACTGCCCTTGCGACCGTGGCCGGCATGTTGCCCTTGGCACTCGCGTTAGGGGCAGGATCTCAGATGCTTCAGCCGCTGGCAATCGCGGTTATCGGCGGAATTCTGATCTCGATGGTGCTGTCGCTGATCATCACCCCTGCCGTGCACTTCTACCTGAGTCACCAGTAAACCCAAACGCTTCCATAAAGGCACTGGTCAGAGAAAGGCACCGGACAGCCGGAAGGCAACGCGGAAAGTACCTTCGTTTGCAGCAAGATGCCCTTCCACGCTGCACTACCGATTTTGCCTTGCCGTGAGATGGGGTATGTTGCTTGATTGCCTGCTTTAAAATACGGATAAGCGAGACTATTCGTGATGTTGTCCTCCACAGGGACGAAGCAGAAGCCGGCGCTGGACGAAAGTTCGTTTCAGCAGCTGCTCGCCGCGGCCTATACGGTGCAGCGGCACAACGAATCCCTATCCCCGAACAACTCGTCAGGCGCATCCCTGGTGCTCGCCGCAATTGCCGAAATCCAATCGGAGATTCGAACCCGGAGGCTTAATGTCGCCGAGAGTGCTGCCTTAATCGCGCGACGCATTCTTACACTCACGAGCGCAAAAGGAGTCAGCATCAGCCTGGTGGACAATGGTTTCCTTGATTGCGTGGCGGAGGCGGGGGTACCGGCGAAGATTCCCGGAAGCACTCTCACCTCGCATTCTCTGGTGGCGACCGAGCGCCTGAAGTCGGGGCAGATGTTTGAAAGCGAAAATTCGCAAACCGACCTGCGCCTGGATCTCGAACTATGCCGCCAGACCGGAGTGGGGTCCCTGGTTGCTGCGCCAGTCCTGCGCTTTGGCGAAATTGCCGGCTTGGTGGAGGTGCGCTGGTTAAATTCGAAAGGCTTTTCGGAATCCGACGTTCGAACCTTCCGCCTGATGGCCGCTCTTATTACCGGAACGCTCGAACGAAGTATAAGGATCGGAGGCGCGCGCCCAGCAACCGCCCCCGAGGAGCGGGCAGCACAGGCCCCAATCGAGACGGCTTTGCCGGAATCTGAAATCTGCGATGCGCCTGCAACCGAAGCCGAACTCGTTGCCGCCGAAGTGCAGCCCATCGCGGCGCCTGAGGTTGTCGCTCCCCTGGTTGAATCTGACTCGAGCTCGCAGACTAGCCCGACGCCACTCTCCTTGAGCGAACAACCCTTGCCCGTTTCGGCGTGCCGGATGTGCGGACGTCCATTTGCGGGCGACGAACAGTTCTGCGGATTCTGCAGCATGCCGCGCCCAATGGAGGATCGATCGGAAGAACTGCAGAGCAAATGGGCATCGCTTTGGTTCATGCAGAGAGCACAAGGGGTTATGCAGGAAGCTGAAACTCACCCGCCCGACACCAGCGAGAACCGGGTCAGCATTTGGCATGACGCCCAAGTTGCCCAGCCTGAATCTTTACCCGAGATCGAACCGCTCGAGCCGAAGCCTGTCATGTGGCCCAGGCGAGCGCCTGAGGAACAACCCGCTGAACCAGTTGAGTTGGCGATACCAGAGGCGGTACAAGAGTCGGTCGGGCGAGAGATTTTTCCCTTCGATGAGCGTCCCTCGTTTTCAGAACGCTCTCGTGCGTTCACTAGGCTGCACTGGCGGGATGGGATTCTTGCTAGCGTCGTAATCACCCTGGCTTACGGTGCATTCACGGCATGGCCTAGGTCGTCCAACCAGCCCACATGGTTCCAGTCGCTGATGGTTCGGACCGGAGTGATGCAGCCGCACACCAAGGTTTTTGCGGGAGCACCCGACGCGCGTGTCTGGATTGACGTACACACGCAACTCTACTATTGTTCCGGCGAGGATTTGTACGGGAAGACTCCGGATGGCGAGTTTACCACCCAGTACAACGCCCAGAGCGATGGCTTTCTGCCCGCCTTCAATACGACCTGTCCCTGAAAGCGACCCCCGGCTGGGAATTTGCATAGGTAAGCGGTCACCCGCTTTCCCTGCGACACCACCGGGCATACGGGTCCGTACACGGCGGTTCGGCGAGTTGAGCTAGCACGGGCGAGCCAATCGAGGAATGCCGAGAGAATCGAAGTAGGAATTGGGGAGCGCGATCGCAAGAGCACGGCTATTGGCAAGTCGCCAAGGGCCATGAGCGCTGCCCGCTGTTTTAGCAGCCAGGCCAAAGCCAATGTCCCGTTTGCGAAGTTCCCTAAACCGCTTGTTCCCACGCTTCCACTGTTTCCAGGTCGCAGACCGCAGTCTGCGCCGGAGCCACTCATCAAGGCGATATAGCACCGAGGGTGTTTGGCAGAAGCTGAAGTAGCCACGCCATCCACGCAGGTACGCGGAGAGTTCCTTGGCTCTCTGCTCCATGCTGATTCCTCGTGTCCGGCTCGTCAGTTCGCGGATCCGAGCTTTGAACCGCAAGATCGCTTTCGGCGCAATGCGCCGGCGCGGTTTCTCGCCGCCCGTAAAGCTGAACCCAAGAAACTTCCGTGCCTTTGGCTGAGCTACCGCGCTCTTCGCCTGGTTTACCTTGAGCTTGAGCTTCGTGGTGAGATACCGAGTGATGCCTTCCATCACTCCCCGGCGCGTTGGCTACGGACATAGACGTTGCTATCATCCGCAGATCACGAACCGATGTCCTCGTCGCTCTAACTCTCGGTCCAGTTCGTCGAGCACGATGTTACTCAACAACGGAGAAAGAGGACCGCCTTGAGGCGTTCCTTCATCCACCGGACTCACCAGCCCGTTCTCCATCACTCCGGCTTGCAAGAAGCGTCGAATCAGCTTCAGCACCCGCTTATCGCTGATTCGTTGCGCTAGCTTTGCCATCAGTCGGTCGTGGTTCACTCGATCGAAAAACTTCTCCAGGTCGAGATCGACCACCCAGCCATAGCCTTCGCTTATGTACTGCTGTGCTTGAGCTATTGCCTGATGCGCCGAGCGTCCGGGTCGAAACCCGTAGCTGTGCTCAGAGAAGGTAGGATCCCAACTTCGTTGCAGGACCTGCAGTACCATCTGCTGGATCAACCGATCCAACGCCGTCGGGATACCTAGCTTGCGCATCCCGCCATCCGGCTTCGGGATTTCCACCCGCTTCACCGGTTGGGGTTTGTAGGTTCCACTCAGCAGTTGTTCCCTCACCTTGGGCCAGTGCTGCTTCAGGTAATCCGGGAGTTTTTCGACCGTCATTCCGTCGATTCCCGGACTACCTTTATTGCTCTTGACTCGTGCCAATGCCTGCTTACAGTTCTCCGCTTGGCAGATCTCCTCCATTGACTGTTCTGTACTGGCCGGACTTTCGGACTTGTGCTTCGCCACGGACGATTCGGTCCCATTGCTGTAGCTGGTTCTTCTGCCGCTTGTCGTCCTTGAGTTGCACCACTTACTCGTCGCTCTCTTTATCCTCCTGACGGAGGACCGTTTGGGCCTTCAGTCATCGTTCCCGGCTTGGCCTAGCTGTTGCTCCACCTTTCGGTCTTGGAGTGCCTCATTAGCCTTGCCGACTGCATGACCTAGTATGCCCGCTGCTGACTTCCGCTGCAGTGTTCAGAATGAATCGCTTCATTCTCAGTCGCGCTTCCGTGACCTGCAGCGGATCTCCCGAAGTAAGATCAACCGCCTTCCTCGCACAACCGCCGGATTTACCACCAATGCCTTTGATGGATATGGGCTTCGCTATCATTTGCTAGCTCGCCCGGCACCGTAGGCCTCATATCCGGTTTTTGTTCATCGGCTCGCGAGTTTGTTCCGCGCTTCTTTCAGACCCAATCCTCGCGGATGGCGCCCTTGCGCTTCCCTAACCGTTTACCTCCATCAAGTTCGGTAGGGGACTTGCACCCCCTAGCTGCTGATCATGTTCGGCACACAAAGAAAAGAGCCTGATTGGCTCAGGCTCTCACAACGAATGAGTTCAAGATGGAAGCTGGATGGCTAATGTGCCTGCGCCATCACCAGACCTTCGTGCCGCCTCGCTTCATACCACAGGGCAAGTTCTACGCGGTTCCAGAGCCCCAGTTTGTCGTAGATGGTCCGGAGATAGTTTTTGATGACGTGTTCAGTGGTGCCGATTTCGTCGGCAACTTCCTTGTTTTTGAGTCCTTGGGCAACGAGTTCAATGACTCGCTGCTCGCGCTCGTTTGGTGTTGAACTCCCTCTGCTTCTGAACATAGCTGCCTCCGATATAAAAGTGTCGCAAGCTTAACCCGTTTGACCCCGCCAATAATCCCAAAACGCAAGAACAGACGATTGAAATGCGCCTTCACCGTCCGCCGCGCCATATTTAGTTGTTTGGAGATTTCGTCATTGTCGCAACCTTGCAGAAGCAGTTCCACTACCTGCTGCTCCCTCGGACGTAACGATTTTTCCTCCATTTACAGACCCCTTGTCGTGAGATGTGACCCTTCTCTGCAACCTCCGGCGGCAAAGCAAAGTCGTCGAACAAAATAGCTCTTAAGTGGAAAGATATTGCACATGCTTTGCCACCGTGAGCTGCTTCGCCTCCGAAAAACTCTCAGATTTACACAGGCTTGTCGATGTCCACGAGGGACGTAAGTACGTTTCTGGCGCAACGCGGTCGGTGTCAGGATTAGTTCCTGCCAGTACTTCCAAGTCTAAGAAAGCATGGAGCCTGCCGCGCCGTCCGAAACCGCACTTTGCTCATCAGTGACAGGTAGACGAAACGTCCTACTTGGTTGCAGGAGATCCCCGTAGGGTTGCAAACCAAAGTGGGGGGTAGTTCTAAGGTTTATTTAGGTATTTCGCCTTAGGTCGTTTTTTCCGGATTTTTCTGTAGGGTTGGGAACAAATTACACCTAGGGGGACCTTAGGTCGGCTTAGGGTAGCCGGGCTCGTACAGAGAGACAAACCCTTTCCGGGTGCTAGGATGCAAGTTCGCCCGCCATTTTCTGGACCATGCCCAAATTCTGCGATGTTGCCGTCCCCGTGCCGGTCGATGCGGTCTTCACCTACCGATTGCCCGACGGCGTCACGCTCTCCCGAGGGAGCCGGGTCCTGGTTCCGTTTGGGCGTCAACGGCTGATCGGTATTGCCACCTCCGTGCATGATCGGGCGCCGAAGATGGCAGCCAAGAACGTGTTAGAGTCCCCCGATCCGCTGGATACACCTGCCCTCACGCCGGAACTTCTTCGGCTGGGTCAATGGATTAGCGATTACTACCTGGCGCCGATCGGAGAAGTTTTCCGTAGCATGCTGCCGCTGAATGCGGAATTCAAAAAATCAGTGATTTATCGCCTTACCGACGACGGCCATCTCGCATTGCATCTTGCGGGACTCGGTGGCTCCTCCACGCGCTCGCGAAAGTCCCCGGAAGAGCAGTATGCAGAATTTCGAACGCTGGAGTATCTAGCCGGACGAGAGAGCGTGCGGGAACCGACGCTGCGGGCAGCGATCGGAACTTCGCGAGCCCTGATCGAAGGCCTCATACGAAAGAAGTGGATCGCGCGGGAAGATGCGTCGCAATCAGTGGCGGCGGCTCGCACCCGCAAAATCGCGCTCCTGAAGAGCGCGGACGGAAAGTTGAATGCGCATCAACGCTTGTTGATTGAACGTATCAGCGGGGCGGGCGGGAGAGTTCCGCTGCAGGATCTTGCTTCCCTTCCCGTACCGAAAACCACCTTGGGCACGCTTGCCAAGCGGGCACTGGTGGAAATCGTCGAAGAGCCGATGGCGCTCGATCGGCCATCGCTCGCCGCACGGGCCATGCCCGCGCCCGAGGATTTCACTGCACAACAGCAGGAAGCATTGAAGCGCATTCAGGCCGCAGCAGATGCACGGAAGTTTAGTGGGATTCTGCTGCACGGGGTTACAGGGTCGGGGAAAACGGCCGTTTACCTAGCGGCTATGAAGTCCGTGCTCGATCAGGGCCGCTCTGCAATCTTGCTGGTACCGGAAATTGGTTTAACCCCTGCGGTAGCCGCAGATGTCCATGACAAGTTCGGCGATGAAGTCGCGATCCTTCACTCCGCGTTATCCGAAAAAGAGCGCGCGGAGCATTGGCATCGCATTCGCCGGGGAGAAGCGCGGGCGGTGGTGGGAACGCGCTCCGCGGTTTTTGCGCCAGTAACGGATCTAGCGCTAATCATCGTAGACGAAGAGCAGGACGCGTCCTATAAGCAAGACGAGATGCCGCGATACCACGCGCGTAGCGTCGCGGCCATGCGAGCCAAGATCAACGATGCCGTGCTTGTACTCGGATCGGCGACGCCTTCTCTTGAGTCGTACTTCAATGCGAAAAAGGCCCGCTACTCCTTGCTTGAAATGCCCGACCGCGTGCTGCAACGGCCGTTGCCCGAAGTGGAACTGGTCGACATGCGCCAGGAATTTCAGGAAACAGGCGGAGAGCAGGTGGTTTCCCGCAGGCTGGTCGAGGAGATCAAGCTGAGGCTCGAGCGCAAGGAGCAGGCCATGGTTCTGCTCAATCGTCGCGGATACTCGCCGGTGGTGCTTTGCAGATCCTGCGGCAAGACACTGGAGTGCCGAAACTGCGCCATCGCGCTCACCCATCACAAACAGAAGCGCCGCATGGAGTGCCATTATTGCGGGTTCATGGCCCCCGTTCCCAAGTGCTGTGGCTCCTGCGGAAGCGAGTACGTGTATTTTCTTGGCACGGGTTCGGAAAAGCTGGAGGAATTGCTACACGGATACTTTCCTGAAGCGCGCATTGCTCGTCTTGACCGCGACACGGTGCGCAGCCATGCCGATTTCGAGCGAACCTTGAACGCGCTGAACGGAGGCGAACTCGATCTCGTGGTCGGCACGCAGATGATTGCCAAGGGCCACGACGTGCACGGCGTCACCCTGGTGGGAGTCGTCGGCGCAGATAATGCGCTGGGGCTTCCTGATTTTCGCGCTGCGGAGCGCACGTTTCAGCTCTTAACTCAGGTCGCGGGACGCGCCGGGCGCGGAGAAGTTGCCGGGAAGGTCATTTTGCAGACCTTCTTTCCCGATCACTATGCCGTTCAGTACGCAGCCCAACACGATTTTGTCGGCTTCTACGAAAAAGAATTGCGCTTCCGCAGTTGGATGCACTACCCGCCCTATTCCGCGATTGCAAACATTGTGCTGCGCAGCGACAAGCTGGACGATACGTTAAAGTGGTCCGGCGCCTTTGGCCGTTGGTTTGATAGGACGCGGCATGAAGGCGTGCGAGTGCTCGGTCCCGCTGCCAGCCCCATCGAACGACTGAAGCGGGATTACCGCTATCACTTCATTCTGAAGTCTGAAAGCCGCGAAAAGCTGAATGCCTTGCTGCGTGCCATGCTGGCACAGATCCCGAAAGAAAACATTCCACGAAGCAACGTGGTCGTGGACGTCGATCCGGTGTGGCTGATGTGAAGGTCAAGTCCACTTAGCGGGCCGGCCACCGCCATTCCGGCCGATCAAGGTCTCTCATCCCCACGATGCTGGTTTCCCCCAATTTCTTCTCGAGCGTGATCGGATGATACTCCGACTCACGGGCAAGCGAACCGAGCAGGGCGGCGGAGTGAGTAACCACGATCACCTGCGACCGTCGCGAGGCTTGGCCGATGAGGCGGCCGAGCGCTTCGAGCAGGTCGGGATGAAGGCTGGTTTCGGGTTCATTGAGCACGATCAAGGATGGCGGACGGGGAGTAAGCAAAGCTGCCACCCAGAGAAGATAACGCAATGTGCCGTCAGAAAGCTCAGAGGCTTGCAGTGGTCGGAGCATTCCATGCTGTTCCATGGCCAGAGTGAAACGCCCCGAATCGACTTCTATGCGCACCCGGGCCGACGGGAATGCGTCTGCCACGGCTCTATCGAGAGCAGCGCTGTCTCCGATTTCGCGGATCGTCTGCATGGCGGCCGCAAGATCCGCACCATCGTCTGCGAGCACCGTAGTGCGGGTGCCGACTTGGGGTACTCGCGCCGGGGAGGCATGATCAGTCCTGAAGTGGTCGTAGAAACGCCAGGCACGAATCGACTCGCGCAACGACAGCGTCTCCGGAGCGGTTCGTGGATCGGCGATATGGGTCATCATGCTGTCGAAGGAGGCGAGATTATGGGTGACCACGTTCCAGCCCTTCTCACTGTCCTTAACGCGCACCACGCAATGATTGCGATCGACGAGTGTCGTCGAAGGACGAGGTAGCGATCCATACCAGATCAACTCGCGCTTGATTTCCGGATCAAGCCCAAAAGCAGAACTGCCGGGCTGCGGTAGTCCCATGTCAATCAGATATCCGAACTCGTCGCTCGCAAAACCCAGCCGCAAGCAAACGGGGTGTTTCCTTCGGGTGCCCTGAACTGGCTGCTCTCCAGGCTTCATATCGCGGGAAAGGGATTCTGGACCAGCCCACAATGTAGATTGCAAGCCGCCTTCTCGCGCCACCGAAGTGATGATCCTGCCTTGGGCGGTATCGGCCAATAGCCGTAGGGCGCGATACAGATTGGATTTGCCACTCCCGTTAGGTCCAGTAATTACATTCAGGTGTTTCAGGGGGATGACCAGATCCCGCAGTGAGCGATAGTTCGAGATTCCTAACGTCGTGAGCATGTCCGGAACTTCCGCTCGTGTGGAGTCTATGAATCCTACCAAACAGCGTCAGCTTACAATCCTTTGCTTCTAAGAAATTCTGCCACCAACTCCTTGACATCCTGTTTCTTGCCATCCGCTTGGTAGTTGAGCTGGCGCATTTCGGCATCGGAAATCTTGCCGGCGAGGCCCTCTAGTGCCTGGCGAATGTCGGGATGCTCGATGAGAGTTTGCTCTCGAACCACCGGTACGGCTTCGTAGGGTGGAAAATAGTGCTTGTCGTCTTCAAGCACGAACAGATCAAGTGCGGGAATCAGACCGTCGGTCATATTTCCCGCGATCACGTCGACCTGGTGGTCCTTTAAGGCGCGGGTAAGCAGGCCGAGGTCCATGATGCGGGGTGGCGCGGCGAAGCGTAGACCGTACGTAGCAACTAAGCCGCGATAGCCATCGGGACGCTCCATGAACTCGTATCCGAACCCCGGGCGCCACCCCGGGCTGTAGGCCACCGCTTGCGACAGAGTCTGGAGACGCAGGCGGCGTGCGTCTTCCCCGCGAATCTCCATCGCAAATGTGTCATTGAAGCCCAGTGGCGGGCCGAGCGTCAGGTGGTAGCGGCGTTCGTATCCTGATTTCACACGGTCGAACACCGCCTTGCGATCGGAACTGGGTTGCTCTTTAAGAATCGCAGTAAGCGCTGTACCGGTGTATTCGGGATAGATGTCGATGCGCCCTGCGAGAATGCCCTGATGCGCGATGTAGGTTCCGCCCAGATAAAACCTTCGCTCGACGGGTAGATGAGTCCTGTTCTCGATCTGCTGCGCGATAAGTTCCCCGAGGATGATCTGCTCGGTGAAGTTCTTGCTCCCGACGACGATGCGAGGGGGCCGGCGGCAACCGGCGAGCAGGCCGCAGGCAATACCAAGCAGGATGAACAAGGCTCTCCGCAGGGCGCGCAGGCGCCGTATCTGAATCCGACGCGGGAAAGACTGACTCTGCAATCCCTTCTTCTCCTCGCGGGCGAAAAGTCCGCGCCGCCTGCGAACTAGTCATGCGGCCTCTATGACCGCTCTCCCAAGTGGGCGGAGCCCATTTCTCGCTCATGCTGTGCGTTGCGGTGAGAACCGCTTTTCGAGCCAGCCAAGTAGCGTATCCGCTATCAACGCCATCAATGCCGCGGGAATTGCACCGGCTAGAATCACGGCATTGTTCACCATGGCCAGTCCCCGAAAAATCAGTTCCCCTAGTCCACCAGCGCCAATCGCGGCGGCAATTGTCGCCAGACCAATCGAAATCACCAGAGCCACGCGGATTCCAGCGAGGATTACGCTGGCTGCCAGCGGCAACTCAACTTTGTAGAGAAGCTGCCAATCCGTCAGCCCCATGCCTCGCGCGGCATCGACGATGGCGCGATCGACGCTGGTGATCCCCACGTAGGTATTTCGAATAAGTGGCAATAGGGCGTAGGCCATCAAAGCGAAAATCGCCAATCTTCCGGCTCGCTCGCCAATCCAAGGCGCAGGAAGTAGGAATCCGAATAGTGCAAGACTTGGAACCGTTTGGATGATATTTGCGACCGCGATCACCGGCTTGTGCAGCGACCGCTTGCGAGTGATCAGAATTCCCAGCGGAATTCCCACCGCAATCGCCAGCAGGGTCGAGAGGGCGACCATCCACAGGTGCTCAAGCGTGAGCGATGCAATTTCAAAACGATTGTGTGTGACGAAGCTCCAGAAGTTCATGGCCTCTCCCCTTGGCCCGTGGATGTGCCGAACGCCTCAACATATTTCTTGACGAGAGGCTCAGAGGACCTCAGAAATTCATCCGTCGAAGTCAGCGATATCAGCTTGCCTTCCTCGAGCAGCGCGATTCGTGTTCCTAGGCGCAGAGCCTCGTGTAAGTCATGGGTGACAAACAGAACTGTCTTTCCCAACTGTTGCTGAAGTGATAAGAACTCGCGCTGCAAGTCAGCACGAGTGAGCGGGTCGAGAGCTCCGAATGGCTCATCCATCAAGAGAATTGGTGGATCGGCCGCGAGCGCACGGGCTACACCGACTCGTTGGCGCTGGCCCCCGGAAAGCTCGTGCGGATAACGGGAGGCGATTTCTGCATCCAGGCCTACCAATCTCAATAGCTCCCGGACGCGAGCTTCGCTCTTTTCTCTTGGCCAGTTCTGGATGGAGGGGACCAGGGCGATGTTGCGTGCGACGGTGTAATGCGGGAAGAGGCCAACTTCCTGGATGGCGTATCCAATGTGGCGTCGAAGTTCGATCGGATTCCAGTCCGTGGTCGCGCAGCCTTCCACTCGCAACTGTCCTGTCGACAACTCCAGGAGGCGGTTGATGAGCTTCAGGGCGGTGGTTTTGCCAGATCCGCTACGGCCGAGGAGGATCAGGATCTCTCCTCGCTGAACTTCGAAACTCAGCTCTTGAAGAATTGGTCTCCCATTCGCCAAGACGAGCGATACTTTGCTGAAGTCAACGACTGGTGCGGAGCTTGCCATATCCGACGGTTCAGATATCGTACGCTTGCAGCGGAAGCCCTGTGATTCGAATACCGCTGTGACCCTTGTGGCGGATGTTGAGGCCGATCAGCAGAGCTGTAATCTGCTCGACAATTCGGGCGTTCTCCAGCTTGCCTCCATCGATAGCGCGGATGCCGGGAATTTTACGCGCAAGATTGCGAATCTTTTTCGCCGCTTCTTTATCGTCGCTACAAACGATTACGTCGCACTCGATTGCCTGCTCGATGTTCAGAAGTTCCGCCGAGACGTTGTGGAACGCCGCAACCACGACAACCCCGTCGGGCACGAGTTCGGCGGCTTGCTGTGCCGCCGATCCTTGCCAAACGCCAAGCGTTCGAGTTGGCTTCCCGCCTACGCTGGCAGCCAAAGGCACGGTCGCGTCTACGAGAATCTGGCCCGGGCGGAATGAGGGTTTCAAGTGCTTCAGTGTTTCGGCGTGCGCGTCGAAGGGAACCGTGAGAATGACGATGTCGGCGGCGGCGCAAGCGGCGGTGTTGTCGGCGCCCGAAATATCGGCCTCCAGGGCTGGCACGCCGGTTCGACTTCCGTCGCCCTGTGGCAGGTCGCTCGCGACTCGCCCGCGGGCTCCACCGATTCTCTCCGCGATGCTCGACGCCGCGGCCGTAGCGCGTTCCGCGCTTCGCGAACCAATAATGACTTTCTGGCCGGCTCGAGCCCAGCGCAGGGCCAATCCGGAGCCTTCGGGGCCAGTGCCTCCGACGATTGCGATAGTCACGCGAACTCCGGCTCGAGCACAGGCTCGGCGGGAAAGCTTTCGAAAGGCTGCTTGATCTGGATGCGGGAGTAAACCGTATTGCGCTCGGCTGGAATACGCCCAATCTCGCGAATCATCGCTTGAAAATCTTCGGGACTGGTGTATTGACCCGCAGTGGCACCGGCTTCGCGGGAGATATTCTCTTCCATCAGGGTGCCGCCAAAGTCATTCGCGCCCGCCTGCAGGCAAAGCTGCGAGAGCTTGCGGTTGAGCTTCACCCACGAAACTTGGAGGTTGTGGATTGAACCGGCAAACATGAGCCGTGCCAGAGCATGAATCTTCAAATGCTCTTCGAAGGTTGGACCGGGTCGCGAGAGTCCTTGCTGAAAAAGAATGGTGTTGGTGTGAATGAAGCCAAGGGGGACAAACTCCGTGAATCCTCCGCTTTCGTCTTGGATTCCTCGCAGCATCAGGATTTGATCCACCCAATGGGCGGGGGTTTCCGTATGCCCGTACATCAGCGTGGAAGTCGTGCGAATGCCACAGGAGTGAGCCGTCCGGATGACTTCCTGCCATTGCGCGACGGAGACCTTATTGCGGGAAAGCACGCGCCGGATTTCGTCATCGAGGATTTCGGCTGCGGTACCGGGGAGCGTATCGAGCCCATTATCACGCAACATGGTGAGATAGTCGCGCAACGGCATACCGGTGAGCTCCACGCCATAAATGATCTCCATCGGAGAAAAAGCATGTATATGCATGCTCGGCATGGCTGCCTTCACGGCCCGCAGAACATCTCGGTAATAGTAAGGATCAAGGCCGCGTGGCAGGCCGCCCTGAATGCATACCTCGGTGGCACCGATTTGCGCGGCGTCCACCGCCTTGCGCGCAATTTCTTCCGGAGTGTAGAAGTAGATGTCTTCCTGGCGAGGGCCCCGGCTGAAAGCGCAGAACTTGCAGCCAATGAAGCAAACGTTGGTGAAGTTGATGTTCCGGTTTACGACGTAGGTAATGAGGTTGCCAACCAGCTCCGACCGTAGGGCGTTGGCAGCCACAAGAAGCCCCAGCAGATCCTCGCCCTGCGCGTAGGCCAGCGGGAACCATTGCTCACGCGGGATGGCCGCGGAATCCTGCTTGTCGAGGACTTGCTCGATGGTGGCGCGAATGTCGGGCTGGAGTTTGGGCGCGACTTGATCCCATTCAAGTTGCGGGAACTGCTCCAGCTCTTCGCGTGTGCAACTTCGCGCGGGCATTGTCTTTCTCCTTGGCGGGGTTGCCGCCGATGTTCGCCCCTAGCGGAAAAGGTCGTTCTCCCGAGCGCGCTGCAACTCTCGCGCCTTCCCCCGGCCCGGTTCGTACCTGAACCCACGCACGATGCAGACAGGTACGCCATTAAGCTTGCCGCAGACCAAGCCCGCTGCGCAAGCGAGCTCATCGGCCACGGCCTCGGCGGTGGCGTGGAGAACATAGCCATGGCGATCACGCTTGCCGCGAAAATCGATCAACGGCATCATTCCGGCTACCCCGATTGCTACTTCGGTGAGCCCTTCGCGAAATGGGCGGCCAAAAGAGTCCGAGATGATCACCGCAACCTGAGCTCCGGTTCTCTTTTGAATGATAGAACGAAGACGTACGGCAGATCTGTCGGGGTCTTTCGGAAGGAGCAGGGCGTGCTTCCCACCGTTCACGTTCGAGAGATCGACGCCCGAGTTGGCGCATACCATGCCGTGGTGAGTTTCTGTGATCAGGACTCCGTGACCCCCGATTACCTTCTTGCGAACAATGGCACGGCTCTCGCGCAACGCGAGTTCCACGACGCGGGCGTCTGCTCCGGATTGCTTTGCCCACTTTTTGCCACGCAAGGATGGCCTCACCTTCGTGAGCTCCACAAGACGTCCCTCGGCTTTAGAAACGACCTTGTGCTTGACGACGAGAATGTCGCCCGAACGCAGTGAGAGCCTCTGAGTTCGAAGGGCACACATGAGCATCTCGCCCAGGTCGCTGCCGGGCAAGACCTCAGCCGGGAATGGCACAGGAATCAGAGTGACAGGCGATGCTGCTGTCACTGCCCAACCGCCGTGGGGCGAGGACGCTCGCGCGCCTCAATCGATCGAGGCAATACCCCGTTGCTGGTTAACCTCCTCGCCAGCTCCTGAGCACGTTTGGTCCCCGCTTGCGCAGCCAGACTTCGCAGGTCTTCCACATTGTCAATGTCAAGCCCGATACGCGGCAAAGACAGGACGATGCAGACTGTGTCGGTCGCAACCGCAGCTTGAAGATGAGGCGGAAAGCTATGGTTTCCAAAACGCAGGGGAAACAGATCAGAAGGCGCTCGCAAAACCGCGTTGGTCCCCCGCTTGTCACTCGAAGGAACCAGCACGGTACCTTCGGCCGGGGCATGTTCGAAGATCATGGCGAGGTCTTCCGCCTCGATCAAAGGGATGTCGCCGGGGATGACCAGCGTGCGAGGTATACCGCGAGAAGCGCATGCTCGAGTAGCCATTTCGATCGCATCGGTTTCACTTGTGTTGGCTGTGTCTGTGATCACGCCAAATCCGAGCTTGGCGGCCTGATCCAAGGCAAAAGGGTCGCCGGTCACGAGAGATGCATCCTCACGCCCGTACTCGGCCACTGCTTCGAGAACGTCTGAAAGCATGGCATGCGCCAGTTCGGTGCGAATACTCTGCTCAAGCACCTCGCCCAGGCGCTGCTTGGCATTCGCCAGATTCTTGACTGGAATCAAGATCATCCTGCTACCTGCTCCTGCATCATGTCTGGACACGCCAGCGAAAGCGCAGTAGATGCGATTCGTGTTCTGTCGGCAAGCGTGCGCATGAGAATGTCGGCGCAACGAATTTCAACTGTGCCATGGGGGATGGTTTTCGCGAACTCGGAGTCAGTTTCGTGAACCACCAAGATGTCCAGAAAATCGCCATACGCCTGCGCCACCCCCGCAATCGAAACTTCCAGACCCTGGGCTCGCATCAAGTTCGCTGCGGGACCGGACACAGCGGCGGCTCCAACGATCGGGCTGACCCCGACCACTGGAGCGGCTGTGTTTCGCAGTGCCTCGCGAATTCCCGGAACCGCGAGAATCGGGCCAATGCTCGTGACCGGATTGCTTGGGGCGAGCAAAACCGCATTGGCAGAAACAATCGCCTCGATCACCCCGGGCGCAGGTTGGCATTCCCCAGCACCGGCGAAGCTGACCGACTGGACCGGATCCTGATAGCGGCGTTTCACGAAATACTCCTCGAAACTTAACTCCCCGGTCAGAGTGCCAATCCGCGTCTCGACCCGCTGATCGCTCATCGGCAAAATGCGGTGCTTCAAGCCGAGTCGCCTCGTGATGCTCCGGGTCACCTCTGAAAGCGTGCGCCCTTGCGCCAGCAATTTTGTTCGGAGCAAATGAATCGCCAGATCGCGATCGCCGACGCTAAACCAGGTCTCTTCCCCTAGTTCCTTCATCTGCTGCAGGCAGTGGAAGGTATCGCCGCGTACGCCCCATCCCCGCTCGGCACTCAACCGGCCGGAGAGCACGTAAGTGATGGAATCAACGTCAGGCGATACATAAACGCCCCACCAGTCGTGGTCATCGCCGGTATTGACGATGATCGTGAGCTCTTCTGATGGCACAATCCGGTGCAAGCCATCGACAAACCTCGCTCCGCCGGTACCGCCGGTGAGGACGGTAATCATGCGGTTTGCCTCGCGAAACCGGCCGGATCAGCCGATGCTCTGAGCCTAGATGAAAGCAACTCCCCCACTGAGCTCGATTGCGGCAGGAATTCGGGATAGACCGGTAAGCGCTGACGCAGCTGAAATCCTTTTCGGCGAGTGCGCTCTTCCAATTCTTTCAAGTGCGGCCAAGGTCGCTCGGGATTAATGAAGTCAGGCGTGAGCGGGGAAACACCGCCCCAGTCGTTGATTCCCGCATCGAGCAGTTCTTCGTAATTCGGATCGGATAGGTTGGGAGGCGCCTGGATATTCATTTCCGGCATGAGCAGGCGAGCAATGGCGATCGTGCGCAACATGTCTCCCCGGCTGGGTTCGGGCGAGGTGTGCATCGGGATTTCAGGCTTGACGCGAAAATTCTGGACGATGACTTCCTGAATGTGTCCGTAGCGCTCGTGCAGTTGGCGAATGGCGAGCAATGAATCCACGCGATCTTCGAGGGTTTCGCCAATGCCAATCAAGATTCCGGTGGTGAACGGCACGCCTTGCTTCCCCGCTTCTTCGATCGTGCGCAGTCGTTTGCGGGGCAACTTGTCGGGCGCTTTGTGGTGCGCGGCGCCGGGCGCGAGCAGCGCATCATTGGTGGTTTCCAGCATCAAGCCCATGCTGGGTGAAACGGCTCGGAGGCGGGAAATCCATTCCGCGCTCATCAATCCGGGGTTGGGGTGTGGCAAAAGCGAGGTCTCCCTGAGAACCAGTTCGCACATGGCTTCGAGGTAGTGGAGCGTCGAACTGTAACCCAGCTTGCGGAGAGTTTGGCGCATCTCGGGAAACAGCATCTCGGGCTTGTCTCCTAGCGAAAACAAGGCTTCCGTGCAGCCGAGTTTTTCGCCAGCTTTCGCGACCGCCAAGGCTTGCTCGGGTGTCATCGTGTGCGCGCCGGGCTGCCCTGGATCACGGCGAAATGTGCAGTATCCGCAATAGTCGCGGCAGAGGTTCGTCAGAGGAATGAAGACTTTGCGCGAATAGGTGATCAGATCGGGCTTGAAGTGGTCGCGCAAGGCCTGCGCGCGATGCAGCAATTCCGGAAGCCGGTCGTCAGAGCAGCGGATCCATTCGCAGGCTTCCTCGCGTGCAAACGAGCGCGGCTCACGCCGCGTGGAGAGGGTGCCCGAATTCAGCCCAATCAATGCTTCTGCTGGCAAGGTCGTACTCTCAGCCACCAAGGGTTGCACAAATGATAGCGGATGCCCTACCGGGGCGGGAAATACCGGGTTCGTGGTAAAACTCAGAGAGCTTCTCTCGAATCTCTCGAACACCTTGTGGGCTGAACGTCACATGAGTACAACTCAGGACCAGTTCCGACAGGCAATGGCGGCCTTTGCCACTGGAGTAACTGTCGTTACGGTGGATGACAACGGGCGGGTGCACGGCATGACCGCCAACGCATTCACTTCGGTTTCGCTGGAGCCACAGCTGGTTCTGGTTTGCGTAGACCATAGAGCGCAAACCCACGCGCATCTCACGACTCGCAAGCGCTTCGGAGTGAACGTTCTATCGGAGGAGCAAGCAGCCATTTCGGAGCACTATGCCGATCCCGACCGGGATCTGGCGGCCGCGGAACGCTTTGGAGCGCGTTTTGACCGCACTGCACACGGCACACCCGTGCTCCATGGAGCCCTGGCCTACTTTGAATGCCGCCTGCAAGATGCTCGCGATGCTGGCGATCACACCATCTTCATCGCAGAAGTGGAAGACGTGGTTGTGCGCGACGGGAACCCGCTGCTTTTCTTCCGTTCCGAGTATCACGGTATCGGCACGAAACTCTCCTGACTTTCCTAGTTCAAACCTGATGTGACACAGAATCCGAGAGTTCGCTTCCTGAAACTCGACGTATGCCGGTGTTAGTTCTCGACGTGCTAACGATAGCCGCCGTCAACAGATTGCGCTCAACCTGTCCAAAACGTTAACATTTCTTCAATCCATTTCATTCCGAGAAGAGAGCTATGGGCGCGGAAGAATTGCAGGATCTGCACGAAAATGCTGAGCACGGAGCCCACTATCGCGAAATGGCTCCGATTTCCTTGACGATGGCTTTTCTCGCCGTTGCGGTGGCAGTGGTCTCACTCCTGGGACACCGCGCACACACCGAAGAAGTGATATTGCAGGCTCAAGCTAATGACCAATGGGGCTACTATCAGGGCAAAGACGTCCGACTTCACGCAGACAAACAGTTTGCTGCACTGGCGGGGTTCATCGCAGTGGCTGACCCTACCAAGGCGGAGCAGGCGCGAACTGCCAATCAAGCAGAGCTTGAGGAATATTCAAAACAGACAAAAGAGATTCAGGCCGAGGCCAGAAAACTCGAGGATGAGATGAAGGTCGAGAGCCACCGCAGCGACCGCTTCGATCTGGCTGAGGTCTTTTTGGAGATCGCGTTGGTAATAACTTCTATCACTCTGCTTTCCGGAAACCGTAGTTTCTGGTACGGCGGGATTGTGCTGGGAGGCGTCGGATTGGTTGTTGCTGGCACTTCACTGCTGGTTCATTGAGACCGCCCCCCAACTAAAAGAAAACATGAGTCGATTAGCTCTACACAACGCGAAACCGACCGTTCGGTCAATTTGCCCGCCCAGAGCGGGTTCTACTCTGAAAAAAGCTTGATCGAGCGCTCCACACCGGAGCTATAATCCGCCTGTTAGTGTCTCTCTGCCCGGAGCCGCAACTCCCTGTTCCGGCGCGCCAGAGGGGGGCGCCAGAACCCGGCAAACGGCCCCAGACAGATGCCAGAACAGTCTACGAGGTGGATTTATGCCAACTCTGTTCGTGCTTCTGATCGTATGGGGAGTGCTTACCGCCGCCCTCATCGCCTTACTGATTTATCGCGGCACGCTGACCATGCGCGAGGACGACCAGCTTTTCCTGGGCGAATCGGAATCCCATATGGCCAGGGAGCAAGTCGAAATCATGCAAAAGGTGAACAAGCTCGGTCCATTCGTGAAAATCCTGGGCACTGCTTCCGCGGTAATGATCTTGGGAATCGCAGGAGTTGCTATTTACCAGGGTCTGACGCAGGTTCAGTAGTATTCCTGGCTTTGATCGAGCAAGCGTAATCCGGCCGTTGTGTGTTCCGAGCCACTCAATTAGCATCGAACGCAGCACTAAGACCTTTAGTGTCTGCGTATGGTTCCTCAACGAATCGCAATCGTTGGCGGCGGTCCCGCTGGTGCGTTTGCAGCCGCAAGTCTCGCGTCCGCTGCCCGTTCGGTTGTTCTCTTTGACGAGAAATTAGCGTGGGAAAAACCCTGCGGCGGTGGTTTGACGGACAAGGCTGTCGCGCGCTGGTCCTTTCTACGCGATCTGCCGGTTCAGCGAAACTGGATCACAAAATGCGAACTGATCGCTCCTTCAGGAGCTCTGGTTCGCTTCGATCTTGAAAAACAGATTGCCATCTTTTCGCGGCTCACGTTGAACGGATTACTGCTCGAACGGGCGGCAAAGGCTGGGGCCAAGGTGGTCCGAGAGCGCGTCCTCGGTGTTGAACGGAGTGGTCAGGAATGGACGATTCGGTCATCCATTGGAACCTATTCGGCTGACTTCCTGGTGCTGGCGAGCGGAGCCCGGAATCCGTTCCGAACTATCTTTTCTCCCGATCTTGGCCCTGAGGATTTCATCGTGGCCGTCGGGTATTACATTCCGGGAACCAGTTCAACCCTGCAGGTGAAGTTCCTCGAAGGACTGCACGGCTATATTTGGATATTCCCTCGCTCCGATCACTTCTCTGCTGGAATCTGCGGACGCATGGAGGGGATGGGCACGGCGGAACTGCGACGCACGCTCGAAACCCACCTTCCCGAATTCGGACTGTCTCATCACAACGGAAGATTCTACGCACACATCCTGCCATCGCTGACTCCTCAGTCCTTACATAGCCTGAAGCTGTGTGGAGAGAAGTGGGCCCTGATTGGGGATGCTGCCGGTCTGGTGGATGCCATCACTGGGGAAGGGCTGTACTATGCGCTGCGCTCGGCAGAGATCTTGTCGGAAGCCATCTTGAGCGGTAAGCCAGAAGCATACGCGCCAACCGCCGAGGCCGAGATCTTATCGGAATTGGAGCGCGCCGCCCGCATATCCGACAGGTTTTATTCCGGGGAATGGCTTGGCGGTTCCGTCGTCGAACGGATGGTTCTCCTCACCGGCAGCAGTACACGGTTCCGGCAACTCATGCGCGACCTCTTTTCCGGCGCGCAGGAATACTCCAACCTGAAGCAGCGCGTCTATCGGAGTCTCCCGAAAATCGCCGCGGAGGCGCTGGTCAGCGCGTTGTGGCGCGGGGATGCACAGCGTTCGGCAGTCGCCGCTGAACTCTGAGTACACGAGCGCCATTCCCGAGATCAAAAGCTGTGTCGTCACTCGCCCGTGCAAATCTCACAACCTTGTGTTCATTCCACTCAGGAACAGTTAGAATCAGCCGTAGCAGCCATGCCGAAGGCGGCGGCCGCACTCGTGGGGATGTGGCGGAATTGGCAGACGCGCATGACTTAGGATCATGTGCCGAGAGGCGTGTAGGTTCAAGTCCTATCATCCCCACCACTGCCCCGCTGGGCAACCCTAGCAACACCTCTTCCAAGCGCCGGGAACGTAATCGCCGCCAGTCGTTCGAAACCGACCCAAACACTCATAAGAGGCCGTCCCTCGATCATCGAGTCGCGACACCTAGCGTCGGATCCACGTCGGGTATTGGATCGGGGGGTATTGTAAGCTGCTGATTGTGCGGCGTGCAGCGCACTGGTTCTAACTCGCTGGGAGCGAGGTGCGAATCCGTCTCTATCTCTTACCTTAGTGATGCAAAGCCGAACCCTAACCTCGCCGAAGGCTGACACGCAGAATCAAGTCGCATCGCTTGGGGCTCCGCCCATCGTCAATGCGGAAGCGGACTTTGGCGTCTTCGACATGCTCTGGGCGGTGCGCAACCTGGCAAAGAATATGGCGACCGTACCAGGGCGCAAGAGCCTGGTCCTGTTGACTTCCAGCTTCCCGCTTACGCTGGATCGCGAGTCGGAGGTAAGCGCAGTCATTGACGCGTGTAACAAGGCCAACGTCGCGATCTATCCAATCGATGTGCGCGGACTGGTTGCGGCACTCCAGAGATTCGGTGGTGGACCAGAAGCGGAGCTGCGATATCCAACCCGTTTCCCTCAAGCCCGCCTGAGAACGGCGACGTTAACTCGCGATGCTGAGCTTACAACGCAATTGGTATTGGTTCAGCAGGGCGGCGGCCGCCCCGGTGGTGGCGTTCCGCCGGGTGGGGGCCGACCACCGACTGGTGGGGGTGGACCGCCGGCTGGGGGCACCGGAGCAGGCCCTGGCGGTGGAGGTAAGGGCGGGAGTGGCGGGGGTAGTAAAGGGGGGAGTGGCGGAGGTGGCGCTGGCAAAGGTGGGAATGGGGCCGGAGCTGGTGGTGGTCGGGGCGGAATCAATGGTCTCCCGATCCGCAACAACGGGAAAATCTCATTCCCGCGACCACAGTCTTAAGACGATCCGCATCGGCGGTAAAGTTCTGCGTTATACGCATATTTGTACAACCCGAACCTTCAGCCGAGCCAGTTGATTCCGCCGTTTCCTCAAAATGCCTCGGTGGACCAGCAGGTTCTTTATGAGCTTGCTGATGGCACCGGAGGTTTTCTCATTCACGACACTAATGACTTGCTCTCTGGCATGGAACGCATTGCCAAAGAGCAAAACGAGTATTACATCATTGGCTATACGCCGCCGGACTCCCGCGACGGGAGTTGCCACACCATCAAGGTAAAAGTGGACCGCGGCGGGACCATCGTCCGTTCTCGTACCGGATACTGCAACATAAAGCCGCTTGATTTTCTGGCCGGCAAACCGATTGAGCGGGAATTGGAAAGCCATGCGAATGCGTTCGCTAGCGGCGCCGTCGAGGGCTCGCTCGAAGCGCCCTTCTTTTTCACCTCGCCGAACGTCGCGCGCGTAGACTTGACCATGCAGATCCCGTCGGCCTCGATCAAGTTTCAGAAACAGAAAGGCAAGTTTCAATCGGACTTACACGTTCTTGGAATTGCCACCAAACCGGACGGCTCGGAAGCCGCGCGCTTTAGCGACTCCGTGCATCTGCAGTTCGAAAAGCATGAGCTTGAAGAATTCAACAAGAACTCCTTTCGCTACGAGAACCAATCCGAAATCGGAGCGGGCGACTACAGGCTGGCGGTGGTCTTCAGCGGAGGCGGAGAAACTTTCGGCAAACTTGAGACTAGGCTGAAAGTAGATTCCTTCGACGGTAAACACTTCGGCCTCAGCAGTCTGGCACTGACCCGGGAAGCCCATTCCATTGCGCAGATAGGCGGACTAGACCAGGATCTACTCTTGGGTCGTGTTCCGCTCGTGGTTCAGGGAATTCAGGTTGTTCCGACAGCCGACTATCACTTCAGCAAGACCGATCATGCCATGGTTTATTTGGAGATGTATGAGCCGTTGCTAACGGATCCCAATCCGCCCAAGTTGGATTTGCTGTTGAGGATTGTGGATAAGAAAAGTGGCAATGCGCCGATCAGCGCACGCATTGCCGAAACCGCGGCTTTCATCAAGGCCGGGAACCCGGTTGTGCCGATGGGCCTGCGTCTGCCCGTAGAGCAGCTCGCGCCAGGATCGTATCGCTTGGAGTTACAGGGAGCAGACTCGGCTGGAAACTATTCGCCGGTGCGCGTTGCCGAGTTTGTCGTGAATTAAGAGGGCACGCAAGGATTACCCTTCCCGGCAAGAAGGACGGTTAAACCAAAATTCGCACCATGTTTCCGAGGAATTCCCGATAGACTATCCTCCGTATGATTATTCCTACCCAACCCAATTTCACCGTTGTCAGTACCGCTGACTACCGGGAGACTTACGCTAACAGTGTTCAAGTGAGAGTCAACGTGTGGGATTTCTTTCTGGTATTTGGAACCATGCAACAACAATCTGAGAACCAGGTCGAGGTGCGCAACTTTCAGGGCATATACCTGAGTCCGCAACAGGCGAAGGCCCTCGCCGCAATTTTGCAGCAGAATGTCAACAACTACGAGAGTACGTTCGGCGAGATCAAATTGGATCCTCGGGGCGCTGCTGCCCCGGGCCCTGTACACTGACGAATGCCAACGAGCGCACTTCGGGAAGAACCAGTTGGCGGGCGAGAACGCAGGGTATCAGAGCCGAGTCGGAATACCTGGATTCAGACAGCTGGTTTATTCCTGGTTTTCTTTTTGCTCCTGATCGGCGACCATCTTTCCCTGATTTCCCTTCCGTACTTTTGGGATGAAGCCGGCTACTACATTCCCGCGGCCAGGGACCTTCTTGGCGGCTCTCTCATTCCGCACTCAACCCCCTCCAATGCTCACCCGCCGCTGGTGATGGCATGGCTCGCCCTGATGTGGAAGATATTCGAGCAATCCATCCCTGTAACCCGATGCTCCATGCTCGCGCTGGCGGCATTCTCCCTTACGGGCTTTTTCCGGTTGGCGAAAACTGCATCCAATGCCACCGTTGCGATCCTCGCTACTGTTCTACTCTCCATTTATCCGGTATTTTTTGCCCAGAGTTCGCTGGCTCAGGTGGACTTGCCAGCAGCGGGTCTGACGTTTTGGGGCCTGGAAGCCTACTTGCGCAAGCGGCCAGTGGGAACGATGCTTTGGTTTTCACTCGCAGCCCTGGCCAAGGAAACTGCGATCCTGGTGCCGGTGGCCTTGTGTGCCTGGGAATTACTGAAAACTACTTCCAAGTGCGATGCCGAAAACTCGGGTCTGCTAAGCCCCGGCGAGCGAAACTCCAAAATGTTTGTGGCCTTGCTTTCATCAGGGGTTCCGCTGGCCCTGTGGTTTGGATATCACTACCTTCGGACTGGCTTTGTGTTTGGAAATCCAGAGTTTCTTCGCTATAACCTTCAGAGCAACCTCTCGCTCCTGCGCATTGTGCTGGCTTTGTTGCTCAGAGTCTGGCAGTCCTTCGGTTACCTGAATCTTTACGTGCTAACACTCGCGTGCGTCCTGGCTATGAAGTACGCTCCACAACCGTTGGACGGCGCGAAAGACGTGGAGGGAGAGACATCGGGCAAACTGCGGCCCAGGATCCATCCCACAATTCAATTTGCAATGCTCGCAATCGCGCTCGTATACCTGGCGGCTATGTCGGTTCTAGGCGGCGCTGTACTCGCACGCTACATGCTGCCGGTCGTACCGCTTGTGATACTCATCTGCGTTTCGACCATCTGGCGACGGTTGCGCTTCTGGAAAGTCGTACTAGCGACCGTGGCCCTTGCCTTCATCGCCGGCCTGGTCGTCAATCCTCCCTACGGGTTTTCTCCGGAGGACAATCGTGCCTACGCGGATTACGTTCGGATGCATCAGCGTGCGGAACGGTTTATCCAGGCACATTATCCCCGGGCGCGAGTTCTAACCGCTTGGCCGGCGAGCGACGAGTTGTCGCGCCCATATTTGGGTTACGTCGAGAGCGCCGTTAAGGTGGTCCGCATTGAAGACTTTACCGAGGAACAATTGATGTCGGCGGCAGACATGCGTTCAAGTTTCGACATCGCGCTCGTCTTCTCTACCAAGTACCAGCCGCCAAGTTCTTTCCTAGACGGCTCAGCCTTGTGGCGTCAATGGAAGACACGGTTCTTCGGATACCATGAGGATATGACTCCAAGTGCAGCCGCTTCCGTTTTGGGAGGTAATCTCGTCTATTCCGAACATCGGAAAGGACAGTGGGTCGGCATCATCTTGGTGGAAGGAATCCAAGAGGCCCGAGTTTACTCGCCAAGGAACTAATGCATGGACCAAGGCTCGGGGGCAAGAGAGTGCAGGGGCGGAAAGGAACTTGCCTCAGTAAACAATGTCACCTCGGGTTGTTTTCCTGTTCGTAAGGCGCTTGCCATTGCTTGCACTGCATCCCCGGCATTTGGCGGGATGACCACAGTCGCGGCAAGCAGGTGTTCGCGCACCGCCTTCCGCCCGCCATTGGGGAGACCGTCACAGCCGATGAACGGCACCCGCAGCCAACGATCGCGAGCTGGCCCATTTGGCAGTTCCTGAAAGGCCTTGCGCGCACCTAGTGCCATGGCATCGTTCTGGGCGGCCACGACACCAATTCGAATTTCCTTGGCAATACTGAGCTTCAGCCATGAATTCACCGCATTGTAGGCACTGACTTCGGTCCAACGCCCACGCAAGCTCCTAACTTCTACATTGGACGGCTTGCAGGCAAGCATTCCTTCCGTTCTCCGAACCGCAGCTTTGTTATCGCCGGGACCCTCGATGTGCAAGACCGCGCCACCCTTTGGGAGCAGCTTGGAGATCTGCTCTCCTTGAATATTTCCCACGTTCTTATGATCAGTTGTGACACAAAACATCGGCGACGAGTGTTGGTCGCGAAGTTCGCGCACATAGTCCACATTCTCGCGATTGAGAATCACCCACCCAACTTTTGCGGCGGCCGCCGCTCGCGCTGGCTGGGCGAGTGCAGTTCCAACCGGCTCAAAAAAGATGGCGTTAGGCCTCTTGCCGGGTGGACCTTGAATGAGATCCAAGACAATCTGACTTTGCTGAATCGAATCGTGTTCGGTATGAATAATCTCAATTTCAATACCGAGTTTCGTCGCGGCTGATTGCGCGGAGCTTACCTGCTCGACTTGATAATCGTTGTTGTCCACCGCCAGGAGAACGAACTTGAGCTTGTCCATCAGGCACCTCTCGGTCGTGCGAGTGCAACGTTCTTCGCGGAACAATTGCCAGGTGCTGCTAAAAGGAACTTCGGGAGTCCGCGGACGGAGCGCACTCTCCGGGATTGATACTACCTTCTACTCCGCATTTCCATTCAGAACAAGAGCTTGTTCCCCTCAGGGGTAACCAGGGAAGCCACGAAAACGTTTTACTTGCTCCGCTTTCCATCTTGGAAGAGATGGCAAGAATGCGTTTTCACGATGACCCAGACCGCCGATCCGGGAGTGAGGCCAAGCGAATCGCGAGCCCACAAGGTTAAGTGAGCGGCAACCTCGATACCGCAATCGACAACCGCGACGATGATGGCGTCACGCTGAGAAAGGGAGACCAAGCGTCCCGCCAGAACATTGCGTGCGCTCAGACCAACCGGCGCAGTCGTGGAGAGTAGAATGTCGCCTGCGCTGATACCGACGCGCAGTTTGTCACCCGGCGTCGACCGGACCAGCGGAGTTTCAAGTTCGACGCCTTGGCCGCGGGCCTCTCGATAGGTCTTCCCGGGCGGCGATCCCCCCACACGACAGGTCATCGTGCCCCGCTCTTCGTGAATGGATGTCACGACGGCATCGAAGATGTTTTCAAATCCGGCAAGCTGGGCCACCGTCTCGTTTGTTGGAGCAGAAAGAACCGCGTGAGGAGTGCCCTGCGCGATCACCCGGCCGTGCTCAAGGACCAAGAGGTTGTCGCCCAACGTGAACACCTCGTCGCGGCTGTGCGTGACGTACAGCACTGGTGTTTGCGTATTTTGAATGCACGATCGAAGATCATCTGCGATCTTCATTCGAACTGGCAGATCCAAAGCTGCAAGAGGCTCGTCGAGAAGCAACACCGATGGTTGCATCACGAGCGCCCGCGCCAGCGCTACCCGCTGGCGTTCCCCTCCAGAAAGATCTGCCGGGCGGCGGCTCCGAAGCGCAGCAATTCCCATCTCTGACAATAGACGGTCAACCCGCGCATCGCGCTCCACTGCAGACAGCCATGCCAAACCGTACGCGATGTTTGATTCCACGGTGAGGTGGGGGAACAATGCAAGGTCCTGGAAGACGTAACCGATGTTGCGTCTGGTGACTGGCACAGCTATCCCTGCAGTGGAGTCGAACAGGACATGGCCCAAAACGCTAACGTGTCCCGAGTCGGGGGTGGTGAGTCCGGCTATGCAGTCCAGCAGGGTGGTTTTTCCCGCCCCCGAGGGACCAAAAAAAATGCTAATGCCGCTGGAGAGCGCGAAATCGACGTTCAGTTCAAAGGTGGCGCTAAGGACTTTCCGAATGCAAACCCGCAAGGTGTCGAGCGGAGTAGCAGCTCCTGGGGTTCGATCGGTAGCGCTCTTGGTCAACACGCTCATATCCGCGGCCACACCCTCCAGAATCGGCGGTTTAGCGAATACACGACCGACAGCAGGACGAATGCGATGGCAACCAGAACCAAAGCTGTCGCATTGGCCGCAGAGTAGTTCAAATCCTGTACTTGGTCATAGATGTTGATGGAAAGCGTGCGCGTGATACCCGGGATGTTGCCGCCCAGCATGAGGACAACGCCAAACTCTCCCATGGTGTGGGTGAAGGTCAAGGAAATGCCGGCTACCAGGCCGGATAGGGAGAGCGGAACCAACACGCGAAAGAACGTTTTGAGCTTTGACACTCCAAGTACTGCGGAGGCATCGAGCAGCCGGCGGTCGATTGCGGAAAGCGAGGACGCTAGAGGTTGCACCGCGAACGGCAGACTGTAAAGGACCGACCCGATCACAAGCGCCTCGAAGGTAAAAGCCAGGGGATGGCCGGTCGCGGCTTGCCACCAGCGTCCAATTGGGCTGCGCTGCCCAACGGCGACCAACACGTAGAAACCCAAAACTGTTGGCGGAAGGACAATGGGGAGGGCAACTATAGCTTCTACGACAAACTTCCATCGCCAGGTCGAAAATGCGATCCAGTAGGCTAGGGGGAACCCAACCACCACCAGGATGCCAGTCACGACGGTTGCCAGCCGAATCGTAAGCCCGAAAGCCTGCCAGTCCATAGGCAAGAGTGTAACCCGGTAGCAATAACTGTGCTTCCATACCGAAAGGGGCAAGCTTCTTCTCGTTCCCGAGGCTTCCACTTGGCAGTAAGGGTTCATGCCATCCGGATTGTCCTCGCCCGACCTACTCGAGAAACTTGCGGGACACTGCGGTCACAACCCGGCGCGGGCTGATGCGCAAAGACTCCATTAAGAGCCGATTCCGAAGACCCGAGATCACCAGGGGCTTGCCTTTCATCAACCCGCGATAGCCGTCCCGAGCCACTACGGATGCGTCCATGGGACGCACTCTTCGAAACAAAGTCGTCTGCTCGGTTCCCGCTCGGGTTTGAAATTCTGTATCGGTTGCGCCGGGACACAGGCAGGTAACGGTCACGCCTGTTCCCTGCAATTCATTCGCGAGCGCTTCGGAAAATGAGATCACGTAGGCCTTGGTGGCGTAATACACGGCCATGAGCGGTCCGGGCTGAAACCCCGCGGTCGATGCAACATTCAGGATCTTCCCAGACTTGCGTTGCAGCATTGGCGAGAGAAAGAGCTTTGTCAGGTGGGTGAGTGCCGTGATGTTGAGTTCGATCTGACCGGCACTCTCCTGATAGGGAATCTCGGAAAATGGTCCGAGCTTTCCGTAGCCAGCATTGTTGACCAACACATCGATTGGAATGTTTTCCCGCTGCAACTGATCAAAAAGAAACTGCGGGGCCACGTCGCTGGCAAGGTCGAGGGCAAACGGCCTGGCCACAACGCCGAATTGTTGCTCTAGGTCGGCTGCGAGTTGCGACAACCGTGAACTGCCTCTCGCGACAAGAACAAGGTTGTAGTGGTCTTGAGCAAGCAACTTGGCTAGCTCACGGCCGATTCCCACCGATGCGCCGGTGATGAGGGCGGTTTGGCTTCCCTGTGGCATGATGCGGAGATTCTAGTGAATTCTCAACCCAGAGGAAAAGTCGAGCCTTCACCACAGAGGACGTAGCATCTCCTAAGCAACAGCCCCGAGGTTTGCCACTCCAAGACGTATGCTCCGAACGTTCTGTTTTCCTCTCCGTGGCTCGTCCTGGCCGTTGTCACTCGCCCATTACTTTCACGATCACTCGCTTGTCCCGCTGCCCATCAAACTCGGCGTAAAAAATCCTCTGCCAAGGACCGAAGTCGAGCTTGCCCGCGGTGATGGGAACGATGACTTCGTGGTGGATCAGCAATGCCTTCAGATGCGAGTCGCCATTGTCTTCGCCAGTCTCGTGGTGGCGATAGTCCTCGCGAAAGGGGGCCACTTCCTCTAGCCATTGATCGATATCTTCAATCAAACCTGCTTCGTCGTCGTTCACATACACGCCGGCGGTGATGTGCATGGCGGAAACCAACACCATGCCCTCCTTGATCCCACTCTTTTTCACGATGCCTTCAATCTGGGGCGTGATGTGGATGTACTCGCGGTGTTTGCGGGTGTGGAACTTCAGGTATTCGGTGTGGAATTTCATGGATGCTTGTCAGCAAGGAGGGCACGTCTCACCGAGCTGCAAGCTCTGAGCAACCGATTGGAATGGATTGCTCAAAGCTCGCCACTCGAACCTGCCACAGGGCAAGACTCTGAACTATGCGCCGACCAAGGCCGACTCTACGTCGTAGATCGGGAACCAAGATGTGGCTGTCTTCAGCTTCTCGTTTACGTTCTCAATGTTCTTCACACCTTCAGACTCGAGCCAGCGGCGGAACGGGTCTGCACCCTGCTTGGCATAAACCGAGATGCCATCTTTCCAGGTGGCGCGCCCGCAAAGCACACCGTTGTACTTCACGCCGGTCTCGCCGGCTAATTCGAGCGTCTCGCTGAACTCGGCGTTGCTGACGCCAGCCGACAGATAAATGAAGGGCTTCGTCGCGGCAGCCGCGGCCTTATGAAAAAGCTCGATGGCTTCTTTTTTGCCGTAAGCCTTCTGCCCGCCAAACGACCTTGTGCCCTCGACGAACTTCATGTTGACCGGAACTTCGACCTTGAGTATGTCGACGCCGTAGCGCTCCTTGGAGAATTCGCGCATGCTCTCGGTCACGATCACGGGCTTCTTCTTCGCGTATTCAAGGCCCTTCTCGTCAGCGCCGTCCTCGTACCCGACAAACTCTAAGAAGAACGGGATGTCGTTAGCGCGGCACTCGTCGCCGATCCTCTCAACCCAGGCATGCTTCTGGTCGTTGATCTCCTTGGGATCAAAAGGAGTGTAGTAAAGCAAGATCTTGACGCAGTCGGCGCCCACATCTTTAATGCGCTTTGCTGACCAGTGGCCGAGCAAATCGGGCAGGCGGCCAGGCCCGGTCTTGTCATATCCGGTCTTTTCGTATGCGAGCAGCAGGCCTGCGTTCTTGGCGCGGCGCTTGGCTGCCGGCAGTCCCCACTCGGGGTCGAGCAGGATAGCACTGGCGTGCGGGGTGAGAACTTCGGTGACCAAGGACTTGAACTCTTCCATCATCGCGTCGGTGATTTCTCCGCCTTTTTCCTTCGCGAGTGACTTTTGCAGCGAGCCGCGCTGGTCCATTGCCGCGGCTGCGATCACGCCCCGCTTGTCAGATACACGTTGCAGTCCCGCCAGTTTTCCAGGCGTCAACTTCATAATTCCTCCAGATGAGTTCGAATGATTGCCGACCGAGCAGAAAGGGTGCGGCCTTATATTGTAATACGTGCAGCGTGTTAGCCGCTTCAGAAGGCCGCCCGTACACGCCGCGACTCACAAGTCACGGGTTTGTCATTCTCGGAGTAAGAGTCAGCCTCAGCAATCGGCGACGCCGGCAAGTACGGGTTTAATGTCCACTATGGGCGTGCCGTCGATCGCCTCGATGGGACCGACCCGTAGCTTGGAACCCGAGATCTCGCGTACGGTCACCGGGTGCAGACCGATCGGATTGGGCCGATCAGGCGATCGCGTCGCAAATACACCGGTTAGTGGCCTTCGAGGATCGGAACGTGGGTGAACCTGCAAAACGCTGCGGTCTGCCTTGTGAAACCATGTTAGGACGATGATCTCGTCTCCAATCTCGAGGCCACGCAGACACTCTGCCGCAGAAGAGTTCACCTGGATCCAGGCGTCGGGGGCTCCCTCTGAACCCTGCATCGGCGCTTCACTGCAATCCTTAATGATGGAGCAGATCACGCCAATTGGCCGGAGAAGGACGCTGCCGACTCCACGTTGCTTTGCCCGTGGTGAGGCGATCTTGCGTTTCTTCGTTGCCATAGATTGAAGGGCAGCTCCTCGCAACTTGGCGGGAAAATCCCGCGCCCCTCGGACAATGCTCAACTGCTAGGCCTTGCTATACTAAATGTCGTATGCCGATTCTTGAAAACATTGCCGCAATCGCCAAGGGCATGAGCATCACCTTTAAGGAGATGTTCCAGCCGACGGTTGTGGAGAACTATCCCGACGGTGACGGTCCCCTGCGGGGGGCACGCTTTCAGGAACGCTACCGCGGCGTACACGTGCTCCAGCGCGACGAAAACGGCCTGGAGAAGTGCGTGGCTTGCTTCCTGTGCGCAGCCAACTGCCCGGCAAACTGCATATATATCGAAGCCGCCGAGAATACGGCCGAGAACCGGGTGAGCGGCGCGGAGCGTTACGCCAAGGTTTACAACATCGACTACAATCGCTGCATTTTCTGTGGGTACTGCGTGGAAGCCTGCCCCACCGATGCGATCACGCACGGTCACGGGTTTGAGCTGGCGACTTTCAATGCAACCAATTTGATTTACCGCAAGGAGCAGCTACTGGCGCCAAAACCAGCACACCTGGGTGCGAATCCGGTATTCAATGCCGCCGAAGTCGCTGGCGGTGCGCCTTCCGAAGTCGCTCCGGGAGAGTAGGAAACATTCGGGATTTGGTAATTCTGAAAAGCCCTCCTGGATGAGATGCCTAGAGTGATCGGGAAATTCGGCACTGTTGAGGAGAACAGAAGTTCAATAATCTAGCGAAATTCACGCCGGTCCTCCATATTGCGGGCCGGCGTTTGTGTATGAAGTGCAGCTTCTAGCTGCTCGCTGCTAGCGACTAGCAACCATGCACGATGTTGGTTTGCTAGGAGCCAGTAGCTAGAAGCCAGTGGCTGACTTCCTCCAAACCCTGCGCCAACGCGTCGTCATTTACGACGGGGCGATGGGGACTAACATCCAGAAGCGCAATCCCACTCTGGATGACTACTGGGGCAAAGAGAACTGCAGCGAAGTTCTCGTGCTCAGCCGTCCCGACATCATTCGCGATATCCACGCGGACTTCTTTCGCGTCGGCTGCGACATGGTCGAGACCAACACATTTGGTGGCAGCCGCGTGGTTCTATCTGAGTTCGGGTTGCAAGACCGCGTTGAAGAGATCAACCGGACCGCGGTCAGGCTAGCCAAGGATGTCGCCCTGCAGTTCTCCACTGCCGACAAGCCGCGCTTCGTCGCGGGTTCGATTGGTCCTACAACCAAACTTCCCTCGCTTGGCCACATCGGTTTTGAGCAGATGCTCGAAGCTTTCCTCGAACAAGCCGTCGTATTGATCGAATCGGGGGTTGATGTGCTGCTGGTGGAAACCTGCCAGGATCTTCTACAAGCGAAGATTGCCGCAATTGCTGCACTCGATGCGATGAAAAAGGCAGGCAAGCGTCTGCCGCTGCAAGTGCAGGTCACCTTGCAGGAATCCGGCACGATGCTGTTGGGAACGGAGATCGGGGCGGTCGTCAGCGCGCTTGAACTGCTCGACATCGACATTCTGGGGTTGAACTGCGCGACCGGTCCCGACCTGATGAACGATGCCGTCCGCTACCTGGGCCTGAACTCAACCAGGGACATTTCTGTGCTACCCAACGCTGGACTGCCTCAGAACGAAGGCGGCCACGCCGTCTACAAGCTCAAGCCAGAAGAGCTTGCAAAGTACCACAAGCACTTCGTTCAGGATTACGGCGTTCGGGTGGTCGGAGGCTGCTGCGGAACCACGCCGGAACATCTGAGGGCCGTTGTAGATGCCGTGTCCGGATTGGAACCGGCAACCAGAGGCGTGAAACCTGTCGGAGCAGCTTCGAGCGCATACACTTCGGTTCCGCTCGACCTTGATCCCAAGCCGCTGGTAGTGGCGGAAGAAATGAACACCACCACCCGCGTCGAACATTTCCGCAACCTGGTGCGCGGACAGAAATACGACGACATTCTCGCCCTGGCGAAAAAACTTGTGAACGACGGGTCGCACATGCTCGACCTATGCTGCGCGATCGTCGGCGAAGATGAGAAGGGCTATATCAGTTCGATCCTTGAGAGGATCGCAACGCGCGTCCCTGCGCCAATTCTGGTCGATTCTACAGAAGCCGATGTGATTGAGGAAGCACTGAAACGCATTCCCGGCAAGGCAATTATCAACTCGATCAACCTTGAAGACGGCGAAAAACGGACCTCCAAAGTTCTGCCCATGGCCAAGCGATACGGGGCGGCGGTGATTGCCTTGACGATTGACGAGGAAGGCATGGCGCTGACCGCGGATAAGAAAGTTGCCATTGCTCACCGGATCTTCGATCTGGCAACCCAGAAGTATGGGATTCGCTCCGTCGACCTGATTTTCGACGCTCTCACGCTACCGATTTCAACTGGGCAGGAAGAGTACAGAACTGCCGGCATGGAGACGCTCAACGCGATTGAGCGCATCAAAAAGGAACTCCCGGATGTAAAGACGATCCTTGGCGTCAGCAATATTTCCTTCGGGCTTGATCCATATCCGAGGCGCGTGCTCAACAGCGTCTTCATGCACGAGGCGGTCGACCATGGCCTGGATATGGCAATCGTGAACTACAGCAAGATATATCCCCTGTACAAGATTCCGCAGGAAGAAGTCGAATTAGCGCGCAAGCTGATTTACCGCGACGCGTCCGCCGGGGACCCCCTGCAGGTTTACATGCAGCACTTCGCCGGCACGAAAGGCAAGCAGCACGCAACCACGGTTGCGCATGTTGAGACGCTCTCGATTGAAGACAAGCTAAAGTACGCGATCATTAACGGCGAAAAATCCGTCGGGGAAGGTGCAAACAAAAAGTCGCTGGAAACCCTGCTGGAGGACGCTTTAGAGCAGTACACGCCGCTTGACCTGATCAACACCGTGCTGCTGGATGGCATGAAGACCGTCGGCGACCTGTTTGGTGCCCGAAAAATGCAGCTGCCGTCGGTGCTGGATGCTGCTGGCGTCATGAAAGCTGCCGTGGCGTATCTGGAACCGAAGATGGAAAAGAAGAACGCGGGTGGACAAAAAGGCACGATCGTGCTCGCCACGGTGAAAGGCGATGTCCACGACATTGGCAAGAACCTGGTCGATATCATTCTGTCGAACAATGGGTTTCGGGTAATCAACCTTGGCATCAAGCAGCCCGGGGATTCCATCATCAAGGCCGCCCAGGAGCACCAGGCCGATGCCATCGGATTGAGCGGCTTGCTCGTCAAATCCACGCTCGAAATGAAGTATGTGATCCAGGATCTCGAGCGGCAAAAATTGGAGTACCCGGTCATCTGCGGCGGGGCGGCGTTGACGCGCAAGTACGTTGAGGACGACCTGCGACGCGAATACTCCAATGCGGTGTTTTACGCAGACGACGCCTTCGCCGGCTTGCACGTGATGGAGGACCTGACTTCGCCCAACGGCAAACGCAAGGCCCGGCTGGCCGAAGGTCGAACGGTGAAGGAATTTGCCAAAGCTGCGGTAGCAGACAACGGCGGAGAAGTTTCCACCGAGCGCAGCGCGGTTGTAAGCGACGCACCGAATATTCCCAAGCCGCCGTTCTGGGGAATTCGCGTAAAAAAAGATTACGATCTGGCGCAGCTGTTTCCTTACATCAATGAGACAGCGCTGTTCAAGAACCAATGGCAACTAAAGACGGCATCACAGGAAGACTATGCGAAGCTCGTTGAGGAGAAGTATCGGCCGATCAGGAAGGAGCTGGAAGCAGAGATCATCTCGAGTGGACTATTTGAGCCGAAGGTGGTCTGGGGATATTACCCGGCGCAAAGCGAAGGGAATGACGTAATCGTGTACAGTGCGGACGATAGCAGGCAGGAAACGCTGCGCTTCACCTTTCCACGCCAGCGTGAAGGCCGCAAGCTTTGCATCTCAGACTTCTTCACCGGGAAATCCTCGGGAAAGATGGATGTGATCGGGCTGTCGCTCGTAACCATCGGGCCGAAGGCATCGGTTGAAACCCAACGCCTGTTCGAGGCCGGAGAGTACACGAAATATCTCTACCTGCACGGGCTGAGTGTCGAGACCGCGGAAGCACTAGCCGAGTATCACCACAAGCTGATGCGTGAAGAACTGGGAATTTCGGGGGAAGACTCTTCGCATATCCGCGACCTGTTCCACCAGAAGTACCGCGGATCACGCTATAGCTTCGGATATCCGGCGTGCCCGAATCTTGAAGATCAGACCAAGCTGTTCGCGCTGTTGCACCCGGAAGAGAACATTGGCGTGAAGCTGACCACCGGATTCCTGCTTGATCCCGAGCAGAGCACATCGGCCATTGTGGTTCATCATCCGTTAGCCAAGTACTTTGTAGCTTAAGCCACTCCCCATTCGACCCCCATCTTTTGGCCCGTCTCGGGAAACCTGAGGCTGTAATAAACCTGTCATTATCGAGTCCAAAGCACTTTGAGAACGAGCACAGCAATAATCGCTGCCGCCCCCAATGCGGCCTTGTACTCGCGATGCTTCCAAAAAAGATCCGCGGAAAATGCCCCTGAGCTGCCCTGGGCTGCAGGCCAACGTGGAAATAGCCTGGGGACGTCTTGGCAGTAGTCGTCGAATTGAGGAAAGAGAGCGCGCAGGAATCTCTCTTCCGAACGAATTACGGGAACATAGATACCGACCAGCAGGGCAGCAGCTATCGCGCCAATGATCCAACTACGCGATGCCAGGGTGAAACCGAGAGCGATGATGAGCGAGCCTAAATAAAGCGGGTTCCGGGTGTAAGCATAGGGCCCTGTGGTCGTGAGTTGCTCGTTCTTGCGGACGTGGCCGGAGGCGAGGGCGCGGATGATGAGACCAATCACGGCGATGGAACTTCCTGCGAAAATCGATGGCCAGCTCGGATGGGCGAGCCATACGTACAACGCGGCGAATACGAAGCCCAAGGGAACACGAATGCGGCGGGCGATCCCCTGCCAGCTAGACATGCCTGGGCTCCAGCAACTGATGGGCGGCGGCCAAGACCTCATGCGAAGTGATCTGGAGCAAGCCGGGGTCCGTGGCATGGGTATGGGAGAAAGAGGTGCGGCTGGCAGGTTTTCGAATGACTATGCTCTTCGAACTGTATGGCCCATTTCGCGCAGGATCTGTGGGCCCGAAGATAGCTACCACGGGGACGCCCAGTGCTGCCGCGAGATGCAGGGGGCCGGTATCGCCACCGATGAAGAGACTCGCTTGGCGAGTGAGCGAAATGAGTTCACCGAGGGAGCAAGTTATCGGCTGCGCCGCTCCGTCGGACGAACTGCGAACAGTCTTTGCTAATGGTTCTTCTCCCGGGCCATAGTTGACCAAAATGATTGCGCCTTCTTTCTGTAGCTCGCGTGCAATCTCACCATAGCGTTCCGCCGGCCATTGTTTGGCACCCCAACCTGCTCCTGGATTGAGGAGAACGATGCGGCGAGTGGTGTCGTTCAGCCTCGAAGAAACCTTTGCCTCGGAAGTCGCGTCGTGCGGAAATTCCAACCATGGCTCAGGTGAGGTTATGGCTCTGGTCACTTGGTCCGGGCAAGACGGTGATAACACTTCTGCTGCCAGCTGGCCATAGTGATCGATGACATGAGGTCCTTGGGTATGCGCCAGTGCCGAATAGAACATCCTTGCGGGGGCCTCCCGGGGTCGATCCATGCCGAACACCCTCTCGGTTCGAGACAACCTTGCGAGCAGCGCGGACTTGATGGCTCCCTGAAAATCGATTGCCAGGTCGTATTCCTGCTGGCGCACTTCCTTTAACACAGATGAGAACTGCCTTCGAGTTTGGCTTGAGAGGAGCGATTTGCGCCACGCTTTCGTGTTAACCAGGTGTACGACATCGACGAGGGGGCGCGTTCGGGAGCGAGCGCCCGACCTGGCAGCCCCCATGGCGCAAAGCAGTTCAGACCATCGCTCCTCAATCATCCAGCCAATTTGAGCGTTGGGTAGGGCATTTCGCAACCTAGCGACGGCGTGCATCGTGTGAATCACGTCGCCCATGGCGCCGAGGCGCACAACCAGCAGGCGCTTGCGAACATGGTTCGAGGCGGAGGCGCTCACAAGCGCTTGTGCTCCATTTTGCGGAGAATCTCGGTGGCAGAGTGGTCCTTGGGATCACCCACAATCTCGACGCGCCCTCCAAGCTCAGCAACCACATCGCGCTCGGGAACGTTCTCGGGCGTATAGTCCGTGCCCTTGGCTTGAATGTCGGGGTGAATCTCGCGAATCAGGGGACGGACGTCGGGTTCGGAGAAGATCACGACGGCGTCTACATCGGCGAGAGCGGCGAGAATCTCCGCGCGCTCGTTTTCCGGCATGTGCGGGCGGCCTTCGCCTTTCAACCCGCGGACCGAGTCGTCGGAATTGACGGCAACAATTAGCTTGCCGCCAAGCTCCTTTGCGGCTTTCACGTATCGCACGTGGCCGACGTGCAAAACATCAAAGCATCCGTTCGCGAGCGTGATCTTCTCCCCCGACTTGCGCCACTTTTCCACCCGGCGCTTGAGCTGATCGCGAGTGAGTATTTTTTCGTTCACGGAGATGCCTCAGTGCGCCCGCACAGCCGGCGGGCATTGTTCGATCGCTGCAAGCAATTCCGATTGCGTTACCGTCGCCGTACCGCTCTTCATGACCACGATGCCGCCGGCATAGTTAGCAAGGTGCGCAGCCTCTTCGGCACTTGCACCCGCGGCCAGAGCGGCGGTGAAGGTCGCGATGACGCTATCTCCAGCCCCGGTTACATCTGTTACTTGATCGCTGCCGGAGATCGGGATGTCCACCGGCTTGTGCTTTCCCGAAAAGGCAACCATGCCATCGCGGCCGCGGGTGATCACCAGCGATTTGAGGCCCATGCGCGACATGATCTCTTGCCCGGCAGCGCACAGTTTTTTCCAGTCCGGTCCAATTTCAATGTCCAATGCTTCTTCGACTTCGGGCTCGTTCGGGGTTGCCGCGGTTATTCCGCAAAACTCAAGCATTCTGTGACGTGAATCTAGCACGATGGGCATGGACGAGCCGCGGGTTTTGCCGCGAGCTGCGTTCAAGATGCCGGGGGTGGCAGCACCATAACCGTAGTCGGAAACCAGCAGGGCATCTGAAATGCGAAGGTATTCGCGAGTCGCTAACGCAAGCTCGCGCGATAGGTGTTGGTCCGGGGCCGACTCCGATTCGCGATCAATACGTACGACTTGTTGACGCCAGGTATGGGGCATTCCGGCCAGGATACGTGTCTTGGTCACGGTGGGGTGATGCTTGTCTTTCAGAATTCCCGTCACCGGGATCTGCTTGTGACGGAAGGCGCGCAACAAGAGGCGGCCGGGATCATCGTTGCCAATGATCCCGACGGGCAAAACGTTTACTCCGAGATCTGCCAGGTTATTGGCGGCATTGGCGCCTCCCCCCGGAACGACGGTGCGATCGCGATGGCGGAGAATCAACACGGGCGCTTCGCGCGATACGCGCGAAATTTCTCCGAAGACGAACTCGTCAGCCACCATGTCGCCAAGCACGGTGATGGTAAGCCGTCGAAAGGACTCGACGATCTTGCGAAGGTGGTCGGCGAGTTGTGATGCCCGCGGCATGACAGTGGCGAGTGACTGGTGGCCAGAACTCAAGGCCGAGCATGAAATCCGCTCCAAGCACGGGACGGTGACCACCGGTTACTGACCACTGATTTTCTCATGCCCCGCTATTTACGCGCGTGAACTAGGCGCAACAGGGTATCTACAGCTTCAGCCGGCTCGACAATTTCCATGGTGACCTGCGCAATAGCAACGGGATCGAGAGAGCAAATGCGGGACCCCAGGTTTACGGCATCTTTTTCGGTGGTGATGAATCCGTCAGCTCGGTTCTGCGCCTTGCGGCGAAGCAAGTCTTCAACATCAGAATCGGAATACAAATGGTGATCGCGGTAGAACTTCTCGGCTACCGGCGCCACGCCCTTCGACCGAAGTTGTTGCACAAACGCCTGGGGTCGGGCGATGCCGCAAAAGACCAAGGGACGCGTAGGGATGCTCGAGATTTGCATGTCGCGGCGGATGCGCCAAACTGAGCTACCCGAGATGGGCAGCCTGGAAGCATCGAGATCGCCGCTTAACACGACCGCATTTGCTCTGCGCAAGGACTGGGGGAGCTCGCGTAAACGCCCCGTGGGAAGCAGATCGTCCTTCAGATCTTCTGGCGTTATCAATACTATGTCGAAATCGCGAGCAAGCGAGCGATGTTGAAAGCCGTCGTCAAGGATGTGCAGATGCGGGCCAAACTTGTGTTCCGCTAAAAGACCTGCTCCATATCGGCTCTCGCCCACAATCACGGGGCAGCCCACGCGACGGGCGATCAGTAGCGGCTCGTCGCCGAACTCGGCGGCTGAGCCATTCGCATCAACCAGGAGAACACCCCTGGTTTGGCGTCCATAACCGCGAGAAAGCACATTGAACGGCACGCCGCCTTGTTTCAGCAACTCTCCGAGTAGGATTACGAACGGGGTCTTACCCGCGCCTCCGGCTGATATATTCCCCACACTGACGACCTGGCCGGCCAACTTACGTGCACGCAGAACTCCACTATCGTAGAGGTGGTTGCGCGTGCTCACGAGGGAACCATACAGCCCGGCCAGCAGGCTCACGCGTGCGTGACCTCGGGCGCGTTCTTGGTCCACAAGTTCTTCAATTGCGCGAGCGTCCGCTCGGTTGCGCCGCGTTGCAATTGCAGTGTTTCCGCCGCTCTTTTACCGAGTGCCAGACGTTCGGCATCATTTGCGATCAATTGCATGAGTATCAACGGAAGTTCTGCCGGTCCAACAACGCGCACCGCGTCTCGCGATTGGAAGAGTCCAACAATTTCGCGAAAATTCTCCGTATGATTTCCCACGATGATCGCAGCACCGTGCTGCGCCGGCTCGATAATGTTATGGCCTCCTCGAGGAACCAGGCTGCCGCCGACAAAGGCGATATCCGCGAGCGCGTAGAGCGCCGACAGTTCTCCGATGGAATCGACTAACAGGACGCCTCCCCGCAGCCGGCCACCTATCCATTTCGAACGGCGCCAGTAGGGCAACTTGAGTTCACGAAGAAGACCTTCGACCTCATCAAAGCGCTGCGGGTGACGCGGAGCGAGTAGCATGACCGCCCCGCCATGATTCGCAAGAATGTTGGTGAAAGCTCCAAGTAGCAGGGGTTCCTCACCTTCGACGGTACTACCACAGACCAATATGGGGCCAGCACCCGCCAGTGCTACTCGAAGTTCCTCGACGATCGCCGGCGTGGGCGGCGGCGGCACATCGTATTTCAAGTTTCCGGTGGTGAGCACGCGAGCTGCCGGTGCGCCGATTTCACGAAGGCGTTGTGCATCTTGTTCGGTCTGGGCAAGGAAGACGTCCGGCACTTTCAGAATCGGGGCAATGAGCCATTTCCATCGGCGATAGCCATGTAGGGAGCGATCGGAAATGCGCGCATTCACGATTGCGACCTTGGCGCGCTGCATCCGTGCGACTCGCAGGAAGTTCGGCCAGAGTTCAGTTTCAGCAATGACCACTAGTTCCGGGCGCAGGGCTTGAAACCAGCGTCGCACCGCAAAGGCAAAATCCAATGACAAGTAGAAGACGTTTTCTTGACCGAACCGTTCTCGAGCCAGGCGCTGGCCGGTGTCCGTGGTTGTGGAAACGAAGACTCGGTAGTCGGGCCATTCGACGCGCAATCGCCGAACGAGCTCGCCTAGGGCAAGCACTTCCCCGACAGAAACGGCGTGAATCCAAATCGTCGGTTGTGAGATTTTCCCGAGCCGGCCCGGAATTTTGCCCAAGCGCTCGCGAAGGCCCTTGCGGTACTTGCCATAGCGAACGATCTGGTAGAGCCAATACGGGCTTCCGAGGACGAGCACAAGAGCAAGCAGCGCACTGTAGAGGAAATACATTGAGGAAGGGTCATTTTAAACGCGGGCAAGACAGAGCGGAACTCGCAAAGGTTGGTCGTCGGCCGTGGCCTAATCGTTCGCGAAAAACTCTCATCCCACGGCAAACGCCCGATGCCACTGTCAGCGAACCGGGGGAGGCACCGGAAACAGAGGAGCCGAGCATCCTATAATCCAGGTTGCTATGACGTTAGGTCGGTTCCTGGGGATCGTAAGTTGTGTACTGATGCTTTCGCTTCTTTGTCTAGCGGCGAAGGAATTTAGCATGCCGAAGACGAAGCCGGCGGCGGCATATCCGGCACATGACTATCACTCCAATGAAAAAGTGACGGTGGGCCTGGATCCGTACAACACTCCGGATAAGGCGAAGATTTTCGTGGTTAACTATCGCGACCTGGAGCTTCTTCCGGTGCTGATGGTCGTTACCAACGACAGCGACACACCAATTTCGCTTACCGACATCAAGGCCCAGCTGGTCACGGGCGATGGCGCGAAATTGAGCCCCGCAACTGAAGACGATGTTTATCGCCGGGTTTCCCATCCCAATGCATCCGGAGCACGTGTTCCACTGCCATTCCCAACGGGAGGCCGTGTAAAAGGCGGCGTCAACACCAAGGAATGGAACGAGATCAGCAACGCCCAATTCAAGGCCAAGGCAGTCGAGCCGCGCGGCTCCCAGGCAGGGTTCCTCTTCTTCGACGTCTCCGATCTGCGGAATCCCCTGAAGGGAGCTCACTTCTATCTCACTCGTGTCCATGATTCCAACGGGAACGACCTCATGTATTTCGAGGTGCCGCTCGATTCCGTCCAAGAAAACAAACCCTGAAGTTGCCTGTTTGTTTCTTGAGCAGTCCCTCGCAAAGGCCTGATTCCATCGGATTTTCAGTGACTCGCAAGTCAGACGGTGACTCCTTCGGCTGCACTATAATCCTCAGAATATGGCGACATCTGTGGAAGCCCCTGCGACTGGGCGGACAAGGTACGAGCCGGTGATTGGGCTGGAGGTCCACGTCCAGCTGCTGACGGCGACCAAGATCTTCTGCTCCTGCTCGACCCGCTTTGGCGATCCCCCGAATACAAATGTGTGCCCTGTATGTCTGGGATTGCCTGGCGCGTTGCCGGTATTGAATCGGAAGGCCGTGGAGTTCGCCACGCTGGCCGGCATGGCGCTGAGTTGCGAGATTCGCGAGACGTCGATTTTTGCTCGCAAGAACTACTTCTATCCCGACTTACCCAAGGGATATCAGATTTCCCAGTACGACAAGCCGCTGGCAGAACACGGCTCTATCGAGATTGCCACTGCGAATGGCCCAAAGAAGATTGGGATCACCCGCGTTCACCTCGAAGAGGACGCAGGTAAGAGCCTGCACGACGGCTTTCCCGGCGCAAGTGATTCGACGGGCGTGGATTTGAACCGCAGCGGTGTCCCGCTGATTGAGATTGTCAGCGAGCCAGACATTGCATCCCCGGACGAAGCCTATGAATATCTCACCCGCTTGAAAGAGATCATCCTCTACACCGGCGTCAGCGACTGCAACATGGAAGAAGGGTCCCTGCGATGCGACGGCAACATCAGCGTTCGTCCGCGAGGCCAGAAGGAATTCGGAACCAAGACAGAAGTCAAAAATGTAAACTCCTTCCGCTTCATTCGCGAAGCGCTGGATTACGAAATCGACCGCCAGATCGAGATACTCGAGTCCGGCGGCAAGATTACCCAGGAGACGCGACTCTACAACTCCGTCGAGGGCAAGACCTATGGCATGCGCTCGAAGGAGCAGGCTCACGACTATCGCTATTTCCCTGAACCGGACCTGCTTCCGCTGGTGGTAGATGACAAATGGCGTACCGAGATACGTAAGGCCTTGCCGGAATTGCCCGAAGCGAGGCGAAAACGCATGATGGCCGATTATGGGATCACCGCCAAGGATGCTTACACCCTCACGTTAACCAAGTCCATGGCGGACCAGTTCGAGTCGGCCGCCAAGGGCGCAAGCAATCCCAAGCGTGTGGCCAACCTTGTGCAGAGCGAGTTGATGGGACGCTTGAAGGCAAAAGGCCTTGAAATCGAGCAGTCGCCCATTTCCATGAAGGGCATTACCGAAGCAGCCAACCTGCTCGAGAGTGGAACCCTCTCGAGCAAGATGCTCAAGGACCTTTTTGATCTGTGCTTTGAGCGCGGCAAGGACTTCCCGGTCGTCTATGAACAGGAGGGCCGCCCGGCGCAGTCTCGTGATACCGGCGCAATCGAGGCAATCCTCGACAAGGTGATCGCCGACAATCCGAAGCAGGTCGAACAATACCGTGCCGGCAAGACGACAGTTTCGCAGTTCTTTGTCGGCCAGGTGATGAAGCAGTCAAAAGGTCAGGCGAATCCCCAGTTGGTGAATGAGCTGGTCAAAAAGAAACTGGGGTGATTCGTCGCAGCGTGCGAGGCGTGTTCGACTGGCCGCTTCATCAGCCAACAGACTGACGATGTAATCGCCGGCGGCGGTTCGATCCCTCATTCCGGACGATCGATTTGTGCTCTCTGCAGCCGATCTGAGTAGTCCACGTATACCGATTTCCACTCGGTATAGAAGTCGATTGCGCCGATGCCACCTTCCCGATGGCCATTTCCAGTAGCCTTCACCCCGCCAAAGGGTAGGTGAACTTCAGCACCGATGGTGGGAGCATTGATGTAGGTGATACCGGCGTACAGGTCCCGCATGGCCAAGAACGCCCGGTTCACATCGCGCGTGTAGATTGACGACGAGAGGCCGTATTCAACGTTGTTAGCCATCTGAATGGCGTCTTCGAAGTTCTCGCAGGGGATTACGGAGACGACTGGTCCGAAGATTTCCTCCTGAGCGATTCGCATCTTGGGGTCGACATCCATGAAAACGGTCGGTTCCATGAACCAGCCGTATCGGTAGTCGCCTTTTTCGAGGCGGTTGCCGCCACAGGCAAGTTTGGCTCCCTCTCCTTTACCGATCTCCACGTATTCCAGGTCGGTCTGGAGCTGGCGCTCATTCACCGCCGGTCCCATATCGGTCGTCTCATCCAGCCCATTACCCACCCGTAGTTTGCGGGCGCGCTCAACCAAGTGATGCACGAATTTGTGATAGACGCCTTTCTGGACGATGATGCGGCTGGTTGCCGTGCAACGCTGACCGGTGGTTCCGAATGCTCCCCAGAGCGCACCTTCAAGGGCCAATTCCATGTTGGCGTCATCAAGGACGATCATTGGATTTTTGCCGCCGAGTTCGAGCGAGCAGTGTTTAAAGCCTTTAGCGGCAGTTGTGCCTATGGTTCTACCGACCGCACTCGACCCGGTAAAGGAAACGGCCCGCACCTCGGGATGCTCCAGCGCCGGAGCCCCGGCTTCTCCTCCGAAACCGGTCACGATGTTGACTACACCCTTGGGCAGGCCAGCGTCGACCAGCGAACGGACCAGGTTGAAGGTCGAAAGCGGCGTGTCCTGCGCAGGCTTGATCACGCAAGTGTTGCCACAAACTAACGCGGGCAGGAGTTTCCAGGACGGGATTGCCATGGGGAAGTTCCATGGGGTGATCATCGCGCAGACGCCCAGAGGCTGCCGGACGGCCATTGCGAACTTGTTCGGAAGCTCCGAAGGAGTAGTGGGTCCGTAGAGCCGGCGTCCCTCGCCTGCCATGTAGTAGGCCGTGTCTACGGCTTCCTGTACGTCGCCACGGGTTTCCTTCAAAACCTTACCCATCTCCCTGGTCATGTCACGGGCGTAATCTTCTTTGCGCTCGGCGAGGATTTCGGCAGCCGCGAAGATGATCTCCGCTCTCCGGGGGGCGGGCACAAGACGCCATTTCAAGAATGCTTGCTTGGCCGCCTCAATGGCTTGGTCAACGTCCGGCTTTGCCGACCTTTGAAATATTGCGACCAGATCGCGGGTGTCGGCGGGATTACGATCCTCGAACGTCTCGCCGGTCGACGCTTCAGCCCATTCGCCATCGATGAAGTTGTGATACACGTTCGGCCGGTTGGCCGTGCCTGCGATGACGGGGCTGGTAAGAGTATCGGCGGACATCGTGCGCCTCCTGGGTAACCGTTCAATGCTAATCCCGGGACAGAGGTGGGGCAAGCGAGCCCGGGCGGGAGGAACCGAGGTCCATTCCGCATCCCGCCACGGGGGCAGTGTGGCCGGGTGACCTCAGTAATCGTTTTGGGCGCGTGACCCATTACTCACCAAGGCGCACTCTGCCATACTTCTCAACGAAACAGTACCTCCGCGCAGAGGACCTGAGTGCCTTCAAACCGCAGATCCGGAATACAGATCGCCTGGAAGACGATCACCTATCGCAGTGTGATCCTGATCATTCTGCTTGGTATGGCAGTCCTAGCGGTTGGTGCCCGCGTTGCCTTTCCCGACTTCACCGAAAACACGGTGAAAGCCGCGGGAAACGTGTTTACAAATCTCCTGGAGCGCGTTGCAGCGCAAGACAATCGAGGCCAAAAAGGCAGCGAGACATCGCAGCAGGCACACATTACGGCGCTCGATGGAACCGTTCGCATCAAGAAGGCCAGCGGCGACGCCTGGGTAAGGGCTGACTATAGCGTTCCTCTAGAAAAGGGGGATGTGATCCAGACCGGGCCGGAAGGCATGGCGAAGATCGCATTTAACGATGGCACAAACTACACCGTGAAACAGGATTCGCTGATCGTGATTGCGGAGAACTCCGCGAACGATCGTCAGCAGACGAATGTGGCCGTGAATGTGACCACCGGAACTGTGGATTTGGCGACGGGTACGTACCTACAAGGATCCAAGTCCCAAGTCATCGTGGACGGCGCCACCGCATCCCTGGCCCCGGAAAGCGCGGCGAGGGTACGCAAGGATTCCCATTCGCAGCGGGACGAATTGTTGATCACCAAAGGGCGGGGCGTGGTCCAACGTGGCGATCAAACCGTACAACTGACCGACTGGGAGAAGGCCAGCTTTAAGGCCAACGACGGTCCGCTCGAGAAGATCAAGGAAATTGGCCCTCCCACCCCAATTTCCCCGGCCAACATGATGCCGATCTTTGCTCCTAGCGAGGACAAGCCCATCGAGTTCTCCTGGACGCCAATGACCAATGCCAAGGGTTACCGCCTGCAAATTTCACGCAACCCGTACTTCTCTTCGTTGATCGTCGATCGGAAGGTGACATCTCCCGCGGTGATGGTCTCGGGCCTGTCCGAAGGGCCCTATTACTGGATGGTGCAATCCTATGACATCAACGGGAAGGAATCGGCGGAAAGCGAAAAAAACCGGTTCACCATCATCGCCCACGAGGCGGACAGCGGGCAGATTCGCCTGGAGTTGGATCCCCTGATTCAACACGGAAGAGTCATCGAACTGACAGGCAAAACCGAACCGACCGCGCGGGTGATGGTGAATGGACACGAAGTTCCGGTCATTGGTGCGGACGGCACCTTCCACTACTTCATGCCGCCTCTTCCGAACGGGGAAAGTACGATCACGATCACAGCGCAGAATGCGCGTGGTGGCGTGAATACACAACAGCAGAAGGTCGTGATCCAGTGACGTTCACTCACGCTGCTCCGAGGCGCAGATGGGAAGCAACTTTATTTGCGGTTGGGTCCGCGATTTCCAATACAATAGACGCACAGGACCCAGAACAATCAGGCTTTGAAACTGCACAAGCCGCACCTAGGGCTTCGTGGGTGGCGTGTGCAGGTTCAACTACATACGATCGATAAAGAGAGACGCAGTCGGTATGTCATCGAACAACGGATTTCACAACGGGTCATCCCGTATCACCAACATGCGGTCGCTGTTCAGCATTTTCTCCAGCGACCTCGCGATCGATCTGGGTACCGCCAACACGCTGGTGTACGCACGGGGCAAGGGGATCGTGGTCAATGAACCTTCGATCGTTGCGTTGAACAAAAACACCAATGAAGTCGAAGCGGTGGGCAAGGAAGCAAAAGAGATGCTGGGCCGTACCCCGGGAAACATCGTGGCCATTAAACCGATGAAGGACGGTGTGATTGCCGACTTCAAAGTCACCGAGAAGATGCTCAACTACTTCATCCAGAAGGCCCACAATCGCAAAATGCTGGTGCATCCGCGGATCGTCATCGGCGTGCCTTCGGAAATCACGCAGGTGGAAAAGCGCGCAGTCATGGACTCGGCTTATCGGGCGAAGGCCAGCGAAGTTTATCTCGTCGAGCAAGCGATGGTGGCGGCGATCGGTGCGGGACTACCGATCACGGAACCTTCGGGCAACATGGTTGTCGATATCGGCGGCGGAACAACCGACATTGCAGTGATTTCGTTGAGCGGCATCGTTTATTCGCGATCCGTGCGCATGGCGGGGAATCAGATGGACGAAGCCATCATGAATTACCTCAAGCGAAAGTACAATTTGCTAGTTGGCGAGCGCACCGCGGAACAGATCAAAATGGAAATTGGCTCGGCTTATCCTCTCGACAAGCCTCTAACCATGGAAATCAAAGGCCGCAATTTGATCGAAGGCGTGCCGAAGACCATCACAGTTGACGACAGCGAAATTCGCGAAGCATTAAGCGAGTGCGTATCCACGATCATGAATGCCGTTCGTGTCGCACTGGAGCGTACGCCTCCTGAGCTCTCGGCGGATATCAGCGATCGGGGCATCGTGCTGACCGGTGGTGGCGCGTTGCTGAAGAACTTGGACAAGCGTATCCGCGAAGAAACCGGCTTGCCGGTTTCGATTGCCGATGATCCCCTGTGCAGCGTGGTGCTCGGGACCGGCAAGATGCTGAGCGACTTCAAACTGCTAAGGAAGATTTCGATCGAGTAAGAGCAGTTTCAAGTTTCAGGTTTCCAGTTCCAGATCTCCCGGTCACTTCCTTTGCCGAAACCTGAAACGAGAAACTTGAAGCTGTATTTATGGACACTTTCATGGGCCGCTATCGTAATGTGAGCATCCTCGCGGCGGCCGTTTTCATTCAACTCATCGGGCTCGCCTACCAGATTAGGAAGCAGCCCAGCAAAGATTCACAGGAATCGAGCCGCTTGATTCGCGTGTGGACGATTTCGGCTATCACTCCGTTCGAAAAGATCATCGTCCGCTTACAGACTGGCACCGCTAATCTCTGGCACAACTACGTCTATCTGCGAGGAGTCCGGCAGGAAAACCGCGACCTCAAGGAACAGTTGGAGCAGTTGCAACTGGAACAAGTGCGACTGCAACAGGATGCGACGCAGGCGCGGCGTTTGCAGGCGCTGCTTGGATTCAAGGAACAGTTCATTGATCAGACGGTTGCCGCGCAAGTGATCGGCTCGAGCGGGAGTGAGCAGTCCCGCACGGTGTATCTGGACAAGGGTTCGGATGCGGGGATCAGGCAAGGCATGCCCGTAATTTCGGCCCATGGAATTGTCGGTAAAGTCATTCTGGTTCAACCGACGGTGTCGCAGGTGCTCTTGATAAGCGACCAAACCAGTGGTGTGGGCACCATCCTCGAGCAATCGCGATTACAGGGCGTCTTGAAAGGCAGGACATCCGGAGAATTGGTGCTCGACAAAGTGATGTCTGAAGAAGATGTGAAAGCCGGAGAGCGCGTGTTGACCAGTGGCGGTGACCAGATTTTCCCGAAAGGCCTTCCGGTTGGAACCATCGGTGAGGTGAAACGCGGAGGCGAGTTCTTGGAGGTCCATGTGAAGCCCGCGGCGTCGCTCAATCACTTGGAAGAGGTCCTAGTGATCACCAAGAAGCAGGAGCGAGAGCCGGAAACCGCCCGAACCAGCTCGATACGCGCGTCCGACATCCTTGCGCAGAGGTTGCCATCGGTGCCTGATAAGCCGGCTGAATCGGCCCCCGGCACTCAGGCCAGCGGAACAGTGGAAGGTGGCATCGCAAAACCGGTCACCGCAGCGCCACCCGCCGCCCAGGGCACGGTGAAACCAAACTTGCCGCCTACCAGCGGGACCCAGGCGATTACGCATACAGGGGTATCGGCTACGACTCCCCCAATCTCTAAACCTGCGCAGCCGAAGGCCGCGAACCCGGGCCTAGGCGCAGCGGGTACGACAAGCTCTGGCAACGGGCAAGGCCTATCGAGACCCACCCCGGGTGGGGCGAATTCTCAGAAACCCGCCACAACGACTCCGGCTCCCCCACAAATTCAAACGGGAGATACTCCTCAATAGCGTGGCCGTCAGCTATACATCCCGCGAGCAGATTGAAGTCTACCGTTTCAACTGGGCGGTAGCGGTGGCCGTGCCGCTCAGTGCGATCTTCTTGCAAGCATTCGTGCCCCGATGGATACCCTCTTTCTCCACGTATTTTGATCTGCCACTCCTGGTGGTGATTTTCTTTGCCATGGCAAGGCGCAGCCAGGTGATGGGGCTCATCACTGGCGCCGTCATCGGCCTGGTGCAGGATTCTCTGACTCCCCATCCTCTCGGCATGTATGGCATCGCGAAAACGGTGGTGGGCTACGGGGCCTCCTCACTTGGAGTAAAGCTCGACGTGGAGAGCGTGGGAACACGTCTTCTGGTCACGACCGGTTTTTATGTCGTTCATCAGGTGATCTATTTCACGATTGCGCGTGTCTTGGTGGGCTTAGATCTTCACTGGAGCTGGTCGCGCGAACTCGTGGCGGCGGTGGCGAATGCCATCTTGGGCGTGATCTTGTTTACCCTGATGGACCGGCTGAAGCAGAGAGCGTAAGAGCCATTGCCGGCTGTCGGGTTGTTGCCTAGCTCGGTAGTAGTGACTTTCGTTTTGCTCTTGTCTGATTTAACTTCCAGAGTAGGTTTACAATTAAGTTAACTGATGCTCTCCAGCAGCAAAGCCAAGAGCCAACAGCCAACCATCAACAGCTGATTCCTTATGTTTGGGCGCGACGAAAAACCCTCCCAGATTCGCCTGACCGTAGTGCAATACCTCATTCTTGCGGTTTTTCTCGTGCTGGCATACGGGCTGTGGCGGTTGCAGGTCTCGCAAAGCGACTACTACTCCGCGGCCGCAGAACAGAATCGCATCCGCAACGTCCCGATACTTGCCCCCCGGGGCAGAATTGTGGACCGTAACGGTCGCATCATCGTAGACAACTACCGTTCGGTAACGGCATTGCTCATGCGCGACTCCTCGCGCGATTTGATGACTGACTCCGACGAGATTGCCTCCGGCCTCCATATGGATCCGAAAGAGGTGAAAGAAAAGATCCGTCGGTTCGCGTTTACCCCGCAGTACCAGCCGATTTATCTGAAGGAAGACATCACACCCGATGAAGAGGCGTTCATCGAGGCGCACAAGCTGGAATTGCCTGAACTCGACACAATCATGGCTTATCGGCGGTTGTATCCGCTGAAAGGGTTCATGGCCCACGTGATCGGCTATGTGGGCGAGGTCAGTGAGGACATGCTGAACCAGCCCCAGTTTGAGCTTTACAACCCGGGAGATGTGGTTGGCAAATCGGGAGTCGAGCTCGAATACAACGGCATTCTCATGGGCAAGAATGGCTCGCGGCAAGTTCTGGTCGATAGCCATGGCCGCGAAGTCGGGAAGCCCCTGGAGGAAAAGGCCGCCGAGCCGGGCAAGCAGCTGAAGCTTACCGTGGACGTTGATCTGCAGATTGCGGCGGAAGAAGCCCTCGCTGACAAAAACGGCGCCGTCGTGGCGATGGATCCGCATACCGGCGAAATTCTAGCGATGGTAAGCCGTCCGACATTCGATCCCAATGCTTTTGCGGTGCGGATCTCGAGCAAGGAGTGGAGCAAACTGGTTAATGATCCCGATAAACCGCTGCTGAACCGAGCCATTCAGGCGCAGTTGGCTCCTGGCTCGACCTTTAAAATCATCATGTCGGTGGCCGGCTGGCAGGAAGGCGTCGCGCAAGACCTCAACGTCCAATGCAACGGCGGTGCCGAGTTCTACGGTCGCCGGTTCGGTTGCTGGGTAAAGGGTGGCCATGGCCCGGTCGACTTGACGAAGGCCATTTACCAGTCGTGCGACGTGTTCTTCTACAACTTGGCCAACAAGCTGGGAATCAACCGCATTGCGCAGTACGCAACTAGTTTTGGCCTCGGGCAGAGAACGGGCATTGATCTTCCCCAAGAAGTTTCAGGTGTGATTCCTTCCGAAGAATGGAAGCTGAGGAACTTCCGGCAAAAGTGGTTTGCCGGCGAAACAATCTCAGTAGGCATCGGACAGGGAGCGGTTGCCGTGAGCCCCATTCAGCTGACGCGCGCCATTGCCGCAATCTCCATGGATGGCCGCCTGGTCACTCCGCATGTCGCCGATCCGGCTGGGCTGCCTTCCAATTACCTCGAAGTGAACCACTATACCGAGGTGAAGAACGTTCCGGTGGACATGAACGGATGGAACTTAATCACCGATGCGATGAGCCGCGTCTTGTTGCCCGAAGGCACGGCACCTTCAGCGCATATTCCGGGCATTGATATTGCAGGAAAAACAGGTTCGGCGCAGGTGGTTTCGCTGGCAACACGGGCTAAGCACCAGAACAATGAAGACTTGGCCCAGAATGGATGGTTTGTGGGATTCACGCCGCGCCGCAATCCTGACATTGTCGTCGGCGTGCTCTTCCAAGGCGGCGAACACGGTAAATTGGCAGCCCGTCTGGCAACCGAAGTGATTAAGTCGTACGTAGATAAGCAGCGGCGACAGCCGACTGGGTTGGCCAATGGAAAACCTTCCACCGATGGCAACGCGGAAATTGGCGCACTCTGGACTTCTCCGAACGAGCGCGGTCCTGGAGAGACCCTGGAAGTGGGACACTTGGCGGTGGCATTGCCGAAGAAACCCCGGCCGGTGGCAACCTCAGCACCCGGGTTGGAATGAATTGCGGAGCGGTTCGACGACTGCGGAGTCGACCGGTTGGGTCAGGAGAGGTTTAGCTGAAGGCTGATGGCTGAAATCTGAAGAGTTTCTGTTATGGCACGTTACGTATCCTTCAAAGACTTCGATTGGGCGCTGGTCGGGTTCGTGCTGGTGATCTGCACGCTGGGCGTGTTTGAAATCCGCAGCGCGACGGAGCACACCAAGTTCGCCGGCGCACACATCAAGCAGATCTACTGGATTCTCGGGGGTCTGGTGGGCATGCTCATTATGAGCCTGTTGAACTATCACATGCTGCTCGAGCGGGTGCACTGGATGTACATCGGAGCTGTCGCCTCGCTCATGGTCGTTCTTATATTCGGCCAGAAGTATCTGGGAGCGCGCCGTTGGGTGAAATTGCCGGGCGGCATTCACTTTCAACCGTCGGAGTGGGTGAAGCTTATTCTGATCTTGGCGGTGGCCAAGTATTTTGCCGAGCTGCACCAACGGCATCTCTCGTGGTCCGACTTCGTCAAAGCAGGCGCCATCGTGGGGGTCCCGATGCTGATGGTGCTGGCACAACCTGATCTCGGAACCGCTCTCACTTATCTTCCAATCGCGGTCATGGGGCTTTTTCTGGGCGGCCTGCACTGGAAGCAGGCAGCCGTGGTTCTCCTATTGGCCGGGCTCGCAATGCCGTTGGCATGGCACCACCTGAAGCCGTATCAGAAGGACCGCCTAGTCAGCTTCATGGAGCCGGACGCAGATGCTAAGGGTTCTGGGTACCAGGTGAAACAATCTTTGATCGCGGTGGGCTCTGGCGGACTGTTCGGCAGCAGCGAGGAATCGCAGACCCGGCTGGCGTTTTTGCCGGTTCCGCAGACCGACTTCATTTTTGCGGCTTTTTCCGAAGGTCATGGTTTTGTGGGGGCAATGGGAGTTCTGCTGTTATACTTTATCGTGCTGATGCGTTTGACGCAGAACGCGCAGACAGCGCCCGACCGCGCTGGCACGTTTCTGGTGATGGGTGTAGTAGCGGTTTTGACCTTCCACATCCTGGTCAACGTCGGCATGGTGCTTGGCTTTATGCCAGTCACCGGAATACCCTTGCCGTTAATGAGTTACGGTGGGTCTTCGGTACTGTTTATGTTTCTTGCGCTGGGGATGGTGATGAACGTCCGCATGCGCCGCTTCGTGAATTGAAGCAGGGTATCTGAAATAAACGTGCACGGGTAGCGTCGGACATTTGTCCACGAATGCTCGCGAACGGGATGTTGAAGATTGTGATTTGTCGGGCAGGAATGTCCGACCAACAAAATTACGAGCGCCCTCGCGTGAAGAGGGCAGTCACCGGCAGGAATGACAGCCGGGCAGGATTGAAGTAAGGCGTCCGGGCAGGGAACGGCCCCCTCAAGGAGTACACAGCGCAGTGCGCTGGGTATCCAGAGATTGAGAGAGCGGTCACAACCCCGGAAAAGTGCGATCCGTGGAAACGAATTCTTATTTCTGCCGCCAGCTCGACCCAGGACAGTCATCCCGGGTTTGGAACCTTCTTTCATAAGAACGGTTATCGCGTCCTTGATTCGTCTCGCCACCTGTCTCCCCTCGTTCCGGTGATGGTCCCGGCCTCGCAGCCGGGAACCGGAGTTCGAATGACAAGAGAATTGTTTGTATCGTCCACGCCTCATGAAACCAAAGTAGGACTGGTGGAGGACGATCAGTTAGCAGAAGTGTATCTGGAGCGTGAAAACGAATACACCCTGGCCGGATCGATTTACAAAGGCCGGGTGACACGTGTGCTGCCCGGCATGCAGTCGGCGTTCGTCGACATTGGGCTCGAGCGCGACGCGTTCCTTTATGTCTCTGACTTTATGGAGTTGGAGAACACAGACGACGAATTGGAAGATGTGCCCGCTGCGCCGGTTACGCAAGACCGCAGATCGGCGGAACAAACCTCGTCTGAACCGACGACTCTTGCCGAGTCGGAGGAGAAGGTCTCCGCCGAAGAATCCACAGCTGAGGTTGCAGAGAGTCGCACCAATGGTGACTCGGGAGTGCGTGAGGAGCGGGGAGACCGAGGCGGATGGCGTGGACGGCGTCGTCGGCGCGGACGGCGTGATGGTCGGGATCGAGGCGGCAACGGACACGAGCGCACCAGCCGTCCGGTTGAGTCCGAAGCTAAAGTACAGCGAGAAGATTACGGACCGCCTCCCGGATACGAGCCGATTATTCTGCCCGGTGAATCGATTTCGAAGTACCGCGGACTAGGCCACGGGTCAGAGGCACGCCGCACCACAAGCGTTGAACAGCGTGGCGAAGCTTCAGAGACCACAGCTCCGATCGCAGAAACGTTCCCCCAGGATGAGCCTTTATTCGCGCAGCCGGGACATGAGACTGAGGATGTAGCGAACTTTCCACCTGTCGCGGAGCAGGCTGAGTTCACCAAAGAGGTTCTTTCAGCTCGCGAATCGGTTGATCGTGAGGCCGAAGTGGGTTCAGAGGAATGGGATCGAGAACAGAAACGTTTGCACGATATGAACGTGGCCGCCGTCTTTGGCGGCGAAGAGGCAATCAGAGCAGACGAAACTGACGAGCCCGAACCGGAGCAACCCGCTCCTACCGAGCATTCGGAAGAGCAGCCTTTCGTTTCTGCAGCTCACGGAACCATGGAAGAGGAAGAAATCGACGAGGAAGAAGCAGATTTGATCGCGTATGTGGAGGAACTCGCCGAAGACGAGGCGTTCGACGATCTCGAGGAAGAGACGCATTCGGCTGGGGATTTCGTCGAGTCCGTCCAAGAACAAGACCAGGAGATTCCCGTATCAGCCGAAGACGCGGTGCCGTTTTCCTCCGAGCCAGTCGCGGAAGGAACCGCTGAAGTGGTCGAGGCCGAAGATGGCGTTGATGCTATAGCTGCCGAAGAAGCCGAACTGGAAGAAGCCCAAGCGGAAGCTGAGGCCCTGCTCGATGCCGAAAGTCGCGAGAACGGGACGGTAGACGCCCGTGAGGAGCTTCGGGCTCCGGCTGCGACTGCGGCATACACCCAGCGCACACAGCGGGCTGGGTACGACCGGGATCGGGACAGGGGACGCGGTGGACGTCGCTTCCGTGGTGGACGCCGCTTCCGCCGCCGCGAGCCGCAAAATCTGCCCCAGATCACGGATCTTCTAAAGGAAGGGCAGGAAATTCTGGTCCAGATCGCCAAGGAGCCGATCGGGAAGAAAGGCGCTCGAATTACAAGTCATATCGCGCTGCCGGGCAGGTTTCTCGTCTACATGCCGACGGTGAACCACACCGGTGTTTCACGCAAGATTGCATCCGAAGAAGAGCGCCAGCGGCTAAAGAGAATCATTCAGAGCGAACGAGAGAACGGGCATGGCGGATTTATCGTGCGCACGGCTGCGCAGGGCGCAGACGAACAGGAACTCCGGGCGGACATCCGCTTTCTGAAGGGACTGTGGAACGAGATCCGCACGCGCGCAGAGAATGGCAAGTCTCCGGCGCTGATCTATCACGACCTCAACGTTGTCGAGCGCGTGCTGCGTGACCAGGTGACGTCTGATTTCGCGGCTATCTGGGTGGACAACGAGCAGGAATACGAGCGTATTTTGCGGTTTGCAAATCGCTTCCAGCCTGCCCTGGTGCGGCGCGTAAAGCTCTATACGAAAGAGACCCCCCTGTTTGAGCAGTTTGGCTTGAAGGACGAGATCGACAAGGCGCTCAAGTCGAAAGTCTGGCTGAAGAGCGGCGGCTACATCGTGATCAACCAGACCGAGGCCCTGGTCGCGATCGATGTCAACACCGGCAAGTACGTCGGCAAGACGGCTCGCCTGGAAGACACGATCGTCAAAACCAACGTCGATGCGATCAGGGAGATCGTACGGCAGATCAGGCTGCGAGATTTGGGCGGGATCATCGTCATCGACTTCATCGATATGGATGAACGTCGTAATCGCCAGAAAGTCATGCAGGCGCTGGAAGAAGCTCTGCGGGCAGATCGGGCGCCTTCCAAGGTCCTGCAGTTTAACGACTTTGGCCTAGTGGCGATCACGCGAAAGCGCGTGAAGCAGTCGCTGGAACGCACGATCGGTTCCCCATGCCCTTATTGCGAGGCAACAGGCTTCGTCAAGAACGTGAACACCGTTTGCAACGAGATCTACGTTGAGATGCGCAAGATGAGCAAGGTACTGGAGCACTCGGATGTGATGTTGCGGGTCAATCCGGAGGTCGCGAAAGCGCTCAAGGCCAGCGGCGGCAAGTGGCTCAACGAACTCGAAGAACTAACCAAGAAAACCGTGATCGTAAAAAGCGATCCAGCGTTGCACCAGGAGCAGTTCGATATCAACTGACACGCTTTCCGGCGCCTTCTGAGGCGCGGGAGATCGTGCAGGGAACCCCTTCGCAGCGAGCGGTGGGCAGCTCTGGTTTAAGAACGTGGGGGACGGGTCTCGCACGTCCATTTTGTTTGGCGCTAAGTTCCCATCCCCGATTCCGGAATCTGCATCCAAACGCTTCGAGATCAGGAGGATGTTCAGCATGGCTCGGAGTAAAGAGATGGAAAACTGGAAGCGCGGATTGTTGGCAGGTTCGGCGGGGCTGAGTGTGGTTTTCCTTCTAAAAGGCAGCCGAACCGGTGCGTTGCTGTTTGGCGGAGTAGCTCTGGCAGCGCTAGCATCGGAGTATCCCGATGAATTCCGGAGGATTCGGTCGAAGCTGCCGGATTATCTGGAGCGCGGATCGGCGTTTCTCGATGTTGTCACCCGTGCCGGTGAACGTCTGGCGGAAGTGGCCGAGAGCCGTGGTGCCTCGTGGTACGAGTCGTTGCTACGGGCGTAGGGACAAACGGACCGACAGTCGCCCCGGGGCCAAGTCTTCCCTTCCCTGACGGGATGCGCTAGAACCACAGGTTGTTATGGGGACCTGTTCCTCGCGCCAAGCTATACCTCCATCGTCTTGAGTTGCGGGCTTCGAATCAGCCTGGCCTCGGTGGCTCGCTGGACATCGTCTACGCTCAGCCCGGGGGCAATTTCTTCGAGTATGAGTCCGTCTGGCGTCACGCGGATGTAGGCCATTTCCGTGACGATGGTGTCGACGACGCTCGACCCAGTTAAAGGCAGGGTACATTTTTTTAGAATTTTGGGTTGACCTTCGCGGGTAGTATGCTCCATGGCGACGACCACGCGGCAGGCGCTGGACACCAGATCCATCGCCCCTCCCATTCCCTTGACCATTTTGCCGGGAATCATCCAGTTCGCCAGGTTGCCCTGTTCATCCACCTCCATCGCGCCCAAGACGCTCAGGTCGATGTGGCCGCCGCGGATCATGGCAAATGAATCCGAGCTAGAGAAATAGGATGTACCGCGAATCTCGGTAATGGTCTCTTTCCCGGCGTTGATCAGATCAGGATCTTCCTCTCCCTCGAGGGGATAGGGGCCGATCCCGAGCATTCCGTTTTCGCTTTGCAGGATCACCTCGACTCCCGGCGGAACGTGGTTGGCTACCAGAGTCGGCATGCCGATCCCCAGGTTGACGTAGAAGCCATCGCGCAGTTCCCGCGCGATGCGCTTTACGATCCGTTCGCGTTTATCGACGTCTTTGGCCATGCTCTTCTTCGATCCAACTAGGATCCCTTCCTGACCGTACGGCGCTCAATCTTGTGCTCATAGGCTTCACCATGAATGATGCGCTTCACGTAAATGCTAGGGGTGTGAACCTGATCAGGCTCGATCTCGCCTACCTCGACCAAATGCTCAACTTCAGCAATGGTGATGCGCGCAGCCGCCGCCATCATGGGATTAAAATTGCGAGCCGTTTTGCGATAGAGCAAGTTTCCCCACTTGTCGCCCTTCCAAGCTTTGATCAGTGCAAAATCGGCCTTGAGCCAGCGCTCCATCAAGTACGGCTTGCCATCAAACTCCCGAACTTCCTTGCCTTCGGCGACCACGGTGCCGACGCCCGCGGGAGTGTAGAACGCCGGAATGCCCGCGCCGCCGGCACGAATTCTTTCCGAGAATGTTCCTTGCGGAACCAGCTCCAAATCGAGTCTCCTCTCTAAAACCATTTGTTCCAGCAGGCGGTTTTCGCCGACATAGCTGCCGATGTGGCTCTGAATCTGTCCATTGGCCAGCAGCCACCCCATTGCGTAGCCGTCCACGCCCACGTTATTGCTGATGGTGTGGAGGTTCTTCACCCCTTTGCGGACTAGGGCTCGCAGCAGATTCTCCGGAACTCCGCACAGGCCGAAGCCACCAACCATGACGGTCGCACCGTCGAAGACGTCCTGAACGGCTTGGTCCGCGCTCGCAACGACTTTATTCATCGCAGGAATTGTACAAAATTTGCGAGGCAAACATTTTGCGCCCCGGGAGAATAGCTACAAAACCATGGTTGAACCATTAGAACTGGCCGCCACCGAAGCACGGCGGCGGTGTTCGCGGCGATGGTTCCGGAACTGGGTGTCCATCGCGGCAAGGGTGCACAGGATGTAGAACAACATCGCATTAGCCGGGATCTGGAGATTGAAATCCACCAGGCTATGGACAAGGATCCCGCTTATGCCAAGAAGTGCCGATAGTGCCACCGCACCGTTCACATCCGCCGCCCACATCTTGGCTTTTCGAATCGCAGGCCGTAGAGCCACCGCAAGGAACCACACGCCCACTCCAAATCCCACAAAACCGGTGTCGGTAAGCAGTTCCAGGTAGTCATTGTGGGCGCGATTCACAGTCTGGTTTGTATAGAAGCTGCGGAATTGCGGGTAAACGTCGGCAAAGGTGTTCATTCCCCAGCCAAGAACCGGTCGCTTTGCGACCATGTGCAAAGCATCCCTATAAATTGCGAGTCGAATGTCAGATCGAAGGTCAGCCTGCCTATGGGGAGTCACGGTCGAGATTCGTTCGCCGACTTCGCTTCCCCCGATCCAGGCGACGGACGCAATTGCAGCCAGAAGAAATGCACTCAGTACAAGGACCACCCCATTGCGGGTGCGTTCCCGGAACAGGAACCAGAAGAACAGCGCAATCTGAAGCGAGTAAGCCGTCATGCCGCCGCGAGATCCGGAGACGAAAATGGTCGCTCCCATGAAGGCCGCAGCTCCTGCCGCAAACCAGCGCTTGCGCCCATGTGCGTACTTGCTGAAAGCAAAGACGAGCGGAATGGGGGCGAGCATTTCCATCAGCCCGGCATAGTGATTGTGGTTAACGTAGGGGCCATAAATCCACCCACCAAAACGCGGTGTACGAAGCCAGTAGATCTTCCCGTTGGAGGCGAGGGACTGTAGGACGGCGAACATCGCCAGGGATGTGCCGAAACTCGTCAGCGCGATGGAAATCCGACGGATGTCGCTCGTGCGCGTCAACGTCTGCACCAAGAGAAAACAGGCGCTACCGTAGGTGATATAGAGCATCAGCGCCGAACTGGTCGCATAGCCATAGCGAGAGATCCCAGCTAGCACTTGCAGTGCAATCATCGCAACGAACGCAGCCATCGGACGAAAGATCGGATTCGTGCTGATCACGATCGCTCTGCGTCGTATCTGGACCATAACCCAGAATGCGCTCAGCAGAGCTACGGAAATTTCCAAAACCGAGATCGCCCAGGTCTCCACGGCTCCAAACGCTAGAACTGCAAGCAACGTGAGTCCCACGACGCCGTAAAGAACCACTTCCTTGCTGCGCGAGCGGAGGTCCTGAAGCTGCAGATGACTGTTAGGAATGTCGGCCAGAGGCAGGGGCGCAGTCATTTCCCCTCCCCTCGACTCTGGACAAGGAGCAGACCGTCGATCCAAAGATTTCCACGTATGGGACGCCCAGCCGGTACTCGAATGACGTGCACTCGGATGAGGTGTGTATCGGCAGGAGTGACAAAACTTCCCCCTGCGTCCTTCCAGAAATCCGCATTTCCGAGATCTTCACTGGTGAAGAGCGCGGTAGGACGATAAGCATCGTGGACGGCAAGCTGCATTGCGCCAGCACCGTCCATGTCCTTGGCTTTGTACACGGCATGAAATTGGTACCGAGTGTTTGGCTGAACCAGCACCAGCTGGGAAATCCCGGCGTCAGAGATTCCAGCGCCATCGATGGCGATGCGAAGCGATCGAGAACTGGAGCGAGTCTCATTTGTGTCCAAGGCTACGGCGACGCCGTCAACCCGCTGGTGTACCCAATCGAACCCTCCGTTCAGAATGTCTAGGCTGAAGTCGCCATTGACCAATAGATTCTCCGGAGATGGCTGGTAGGCGGCTATATCGGACATCTTGGCGCCCTGCTGCCAAACACGGGACGCTTGTTCGACCTCTCCATGGCTCAGCAAATAGCGCTCGTAGCCGATGAGGTCGGGGCGGTCGACGTCCTGTTGCAGCAAGTACATTTTTTCCCAAACCTTGGCCGCGGCTGCCGTCTGGTTCTCCGCCAGAAGAAATTGCAGAAAGGCCATGTTCGCGGGGGGAGGAATCACTTGTTCGAGCAATGAGTCCACGTCCGGACGAATCTCCCAGGCCGTACGAATTGCGGGATTTCTAAGCGGAAGATCGGTCTCAAGGACCGAGCGGAACTGCTTCATCGCTGCGTCCGACAAGCCATCGGCAAGGAAGAGATTGGCCGCTTGCCACGCGATCGCCGGAGTATGCGAATCGACCGCGAGCGCGTGATTCAAGGCTGCCCTTTCCTTCTCAGAGTCCCCTAGCAACTGATCCGTGGCAGCAAGATCCATCCAATACTTGGCCGAGTTCGGATTCAGAACCGTGGCCCGATTGAGAGGGCCAATCGCCTCTTTCGGCGCCTGCAGAGCGAGTTGATGCAGGCCTAGCATGTGCTGGTACTCCGCATTCCCGGGGTCAAGTCGGCTCGCGCGGCGAAGACTAGCTTCGTCGGAGGACTGCGCAAAGCGGTCAGCCAGCAGACGGCAAGTGGCGACACCGCAGTAAGCCGCTGTGACCACGATCGTGGCTGTAGCGGCAACCCACCTCTTCGCGGGACTGCGAAGGTTCCACTGCATCTCTTGCGTGTGCACACCTTTCGCGAGCAAACCACAACCGCTAGGCGCCGCCGGAAACGGCCTGGGCTGTACTCTCATCCGAGCCGTCCATGTTCTCGTCGTAGTAACGCTGTCCGTACTTACCCTGGTATTCGTAGTAGTAGTAATAATCGGCAGATTCGAGATTGACGGCATTGAGCAGCACACCGGCAACTCTCGCGTTCACCTGGGCGAGAATGTCGCGCGAACGTCGCAAGGCTGGCTTTGTGGTCTGCGCGGAGCGGATCACCAGGACCACTGCATCGGCGCGGGTTGACAGCACAACCGCGTCGGTGACGGAGAGCGTAGGGGGCGTGTCTACAATGACGTGATCGTAGTGATCACGCAATTCCGCGAGCAGATCAATCATCTGCGCAGACGCCATCAGTTCGGAGGGATTAGGCGGCGGCGTGCCGGCTGGAAGGATATACAGGTTCGGCAACACTGAAGATCGGATCGTTGCCTGCTGGAGAGTTGCGCCTCCGGTCAGAACATTGCTCAACCCCACCCGCGGGCCCAGGCCAAGGGTTTTATGGATGCTCGGGCGACGCAGGTCGGCGTCGATCAAGAGAACTCGGGTTCCCTTTTGCGCGAGCACCACGGCGGTATTGATGCTGGTTGTGGTTTTACCTTCACGCGGCAAAGCACTCGTGATCAGGATCGTCTTGGGCGGCGCGCCCACTGACGTCAGTAGCAGTGAGGTTCGCAGCGCCCGGTAGGACTCAGCCATTTGCGACTGTGGGCGTGACTGAGTTACCAGTTCAACCGGCTCTTTGCCGGCCGCAACGATCAGACCGCGTTTGCTGCTGGTTTCAGCGCTGGCTCTCGATCCCAACGGAATCATGCCGAGCGACGGCAAGCCGGAAATGGCCTGCGCCTGCTCGGGAGTTCGCACGGTGTTGTCGATGCCTTCAAGCAGAAAAGCCAGTCCAATGCCACTGGTAAGGCCGAGAACGAATCCAAATCCCAGATTACGCGGGATGTTGGGCTCGGCGGGACTGCCCGGCGTGCGCGCAATGTCAACCTGACGGATATTGTTCGAACGCAGTCCCGCGGTAACTCCCGCTTCCTTCAGCTTCTGGAGTAGACCCTCGTAGAGGGTGCGATTGGTTTCGAAATCGCGCTTCAAGAAGCTGTACTCGATGGCGCTTTCGTTGAGTTTGTTTTCCTGTTGCTTTTGCTCTTCGAGCGCCCCACGCAGCAGTTCCTCACGGTGCAAAGCTGCCAGGTAGTCTCCTCGCAGTCTTGCCGTTGCTTTCTTCAGTTCGTTTTGAACCTGAAGATCGATTTCCCGCAGTTGGTTGTTAATCTCTGCAATCTTCGGGTAGGCAGGGCCAAACTGCGTGCTGAGCTGCGCTGCCTGGATCATTAAGTCAGCTTTTTGCGCCTGCAATTTCTCGAGGAGACTGGAGCTCGCGACCGACTCTTTTCCGGCATGGAGTCCTGTAGCGACCGAAGCAGCCGATTGCGTGTCGCCGGAGTCTGCAAGCCGATAGAGGGACTCCTTTTCCATCCTCTCGGATTCGGCGCTTGTTAGTTCTTTGTTTAATTCGTCGAGCTTCTCGGTCGTGATGTTCTGCTTGTCGTCGATGCCAAGGATTTGATGTTCCTTCTGATATTTGACCAGCTTCTCCTGAGATGTTTCGACCTTCATTTGCAGGTCCACGAGTTGGCGCGATAGCCAATCGGAAGCCTGCATGGTGGACTCGAATCTGGTTTTGAAGTTCTGCTCGATGTAGGTGTTCGCAACCGCGTTGACTACACGCGCGGCAAGGTCCTTGTTGGGGCTACGGTAGTGGATGTCGATAATGCGAGTGTTCGGTTCGAGCAGAACTTTCAGATTGCCTTTGAATGTGCCGAGCAGCATACTGGCGCGCGCCGAGTCTGGTTGCAACGCATCGGTTGTAAATTCCAATCCGGAAGTCGCCTTAAGTCCGCGGCCGCCGAATTCCGGCAACTTGTCGAGATTGAGTTGAGAAATTACCTGAAGCGCCAAAAGGTCGCTGCGGAGGACTCGGACCTCGGTGTCCAAGTCGGTTGGGTCGTAATAATCGAGGGAGCTATTGCCGTCGCGAATGTTGGTCAGGATTGGATCGGGCTTGTCGATTTTAATGCTACCCACGGCGTCGTAGATTGGGGTCGCTCGAAGGCTAGCGATGAGGGTCGCACCAAAAACCACCGCGAGCGCTCCCAAGACAACCCAAATCCGTTTGATTAAGACCCGAAGATAATCTCGGAGGATGGAGTCTTGCGCGGCGAAGGCGGGATGAATAGCTACCAAGTTGCGCGTGAGCTGCATAGGCCCGGGAGCGAGGTCGCGCGACATTGAAGTGTTTGCTTGAAAGACCGGCCCTGGTTCCATCAGTCCCCTTCGCGCCGCACGGAAATTGCCAGATTCTAGCCGGACGAATAGCGAGCTTCAGTATGGCAGAGAAGCTCACGAACTGGCCTTGATTGAATTGGTTCCGAGCTGTGAAAGACTGCGATTCACAAGGCCTGCTCAGCACAGAATGTCTATACTGACGCGAAGCTCGCTAGACCATCGTGCGCATATGGCAACGAGGTGACAATGAACTGGTCAGAAGAGGTGGTGCTGGTAACAGGCGGGACGGGGTCGTTTGGAAAGAAGTTTGTCGAAATCATGTTACGGGAGTACGGTCCTCGCAAGCTGATCATCTTTAGCCGCGACGAACTGAAGCAACACGAAATGCGTGCCGCGGGGTTGGACGATCCGAGCCTGCGTTATTTCCTTGGCGACGTACGCGACCAACAACGCTTGGAACGGGCTTTCGCCGGTGTGACCGTGGTCGTCCATGCTGCCGCGCTCAAGCAGGTGCCCGCCTGTGAGTACAACCCTTTCGAAGCGATTCAGACCAACGTCAATGGCGGGAAAAACGTCATTGAGGCTGCCATAAACCGCGGGGTGCGTCGGGTTGCAGCGCTTAGTACGGACAAGGCCGTCAGCCCCATCAACCTTTACGGTGCCACAAAGCTGTGCGCGGAAAAGATGTTCGTGCAGGCAAATGCATATGCCGGCGCGCAGGATACGCGGTTTAGTTGTGTGCGCTACGGCAACGTCGTCGGCAGCCGAGGTAGCGTGGTGCCGATCTTTATGGAACAGCGCAAGTGTGGAAAGGTCACGCTCACAGATCCGCGTATGACGCGGTTCTGGATCACACTCGATCAGGGCGTTCGCTTTGTAATCCGCTGCCTCGAGCAGATGCATGGTGGCGAGATCTTCGTGCCGAAGATCCCCAGCATGAAGCTACTTGATATGGCCCAAGCCGTTGCGCCTGATTGCGAGATCGAATGCGTTGGGATCCGCCCGGGTGAGAAGTTGCACGAAGTTTTACTCTCCGAAGACGAAGCGCGCAATGCAGTCGAAACCGATGATATGTTCGTGATCCAACCGGCGCACAACTGGTGGAACAAGAACAATTGGGTGCATGCACGACACTTGCCGGAGGATTTTCGCTATGCGAGCGATAACAACCCGGATTGGTTGAGCCATGAGGACCTATTTCGGCTTTTAGAGTCGTCTTCTGTTGGCAGTCCGAGCTCGCCAATTGCCGCCTAGGAACGTTTGCTGATGGCAGGGTCAAGATGAAGATTGTCACCATTGTGCAGGCAAGAATGGGAAGCAGCCGCTTGCCGGGGAAGGTAATGCTTGACTTGGGAGGCAAGACCGTACTTGGGCGCGTAATGGAGCGTCTAGGACGTGGCAAGCTCACAGGTGAATTGGTGGTCGCGACCACTGATGCCAGGGTTGACGACGCCATCGTCGCCGAGTCTGAACGGCTGGGAGTAAGAGTCTTCCGCGGAGAAGAAAAAGACGTTCTTGACCGGTATTACCGTGCTGCGCAACATTTCCGTGCCGACGCGGTTGTCCGTGTCACTTCAGATTGCCCGCTGATCGATCCCGAGATAACCGATAAGACGATTCAGCAGTTTCTGGATTGCCGTCCTGATTACGCGAGTAATGCGCTCCGCCGCACCTACCCGAGAGGGCTGGACACTGAAGTGGTCACGATGGACGCCCTGGCGCGAGCATGGAAGCTTGCCGAAAAGCCCTATCAGAGAAGTCATGTGACGGCATATATCTATGAAAATCCCCAGCAGTTCAACTTGCTGCCGGTAACTGCGGAACAAGACCATAGCGACCAGCGGTGGACAGTGGACACGCCGGATGATCTCAAATTCATGCGGGCAATCTATGAGCGACTGGACGATGACAATTTCGGATGGCGCGAGGTGCTGTCGATCGTTGAGTCAGAGCCGCAGCTACTCGAACTGAATCGCCACGTGATGCAGAAGGCCTTGCAAGAAGGATGAGGTCCGTTCGTTTGGGTGCGGACCTGGTGCGCCTTCTTTCTCGGCGAACGAGGTTGTCATGATCTTGGTTACAGGCGCCAGCGGACTCTTGGGCGCGAGCCTACTCTCGCGGGCGCAGCAGACAGCCCGCAAAGCTGCCGGTACCTCTCGAACTAACGAAGTCAGAGTGAGTGGCATTCATGTCCAACCTCTCGAGTTGACCGATCCATCGGCAACCAGGCAATTCATCTTCGAGCGGCACCCCTCGACCATCATTCATTGCGCTGCCGCGACGGATGTGGATTGGTGTGAAGACCATCCGGACGAGGCCCACGAAATCAACACCACCGCTTCTGAATATCTAGCAAGACTGGCCGAGGAAATCGGCGCATGTTTCGTCCAGGTTTCGACCGATAGCGTGTTCGATGGCGAAAAAGGAAACTATTCAGAAACGGACGTTCCTCGTCCCCTCAACGTATATGCAAAGACTAAGTTGTCGGCGGAAAAGGCGGTTCTTGCGGCCCACTCGAGCCCGCTGCTTGTACGGGTGAATTTCTATGGCTCCAGTGAGTTGAAAAAGCGCAAGCTCGCGGCATGGGTGTTGGCCCAACTAAGAGCAGGCAGGCGGGTGCAAGGGTTTACGGACGTCTTCTTCTGCCCTATGTTCGCTAAGGACTTGGCCGACACGATCTTTGATTTGCTAGATGCAAAACTCGCCGGCATCCATCACGTTGTTGGATCGGAGAAGATCAGCAAGTACGAATTCGCGGTCCGGCTTGCCACCACGTTCCAATTCGATCCTGAGCTGGTTGAACCGAGTGAATTGAGAAATGCGGGATTGCGCGCAGCGCGCCCTCGGGACCTCTCGTTGAGTTCTGCCAAGGTCAGTCTGGCGTTGGGCCGGAAGATGCCAGACGTAGATGCCGGCCTGAAAAAGTTCCTGATGTTCTCCAACCCAAGATATGGCGAGCCCGAGGCCGAGCTCTGCAGTGAAGGAGGAAAGTGAACACGCTTAAGCTGGGCCGGCACACCGTGGGTCTAGAACACCCGACCTATTTTATTGCCGATATCGCCGCCAACCATGACGGCGATTTGGAACGGGCGAAACAACTGATTCGTCTTTGCGCGAAAGCTGGTGCCAATGCCGCAAAGTTCCAGAACTTCCGGGCTGCGAAAATCGTCAGTGATCGAGGCTTCCGCGCTCTCGGATCTCAAGCCTCCCATCAGGCAAAGTGGAAAAAAAGTGTTTTCGAAACCTACCAAGCCGCGACCATCTCATGGGAGTGGACGCCGGCACTCAAACAAGAATGCGAAGCGTGCGATATCGACTACTTCTCCAGCCCTTATGATCTCGAAACCGTCGACATGCTTGACCCCTACGTGGAACTATTCAAGATTGGCTCGGGAGACATCACCTGGCCAGAAATGTTGCACAAGATTGCCTCGAAAAACAAACCCGTGCTGCTCGCGACCGGGGCATCAGATATCAGTGATGTTACCCGTGCGGTTGAACTGGTCCTCTCGATCAATCCTCGGCTCGTGTTGATGCAATGCAATACCAACTACACCGGCAGTCTTGAAAATTTTAAGCATGTGCATTTGAGGGTACTCGAGAGTTACCAGAGAATGTTCCCCAACATCTTGGTTGGACTATCTGACCATACCGCCGGGCACGCCACCGTGCTGGGCGCCGTGGCTTTGGGCGCCCGAGTCGTCGAAAAACATTTTACCGATGATACCCGGCGCACAGGACCTGACCATGGGTTCTCTATGAACCCGGCAGCCTGGCGCGACATGGTAGAGCGGACCCGCGAACTCGAGCTCGCTCTGGGTTCATCATCGAAGTTTGTAGCTGAGAATGAGCGCGACACTGTAGTTTTACAACGCCGTTGTGTGCGGGCCAAGAAAGCAATTCCCAAAGGGACCGTCATTGATCTGGAGTTGGTGGAGGTGCTTCGCCCGGCAGCACTGGGTGCCGTGATGCCGTATGAGTTATCCCGCGCGATCGGCAAACGATTGAATACAGACTTGCCCGCGGGGGAGCATTTGCAGTGGACGATGCTTGGGGACTGATCAGGCGAACGGTGCGGATTCTCTACATCTCGGACAACAGCTCAGATCATAACTTGCGGTTTCTCGCGAAATTTTCTGCCGCGGGTCATGACATTTTCTTTTTCAACCTAAGGCATGGGAGCTTGCGGGATCCCCTCCCGGGAAGAGTCTTCTATGTCCCACATGATCCGGGAATTCCAAACCCCCCGATTGCAGCGGAAATCGAGACGTTGTTGCCACAAGTCAAATCGGCCCAGCATGAAACTCGTCCTGATCTCGTCTATGCCGGCCCGGTCCAGACGGCCGGTTATCTGGCAGCTCTCTCCGGCTTTCATCCCATGATTGTCATGTCTTGGGGGTCGGATCTGCTTCTGGATCGATACCGAAGATCCATGTGGAAGCAGGCTACCGAAGCCGCACTTTGCGCTGCCGACGGTTTTGTTTGCGACTGTGATGCTGTACGCAACGCTGCGCTCCGATACGTAGATTTTCCAGATTCCCGAATTGCACAGTTACCGTGGGGAGTTACGCCTGGAGAATTCTCTCCCTTCGGGGTGACTCCGTCCCCCGCGCTCATGCATTTTGGTCCAGAGACAATTCGCTTTGTATGCACGCGCTCCTGGGAACCGCTCTATCGAATAGACCTGCTGTTGCGAGCTTTTCTCCAGGCGTATAAGGCCGATAACCGCATACGATTGATTTTGATTGGGAGTGGAACAGAGTCTCAAAGGATTCATGAGTTCGTATCTGGCAATTCGCTCGACCATGTAGTCCTAATGCCCGGCAAATTGGCCCATCCGGAGTTGCCAAAATGGTTCCGAGCTGCAACCGCATATGTGAGCTGTGCGAAATGTGATGGGACTTCCGTATCGCTTCTAGAAGCCATGAGCACGGGCCTTCCGGTTGTGGTCAGCGACATTCCTTCTAACCGAGAGTGGGTAAGACAGGACGAAAATGGTTGGCTAGCGACCGATGCCGATCAATTTGCCCAACGTCTTCTCACTGTTAGCCAGCTGACGAATGATCAACGCGAAACGATCTCTAGAGCAAACCGACAGCTCGTGCATGAGCGCGCAGACTGGAACAGGAACTTTGCCAGCGTAGCGCAGCTTTGCGAACGACTTGTGGTCGCGCGGAGAGCGGTGAACCAGTGACTCGCACTTTGCTGCTCCACCCAGAAGACGACCTATACTCAGGCGGACTTGCTCATCAACATTGGGACCGGATCGTTGATCTTGGATTCGCCGGCCTGCCTGCCTATGAGAGGTGGAGTCGAGATCTTCACTGCCCGGTCGAGCCCCTGCCACGGCCCGGACCTCGGGAATTCGAGCGCTTACGCGAGTTGTTCTCCCACGGAATTGGTCAGATGGTGGACGACCGCGGTCTCGATTGGTGGGAACCGCTGGCCCTGGGATTCTACGAGAACGTTCTGAAGATCTATTGTTTAGAGCGCTTCGTCAGCCAGCGCGGGGGAACCGAGGAGCTTTTCGTCAGCCGAGAAGGCTTCCACTCGGAGATCTTACGTCGCCTAACGCCTGGTGCAATGCGGACCTTAAATCGCAAAGTGTCGCCGACGGCAGCGCTGAGGCGGCGGGTTGCGCAGCTTTGGCGCTTACAGCCCCACCAAATCCTCGAGATCCTCTTGGACAAATACGACGGAGACTATCGCTTGCGCGGCCTGAGCAGCAGAGGCAAGAAACCTGGCAAGAATCCAATCGTACTTCTACCTACTGCCTATGGAAACGCCTCCCGCACCATGCTGGCGTATGCCAGCAGTCTGAGCGATCTTCGATTTCTGCTTGTCGCAACCAGACAGAGTGGTTGGGTTGAGAATCCACCATCCAACACACAGGTTGAGCAGCTTGGCTCTTATGCTGTGAAAGGAAATCGGCGGGAAGAATTGAATCGTCTTCTGGTCTCCTATCAGGGCTTGCTCCATCATTTTTTTCATAGACCAGAATTCGCAATTCTTGCGGAAACGGGAGCCCTCGACTTCGTTCCTCGCATGCTGTCCACCGGACTCTCAATACGTGACGCCTGGGAGCGAGTTTTTGAAAGGGAATCGGTTCTCAGCGTGTTGTGTGCCGATGAAAAGAACGAATTCACCCGAATACCAATCTTGCTCGCACGCCAACGTGGCCTGCCAACCATCGGCTGTCATCACGGTGCACTGGACGGCCGCTATCTTTTCACCAACTTTACCGCCGATCGCTTTTTGGTTAAAGGCCGGATGGAATGGGACTACCTCGTGCACAACTGCAGAGCTCCTGAAGAAAAGATCGTAATCGCGGCTCCTCATCGTGCCCCGGGAATCGCCCTAGCAGAACCCCGGAACATCGTTTTCTTTTCTGAGCCGTACGAGGTGTTCGGTTACCGGGTTAGCGAGATCTATCACGACGTGCTGCCCGTGTTGGCACGCACGGCACAATCGCTAGAGTGCTCGTTGACGATCAAGTTGCACCCTTTCGAAAGCCTCCGAGAAAGAGTGCGGTTGGTAAGACAGGCTGTTCCGGCTGAACTCCAATCTCGAATTCAAGTCCTAGCGGGCGCCCTGAGCGAACAACTGCTGCAACAGGCGCAGTTCGCCGTAACCGTGAGTTCCACAGCTGCTGTGGACTGTGCTCTGCAGGGGGTTCCGGCCTTTCTCTGTGTGTGGCTTGAAAATCATGGCCTTCGCTATGCAGAACAGTTTGTGAAATTCGGTGCTGCCCGACCACTTTGTAGGGCGGAACAGATTGCGGAGATTCCAACCATGCTCAAGAACGTCGGCAAGATATCGTCCCAAGATCTTTGGCGGCGATCAGAGTCAGCAACTCTCCGGGAATTGCTGACGACAACGTTTGCAGGCTGCTGCTCCATATGAAAACAGATCCCGTTAGCTCCTCAATTGCGATCCGGGCGGTGGTTCGAGGATGAGGTTCGCTAGTCCCTTCTTGAAGCGCGTCGTCTATCCCATCGCCAGCAAGTCGGGATACCTTCACAGAACAAGACGGATCGGACCAGCCATTGTTACCTACCATGGAATTTTCCCTCCAGGGTACCAGCCACGTTCGACGGCGCTCGACGGGCACCTGATTACGCATGCGCGCTTTCGCGAGCACATGCGGCTATTGAAGGCGAAGTACAACTTGATCTCGCCACAGCGGTTCCGCTCCTACTTGCAGGGGGGAGAAACTTGCCCTCCCTACACCGTGTTACTCACCTGTGACGACGGTCTAGTCAACGTCCTGACCGACATGCTCCCAATCATCAAAGAATTGGATCTGTCGCTGCTCCTTTTTGTTACTGGCGCATCTGCCTCAAAAGCCGGATCCATGCTTTGGTACGAGAAGCTCTATTTGTGGCTGCAGGAGGCTCGCGGGGTGTCGGTGCAGTTGGCGGGGATGTCGAAGCCAATCATCGCGCGCTCGCTAGATCCGGATCTACAGTGGAGACCTCTAATCCGCGAACTCTCGCAGTTCCCGCGGGAAGAGCGGGAGCAACTTCTGTGCAGAGTCCGAACCCAGCTTGGCATACCTGAAACATGGGAGTCCGCATATTCTCAAAATGAGTCACTCCGACGCAGGTTCTTTATCCTGCAAGCGACAGAACTGAGGGAGCTATCGCGAGCCGGCGTGACCATTGGAGCACACACGCTATCACATCCCATGCTGCCGAACATGCCAACGGAACTAGCGTACGCAGAAATTGCAGACTCCCGGACACAAATTGAGAGGGTGATTGGAGAGCCGGTGTGGGCATTTGCCTACCCCTTTGGCGACCGTGAATCCGTCGGCGACCGTGAGGCGGACCTCGCACAGAGCGCAGGGTTTGAATGTGCTTTCACCAACACGGAAGCCGAATGGAGTAACACGAACTTTGGGCTCCCACGGATACACGTTTCATCGGAGACAACTGCAGCGGAACTAGAGGCTCACGTCAGCGGCTTTTATGGGCGTATGCGAGCCTTGCTGTGAGTGCCGGCGCAAAGGAGCCTTGTATTGCGGACGCGTTTAGAGGTATTTAGGGAACTTCCCGCTCATGATGAGTTCCGGCGGCAATGGAACAACCTCGTCGAGCGCATGGACCAGCCCGAGGTCTTCTACAGCTGGGAGTGGTCGGCTGCGGTTACACGTTCCTTTGCCGAAATTCGTCCTTTGTTCTGTGCGATGTTTCGTGAGAATGTCATGGCTGCAGTCGTGGCGCTGGAGCAGGGCGCATCCATTTCATTCCTAACCGCTCCAACCGCGGACTATTGTGACTTCGTTTCTGCCCCCTCTGATCGGCGCGAATTTATGGAGCGCGTCTTCAAGGAACTCGCGCGCCTGAGACTCGGCTCGTTGAAGCTCTCCAACATCCCGGCGGGATCCGAGACCACAGCCATATTGCGGACCATGGCGAAAACCACCGGCTACCTGCAGTTTTCTAGGCCGGCCTATTCTTGTTCGCAACTGTGTTTTGAGTCGTCGCCACTGCGCGCGCAGGCAGCACTTGTTGCGCGCAACAGTCCGAAGCGTACCTCTAGATTATCCCGTCTTGGCAAGATCAATCTTGAACACCACACCGACTGGCAAGGGTTCTCCGGGGAGTTCTCCAATTTTGTGACTGCGCACGTTGAACGATTCCGCTCACGAGGCAAAATCAGCAGCCTTGAGAATCCTGAGCGTCGCCGTTTCCTCCAAGAACTCGGCCCGTTGCTTTCGCAGCAAGGAAATTTGCGCTGTAGCGTCTTGCGCCTGGGCGGCAGGCCAGTGGCTTGGCATTTCGGCATGACATTTCGCGGAAAGTGGTTCTGGTATCAGCCGGCATTCGATCTGACTTGCGATCATGCTTCTCCCGGAACTTATCTCTTGCGCGCAGTAATTTGCGAAGCCGCCTCAAGCCCGGACTTCCACACCGTCGATCTTGGTCTGGGCGACGAACCTTACAAGGCGCAATATGCAAATTCTGCAAAACACACTTTGCACTTCACACTAGAGTTTTCGAAACTTCGGTTGGCAAAAGAAATCTCCCGCTACTACGCGGCACGGGCCATCAAGCAATCGCCGAAATTGGAAAGCTTCGCGCGAACTGCAATATCTTCGGTGACGGCATTTCGGGAGCGTACGGAACTTGCCCTATCCCACTCACGAGGAACTGAGGAATGAGCGCGGCCGAAATTCCCGTAGTCGAGCCCCTCGCGTCAACCGTGGAAACGGCCGAATTTCGCCGGCGCATAACAAGTATTTCGGGACATTCTGCCGTGTACTTTGCCGGTGCGCTGTTCAGTGCGGCTGCAGGGTACTTGTTGAAGATCTACCTGGCTCGTACGCTGGGGGCCGAAGCGCTGGGACTCTATGCTCTGGGAATCAGTGTGGTCAGCGTTGTGGGACTGTTTAATGCCGCTGGGCTCCCGACTGCCGGCGCCCGATTTGTGGCCGAATACTCCAGCGCCGGAGATTATGTTCGGCTGGGCGCGTTTCTGCGGGGAGGGTTCGGCATACTTGGACTGGGCAACCTCCTACTCGGGGCCGTGCTTTTGGCCCTTGTACCTAGGATCGCCGTAAGGTTTTATCATGCCCCGGCCTTGGCTTCGTATTCTTGGGCCCTCGCGGCGATCATGCTCCTGGGCGTAGTAAACACTTTTCTCGGCCAATGCATGGCGGGGTATCGTGCAGTCGCACGGCGAAGCATGATTACCCAGTTCGCTGGAACTTTCATTACCGTCATTGCCACCGTGGTGTTGATATCTTTGCGCTTTGGCTTGTCGGGCTATTTCGTGGCTCAAGTCGCAAGTGCGACCGTGGTTTTCGGACTGCTCGGCGTGTCGGTCTGGAAATTGACCCCTCCCGCCGCGCGACGCATGGGTGGCTTCGGCAATGTCGAAAGGCGCGTAGTCACGTTTTCTGCGACATCGTTTGGGCTCGCGATCGTGCACTTCGTTCTGGCTCAGTCCGACAAAATTACGCTCGGACACTATCTCAGTGCGAAGGACGTCGGCATCTATGCGATCGCGATGACTATGGTGGGACTTATCCCGCTCGCCTTGACTTCCGTCAATCAGATTTTCTCGCCAACCATTGCAGAGCTACACGCCGCCGGGAACTATGCCCTCTTACAGCGGCTCTACGCGTCGCTGACCAAATGGATTTTGATCCTCACCCTGCCGCTGGCTCTTTCTGTAATCATCTTTTCGGCCTCATGGATGTCGATTTTTGGGCCGGCGTTCCGTGACGGAGCCACTGCCCTTTCGGTCGGGGCTATCGGTCAAATATTTAACTGCGTTGTCGGCTCGGTGGGGCTCTTGTTGTTGATGTCCGACAAACAGACTTCGCTCATGAAAATTCAGGTCGTCAACGCCATCGTGATGGTCCTCCTCAACTTGCTTTTGGTACCCAGGTTCGGCATGGTTGGCGCGGCGGTTGCCGTGAGCATCGGAGTAGCTGCAACCAACCTATGGGGTTTGCTGGCCGTCCGGGCAAAACTCCGTCTGTTTCCCTACGATCGCTCATACTTCAAGGTAGGGTTGGCGATGGCGGTGACAGCCGCGGTTCTCCTGGCTGTTCATAAATATTGCGGGCAGGGCTCATGGAGGGTGGCATTCGCCGCTACCGTGATTGCATACGTATGTTTCTTTGCCGGAGTGTTATTGCTCGGCTTGGGATCGGAAGACCGCATGATTGTCCGGACGGTCCGGGAACGGATATGGGTCGGCGGAAATGGAGCGTCAGATGAACGGTACGCGTAAGGTCTGCCTGCCGGAGGATCTTTGCCGGGCAGCAGAAGAAAAGTTTGGCGCGCGATTCTCATCGGTAGATGAGCTGGTTTGCAACCTGCTGACTGCGCTGTTGAAAGACGATGGATCTCAGATGGATAGTCGTGAAATCGAAGTTGTTGAGCAGAGACTACGTGGCTTGGGATACGTCTAGCGAGGATTGGAACTGACGGCACGTGCTGCAATTTCTTAAAAACCTGGGAAAAGGCCACAAGGAGCACCAGGCTTTTACCTTCTCGCGGCCGCTCGTCGCCTTACACAGCGATGACTGGGGCAGAGTTGGAGTCCGCGACCTCGGGGGCGCCGAACGGTTGCGATCGCGTGGCCTGCGCCTCGGCGAACGGCCCTACGATCTTTACAGCTTGGAGACGGCGGATGACGTCTGGGCGGTAACCGAGCTCTTAGAGCGACACCGCGACTCGGAAGGTCGCCCGCCCTGCTTGATGATGAATGCCTGCATGGCGAATCTTGACTTCCGCAAAATGTCGTCCGAGGGATTTCGGCGGGTGATTGGCTTACCTCTCAGCGACGGATTGCCAGGAACTTGGACGCGTCCCCAGTTATTTGAGGCGTATCGTGCTGCGATCGACAAAGGCGTGTTTCAGCCTGCATTGCATGGCACAGTCCATTTCTGTGAAGAAGCGGTTCAGAAAGTCTTGGCAAAATGTGATGCCCGGGCCGACCTGTTGAGGATTTTGTGGGCAGCGGAAACGCCATACATCTACTGGCGCATGCCGTGGGTTGGGTATGAATACTGGAATGGAGAGGAGCGCCATGGTGATTTCCTCTCTCCTGACCGTCAGCGGGAACTCATCCAAAAAGGATGCCAGACATTTTCGAAATTGTTCGGATTGCGCCCTCTCTCGGCGTGCGCGCCAGGTTACCGAGCTAACCAGCATACCTGCCATGCTTGGGCCCAAGCTGGCATTCATGTAGCCGTAAGCGGCTCCGGAGACGGGTTGAAGAAGCCCCACCTGGACGACTTCGGGGTTTTGCATATTTTTCGCAATATCGACTTTGAGCCATGCCAGCAGGAACTTGATCTGGGCAAGTACCTGGAAATTGCTGCCCTTTGCTTCGCGCGTGGTATTCCCCTCATCATTTCGATACACTCCATCAACTTCCACTCCACTCTTAAAGACTTCCGTTCTTATAGCCTAGCTGCGCTCGACCAACTGCTCCACGGCCTCAGGTCTAAACACCCAGACATGCTGTACGTGAGTGACGAAGATCTCTATCAGGCGGTTGCTACGGGCACTCTGGCGGACGGTTCGAAAAAGGTAAAAGTCTCAAAAGAGCTCGCGTTTCAAAGAAATGCCGCGCTTATGGGGGCAGTCTAGTGCATTCACAGTCCCTGATCCTAGTCACGGTGGACTGTCTGCGGGCAGACCATGTGGGCTTTCTCGGGTACCCCCGCCCCACTACCCCTTTTCTCGATTGCCTGGCGAATGAAAATGTTGTGTTCGAGAACGCGATTGCGGCCGGTGCCCCGACCTACTACGCGATGCCCCCGATTCTCGCCTCTCGTCATCCACTCGCCTTGGGCCGGGATGTTCTCGGCATTGCCCCAGAAGAAAACACACTCGCGTCGGTGCTTCGCGAAGCCGGATTCAAGACTGCGGCGTTCTCTGCGGCGAACCCATATCTTTCCTCAAGGTTTGGCTATGACCGCGGGTTCGACGTTTTTGCCGACTTCTTGGAGGGATCGGAGAACCTCGGGCCGGAACCGTCTCATCCGAAGAATTTCCGCAGTCGAGCAAACGAGTTCATAGCCAATGCGTGTCATTCAGTCGGCTTCTTGGGCGCGGCATACGACGAACTCTATTTCCAATATTGCCAGAGACTCGCCTCCCCTCGAGTGGGCTCTCTGGACACGCAGAGGAGATTCCCCAGCGCCGACCTGGTTGTGGATCAGGCGATTAGGTGGGTGAAACAGAATTCCGGGCAGCGCTTCTTTCTGTGGTTGCATTTGATGGATGCACACGGGCCCTACTTCCCCAAAGCAGAAGCGCTCGAGATGATCGGTGCCAAGGAAATCGCCGCAGCGGAAGCCGTCTATCTGAATTCCTATTGGAACCGCGGCGACTTGCGGCTAGAACGGCTCCGAGACAAGCGGGACTCGGTCGTTTCTCTCTATGACGCCGGTATTCGCTGGGTAGACGAGCAGATTCGCCGACTCGCAGAAAACCTTGTGAAGTTGAACGTTTGGGATCGATGCGCAATGGCATTGACTGCTGACCACGGCGAGGAATTCCTGGATCATGGCGGAAAGTATCACTTGCCAAAGAAACTCACCGAAGAATTGGTGCACGTCCCCTTGTTGGTGCGAGTGCCCGGAAGCTCGGTCCAGTCCCGCGTAAAACTCCCGTTCAGCCTTCTGGATCTGGCGCCCACGGCCCTAGACATCGTCGGGGTTCCCAGCCCGGCCGACTTTCGCGGACGAAGTGTTTGGGGGCAACTCCGGAATGGGAAGCTGCAGGAGCGCCCGGTGGTAAGCGAATGTGTTCTTGACTGCTCCAATCCCTTCTATCCTCGTGATCGCCTCGGCCCCAGGATCCTTTCGGTTCGATTGGGCCAGTACAAGTTAGTGATGAATTTCGCTTCAGGTTCCACGACCCTCTACGACTTGGATCGAGACCCGGAGGAAACGAGTCCCTTGCCCTTGGGAGCGGCCGAGGAGGTGCGGCGCAAGCTGCTGCAGCATGCAAGACGGCACTTGGTGGAATCTTCTCAGTCACGGGATTTCGACAGGCGACTCGCATCGCAGGTCCGTGAGTATCGGCTAGAATTGTCGCGTTCAGCTGCGCATGTTCGGGAAACCTAGGTCCTGGGGCGGAGATGGATGAGGCCAATTCGGATTCTTGTGGACAGCTTGGTTGACGAGGGCCTCCCCAATGCGCAGATGGGCAACGCCCGGGAGATCATTCGGCGGCTCGACCCTGAAAGCTTCCACGTAACCACATTCGTCTTGGGATCGCCGGATCCCGATATTGCTGCGCGCACAAATACAAAGCTCATTCAACTCCCACAACGTCGACAGACGATCCGAATCCTTACTGAATTCCTGCTCGGCACTTACGACCTGCTTTTCTACGTCAAAGCTTCCCCGGCGAGCAGGTGGTACTTGAAACTGCGTGATAAGTGGCGTGACCGTCGCGTAACCATCGGAACCATCGAATCCCAGTGCAACTTCAAGGACCTGGTGGATATTACTCCGAGTGCGCGTCGTCTTTGGGAACGGACCATACTTCGATGCGACTGTCTCTACAGTAACTCGCTCTACGTCCAAAATAGCTTGCGTTCGGAATATGGGTTGGATAGCGGTGTGATTCCCACCGGGGCAGACACGCAGTTCTTTACTCCACTCCGGGAGAGACCTCGAAATTCACGACCCCAGGTCTTGTTCGTAGGATCCTTGCGACACCGCAAGCACCCCGAACTCGTGGTTGATGCCGCCCGTCGCTTCCCGCAAGCCGATTTTCGAATCGTGGGAGGAGGGCCGCTGAGGGCCGAAATGGAAACGCAGATTGCCCAGCATGAACTTAGAAATATCACTCTCGCGGGAGTCCTTGGCCGCGAGAGTTTGCGCCAGGAGTATCGTCAAGCGGACATCTTCTTTTTCCCTTCCACCTTTGAAGGCTCACCCAAAGTGATCGTCGAGGCGGCGGCCTGCGAACTCCCCGTCATTTGCAGGGATTCCTATGAGCCGGAAACCGTGTTGCACGGCGTTACTGGATACCAGGCTGGCTCGCGTGATGCCCTATTCTCGTTTTTGCGAATCCTGCTGGAAGACGCGGATCTCAGGCAAACCCTCGGGCGGGCGGGACGAAAACACAGTCTGCGATTCGACTGGGGCACGATCGCAAGCCAATGGGAGCGCACATTCCGGGAATTAGCAAGACCCGGACTCGCGAGGTATGCCTCGTGAGCATTGCACTGGCGATTCCACGGGTCACGGGAGAGGCTGCCCTGGTGCAGGGAGTGCAAGCTCTGACGGTTACCCCGTTTTTCCCTTCAATCCAGAATCCTGCAGAGGGTTGCTTCATCGCGGAACCGATTGAACGGATGCGACAGTTCAATATTCGGACCTGGACGATCGCAGTCCGTCCGTTTTACCGCGGATCCGCCGACCCCTGTGTGAGTGCGAGCGAGTGGGCCAAATACTATTGGGTGCCCGGGAACGTTGGACTGGCGACCTCTGGCGCAGGCGTTTTTACGGCGATAACAAGGCGAGCTCATGCGTTGAACCGGACTTCCCCCATTCAGCTGATACATGCCCATGCCGCGTTGCCCTGCGGAGAAGCGGCGATGCTATTGGCCGAAGCAATGGGTATTCCATTTCTGGTTTCTGTACACGGTCTCGATGTTTTTGCCGACCGGCAGGCTGGCATCTGGTTTGGGCGATGGACAAATCGTCGGTCTCTGCGCGTCTACCAACGGGCCAAAGGAATCGTGTGCATCAGCTCAAAAGTGCGTGAAATGCTTCCTCCCGAGCTGCGGCTCAAGGCGCGGGTCATCTCGAACGGCGTGGATGCTGAGGTTTTCCGCCCTGGGTGCGTCGAGAGTTCGCGGCTCCGAGTTCTGAGTGTGGGTAATCTCATTCCAACTAAAGGGCACGCACTCTTGCTTCGGGCATTTGCTTCGGTCGCAAAAACGTTTGCCCCCATTGAACTCGAAATCATCGGAGAAGGCCCGGAACGCAAGAATCTCGTGAAGCTCGCGGCCGACCTGGGGATCTCCGGTCGCGTGGTGCTTCGAGGGCGACAAGATCGCCGGTCCGTAGCCGAGGCGATGCGCAGCTGCTCAGTATTTGTTCTTGCAAGCGACTATGAAGGCTTAGGCTGCGTCTACCTTGAGGCGATGGCTTGCGGCAAGCCAGCAATAGGGTGTGTCGGGCAGGGCATCGAAGAAATCATTCAACATGGCGAAAACGGCTTGCTGGTTGCCCCAAGCGAGGCAGCTCTCTCTCAGACGTTGCGGGTGTTATTAGAAAACGCGTCCCTGCGGAAACGTCTCGGCATCGCCGCGCGAGAAACAATTATCCGCCAGCATACGCTGAAACATCAGGCCCGAAAACTAGCAGATCTCTACCAGGAGTGCTTGCGATGACTCGTCGGGTTGTGATTCTTTCGGAGCTTATTGCGCCCTACCGCATCCCGGTGTTCAACGCGCTCGCACGTCGTTCCGAGATTGAACTGCACGTCATATTCCTTGCCCGCACGGATCGGAGCATGCGGCAGTGGCGGATCTATGAAGAGGAGATTTGCTTTTCGTACGAGGTCTTACCTTCATGGCGGAAACGCATCTCGAAATACAACCTCCTGCTCAATCGAGGTCTGCGCCGTTCTCTTCGGGGATCCAACCCTGACGTGATTATTTGCGGAGGGTACAACTACATTTCTTCTTGGCAGGCGTTGCGCTGGGCAAAGCAGCACCGTGTTCCTTTCCTGCTTTGGTCCGAAAGTACGACCAACGACCAGCGCGGGATGCATGCCCCCATCGAGTTGCTGAAAAGAACGTTCGTGCGAAGCTGCGATGGGTTCGTGGTTCCGGGTAGATCGGCGAGGGAGTATCTTCTTGAGTTTGGCGTATCGCCAGAAGAAGTCTTCGTCGCCCCCAATGCGGTCGACACAGCACTATTTTCACGCTTGCTAAAGCTAGAACCAGTGCGTCGGAATCGGCTCAGGGCACAGCTGGCACTTCCAGACCGGTATTTTCTATTTGTTGGACGACTGGTTCAAGAAAAGGGCGTGCGAGACTTGCTCGATGCCTATGCGCTTCTGCCCTCAGAGCTACGCGAGCAGCTCGGATTGGTATTCGCCGGCGATGGCCCCTTGCGTCTCGAACTTGAGTCGCTCGCCCGGGAGATCTGTCCGGGTACAGTTCAGTTTGCTGGATTTGTCCAACGAGACGAACTTGCCGGCTACTACACTCTGGCGGAATGCTTCGTCTTCCCAACGCATACCGACACCTGGGGACTGGTCATAAACGAAGCCATGGCCTCTGATCTGCCCATCATCTGCACAAGCGTTGCCGGCTGTGCTACGGATCTGGTGAAAACGAACGGGAGGGTCGTCCCTCCAAAAGACATAACTCAGCTCAGGAACGCCATGCAAGAGATTGCCAGGGATGTGTCATTACGCCATCGGATGGCTGCCGAGAGTCACAGAGCAGTGCAAGGCTTCTCGCCAGAAATCTGCGCGGCGGCTATCGCGCAGGCGAGTTCGGGTCTCGATACCTATGGTCAATAACGCGACCAAGATTCTGTTCATCGTCACGGGCGGGGCACTCTTGATAGTCTGCCTGCTTTTGCTCCGGCCAGATTACCTTGCGAGTTCGTCCGGACTCACGCTGCTGATTGGTGCAGAAATTCTGCTTGCGGCTGCCTGCAATTTCCGCAAAGCTTTCCTTCCCCTGGCTCTCCTGTGCTTTTTGGGGGCGGGTTCCGAGCTGCCATTTCAATCTGAGCTGTTACAAGCACGCTGGATCGTTCTCGCGGTCGGAGCCGTTCTGGGCGTCGCAGTGTTCATGAAGAACCACCTTCAAACATTCAAGCTTCTCCATCTGGTTGCCTTCTTTTGTGTACTCTCGGCGTTCGTTTCAGCTCTTGTTTCGGTGTATCCACGTGAATCCCTGCTTAAGGCGATCAGTTTGCTCCTATTGTTTCTCTATGTTTCTGCGGGAGCGAGAACCGCCCTCAATCGCGACCCGGCGGGCTTCTTCCGCAAGCTGGTGCGTTGGGCTGAAGGACTCCTGATCATTACCGTAATTTGCTACTTTGTTGTTCGTTGGGAAGTGTTCGGGAACCCCAATTCCTTGGGGGCAATCATGGCGGTTGTAATCCTGCCGTTGTTACTGTGGGGTTACTTATCAGCCAAAACTCCTGCCGAGCGTTTGCGCCTGGGCGCGGACCTCTTGATCGCCTTGCTTCTCTTGTTTAGTAGTTTTGCGCGCGCGTCGATCGCCGCGGCTTTCGTTAGTTGTTCCCTGATCTGTTGGTCAGCCCGAGAATTTCGGCTTCTTTTTAAGGGAATTGCGCTCTCCGCCTTACTCGCGATCTTGGCAGTCGTTTTGGTGCCCCGGCACACGGATGTGCCTTCTTGGGACGGGAGCCAGCCGATTGTCGATTTGTTCATGTACAAGGGGAAACATGATCGGGACGTGTTTGGTTCCCGCCGGGGCGTCTGGCAAAAAACTTGGGACGTGATCCGGGAAAAACCGTGGTTCGGCAGCGGATTTGGAACCAGCGAAATTGATGAAGACATGACAAAACTCGAATACGCCCGGCACCACTTTGATTCGTGGGTTATTCGAGAGCACGGGAACAGTTACCTAGCTATTGTCGAGTGGACAGGACTGCTGGGCGTCTTACCTTTCTTCAGCTTGGTGGCCCTCGTGTTGGGCAATGCGGCTAGAACTCTGCGATTTGTCCGCCGAACCTGCGATGTATCCTCGCCAGCGGTACCCGCGGTCGCAGTTGTACTCGCCGGACTCGTAAATGCAACGTTCGAAGATTGGCTGTTCGCAGTAGGTTACTACGTCTGTGTTTTCTTCTGGTGCATGGCTTTCATGCTTGCAGATGTGATGCCGAATAGATTTACGGAATATTCTGCAGTCCAGATCATCCCGGATGCGGGGCACGAGTACGGCGCGATGGCGGCCGTCCGATGAGACACGTTTTCCTGAATGGCGTGGGGGCCAGCGCAGGGGCGGGTCTCACGTATCTCTACAATGTGATTCCGCGGTTATCTTCGGAGTTCAGAGTTCAAACCACGGTTGCGCTTCAGCCGCAATTGAGGAGAGAGTTCAATCGCTTTCCCAATGTAAAGGTGCTGGATGCTGATGTTCCTGCGGGAATCGTGCGGAGATTCTGGTTTGAGCAAAGAAAGCTACCGCGCCTCATTCGGGCATCGGGAGCTCACATTCTAGTCTCTCTAGGCAATTTCGCGCTGCGCAAGTCTCCCGTGCCACAGATCCTACTCAGCGGAAATTCTCTTTATACTTCCGCGGATTTTGACGTTGATCTTCGCCGACGGCGCGAGGCCAGGATGTGGTTGGATACGAAGCTTAAGGCAACGTTTGCCCGAAGGTCGGTAGATTGGGCCGATTGCACCGTAGCGCCAAGTCATGCCTTTGCGGGAGAGCTGAACCGTTGGACCGGCCAACCAATCATGGCGATTCATCATGGCTTCGATCCCGGAACGTTCTTTGCCGAAAAGGCTACGCTTCCAGAGAGCATTACTCAGAAACTGAATGTCTCTGCCAATTGCATAAAACTGCTTTTCGTGAGCCACTACAACTACTATCGCAACTTCGAGACTCTCTTCCGGGCAGTGGCAGTTCTTCGCAAGCATTGCCCCGACCGTCCAATCCGGCTTTTCCTCACCTGCACCTTGCAGGACCACAAAACTCCCGGGGCCTACAAGACAGAGCGAGCAAGGCAAGAAATCGATCATCTGGGGATTCGGCGTGAAGTGATCGAGCTAGGAGCCATTCCGTATCGGCTGCTGCATAGTATTTACCGGGCATGCGATCTTTATGTAACGGCGGCCTACGCAGAGACATTTGCTCATCCGCTGGTGGAGGCGATGGCAAGTGGTCTTCCTATCGTAGCTTCTGATATCGAGGTTCATCGCGAGGTTTGCGGGGATGAAGCCTTGTATTTTCCGAGATTCTCGGCAGAGAGCCTTGCCGATCAGGTCCTCACATCACTGAATCGGGTTCGCCCTTCCCCGCGCGAAGACGTTCTCCGGCGGTTTAGCTGGACACGTCACCTCGAAGAAGTCTTGGCCATCGCCGATCGGCTATTGGAACGCCCAAAGACGCTCGGTCAAGCTGCCTGACGCTCGGCTCATGCTTTAAGGCCGACTTATCTTCGAAAACAGCGAGTTTCACATTCTGCCAACTGACCTCGCCTGGCTCCAGGAGGTGCGATTTCAGCGAGCGATCCGGGCGCCTCGGAGCAGACTTCCCCCGTACAAAGTTGTGCACTCCTAAACAAGTTTTCCCCACGGCAGCCTCAAGTAAGATGGCGGCAGCATCGCCAGATGTTCATGCCAAAGCTCGCCATGTCGGCGCTGAGTTTGCCAGGTCGTGCCGAGGCGTTCGTACGCGTAGAAAAGGATAGCTCCGCTCTACATGACACCCCGACGCTTCCGGTAAGCGTAGTCATTGCCGTTAAGAATGAGGCAAGAAACCTGCCTCTATGCCTCGAATCGTTACGGAATTTTGGCGAAGTAGTGGTCGTTGATTCGCAAAGCAGCGATAACACTGCCGAAATTGCTCGCTCCTCAGGGGCGAACGTGGTCCAGTTCTACTATCGCGGAGGCTGGCCGAAGAAACGACAATGGGCGCTTGAGACCCTTCCCTTTCGTTATGACTGGGTACTGCTGCTCGACGCGGATGAGTCGGTCACGCCCGAACTCTTTGCTGAGATTGCAGAAGCGATAAAAACCCCGGAACTGGCAGGTTGCTACATTGGCCTGGAGATGTTTTTCCTGGGCCGGCGTTTACAACACTGCGGCGCAACCTTTTACAAACTGAGCCTTTTTCGCCGCGGCATGGCAGGTTTCGAATGTCGCACTACCGAGCAGGATGCTTCCATGTGCGACATGGAAGTTCACGAACACCTTGTTGCCGAAGGAACAAAGCGCCGTCTGAGGGCCAAGCTTTTGCACCGCAATGTGGACAGCCTCTCCCGCTACATCCGAAAGCATGACGAATACTCGAATTGGGAGGCGCAGGTGTGGAGTCAGCAGGCGGGGGAAAATGCCCTCCCTCCGAATTTGCTCGCATCCCAAGCGCAGCGCCGTAGATGGCTCAAGAAGTATTTCTTGCCCTTGCCGGGATCGCCCATTCTGCTGTTTGTGTACAGGTACTTCGTTCGCTCGGGATTCCTCGACGGAGTTCCCGGCCTCCTCTATTGCGCATTTCAGGCGATTCAACTATTTCACGTCAAGGCCAAGCTTTACGAAAAGCAAGTCGCAGGCCAGGCATACGCCATAAAACCAGCCGCAGTTCGGGGAGAATCCCATGTGCGGCATTAGCGGAGTTGTCAACTGCGGCGATCGCGCTACCCTGTCGCGAATGAATGCCACGCAAGCTCACCGCGGTCCCAACGATGAGGGGATCTGGGAGCATCGTTCGCCAGACGGCAGCTACGTCGGATTGGGTAGCAGGCGGCTTTCCATCCTCGACCTTTCCCCCGACGGGCACATGCCTATGTCGAACGAGGACGGATCGGTTTGGATCACCTACAACGGCGAGATATACAACTTCGCCGACCTGCGTCACGAACTCGAAAATAAGGGTCATCACTTTGCTTCGCGGACCGACACCGAGGTGATCGTCCATCTTTACGAAGAGATGGGCGATGACTGCGTCTCACGACTGAACGGGATGTTCGCATTTGCTATTTGCGATTTGAGAAGTGGCTCTCCCCGGCTCTTCCTGGCGCGGGATCACTTCGGGGTGAAGCCCCTGTACTACTCGCTGAATTCAGGAGGCCTGGCGTTTGCGTCAGAAGTTAAGGCTTTATTAGAGGTTGAGGGGATCAGCGCGCGCATTGACCTACAGGCGCTGAACCAATATTTGACATTCCTTTGGGTACCGGACCCCAAAACCATGTTCGAAGGAATCCTCAAGCTGCCGGCAGGGCACCGCGCCATTTTTTGCGATGGGCGCCTGGAGATCTCTGAATACTGGGATCTCAATTTCCCACCCGACGACCACAAGTTCCAGATTCCTGAAGAGCACTTGCAATCTGAAATTCGGGAAAGATTCCGTTACTCGGTTGAACAGCAGATGGTGAGCGACGTTCCCATCGGCTCGTTCCTCAGTGCTGGTCTGGATTCGTCAAGCATAGTGTCGGCAATGTGCCGAACGTCCAAGCGACAACTTCGCACTTACACGATCACTTTTCCAGCGAAGTATCGCAGGGGCGAAAACACGCTCGATGATCCCTCCGTGGCGGCGCGATTGGCTCGTCATCTCGGGTGCGAGAACCGACAGATCGTCGTTGAACCCGATGTCGCCGCATTGCTTCCTAAGTTGTGCTGGCACATGGACGAGCCTACCGCGGATCCCGCCATTTTGACGGCCTATCTGGTATGTCGGGAAGCCAGTCGTGATGTCACCGTCCTGCTCTCCGGAGTTGGCGGAGACGAGCTGTTCGCGGGCTATCGCAAGTACATCGCCCATTACTGGGCGCAGCTGGCCCCACGCTTTATAAGGAAGTCGGCGGCGAGACTTGCATCATCGCTGCCCAACCTTCGCGGATCGAGGTTGAAAGGCCATCTCCGACTTACAAAGAAAATGTTGCGCAGCGCCGCATCGGGCCCGGAAGACCGCTTCATCCGGAACTGCACTTATCTTGATTCATCCCAGACGACAGCGCTTTTCACCCAAGATGTGAATGCCGAAGTTCAGGAAATTCAGCCGGACGACGAACATTGGGCGCGCTTCAACCGTGTCCACGATGCCGACTTTCTCAACCAGATGCTTTATCTGGATGCGAAGATCTTCATGACCACCCTGAACCTCACCTACAACGACAAGATGAGCATGGCGTCGTCGGTAGAGGTGCGCGTTCCATTTCTGAATCGTGAATTGGCGGAGTTCGTCGCGTGGCATGTGCCGCCGCGGCTAAAACTGAAAGGCAGGCTGTTTCCCACCACCAAACACATTTTCCGAAAGGCAATGAGCGGGATCCTGCCGGAAGAAGTGCTGAGGCAACCGAAGGCAGGATTCGCCGCGCCCACTGACTACTGGCTGGCCAATGACCTGCGTGAAATGACCGACGATCTGCTCTCCGAATCACGGGTTCGTGATCGTAGGCTCTTCCGGCCGGAAGCCGTAGCCAGGTTCGTGAACGAACACCGGGCTGGAAGCCAGGATTGGTCGATGCAGATTTGGCAGTTCCTCACGCTGGAGCTTTGGATGCAGAACTTTCTCGATGGCTCGCGGTTCTCGAACCTCGAGCCGCTACAGGCCGCCATCGCATGAAGCAAGTTCTACAGAGCGCACGAACGGGCAAGATCGAGGTGGCGGAAGTGCCTGCACCGCGCGTACAGCCAGGATGCGCACTGGTCCGTATCGCCGCTTCCTTGGTTTCTGCCGGAACCGAGAGAGCCTCTGCCGAGTTTGCTTCGAAGAGCATTCTCCAGAAGGCACAGTCGCGCCCTGACCTGGTCAGAGAGGTTGTAGCGAAAGTTCGGCGAGACGGTTTTCTATCGGCCGCGTATGCCGTTCGCAGCCGTCTTGACCAGCCTCTTGCCCTTGGTTACAGCAGCGCTGGAACCGTAGTTTCGGTAGGCGAGGGAATTACGGATATCACTCCCGGGGACCGCGTAGCCGGTGCGGGCGCGAACTACGCGGTCCATGCCGAGTTCGCCTGTGTCCCGCGAATGCTGTTGGCAAGAATCCCTTCCGCCGACGTCCTGTTCGATGCCGCCGCATTCACCACCCTTGGAGCGGTTGCGATTCACGGGGTACGCACCGCGACAGTCAACTTGGGGGACACGGTCGCAGTCATTGGCCTTGGGTTGCTGGGGCAACTTACGGTTCAGATTCTGAAAGCGGCGGGATGTAGAGTGATTGGCTTTGACTTGGCCCAGGAACGGGCTGATCTCGCACTCAAGTCCGGAACCCTCGCGGTGAGCGCATCGGAAGACGAGTTTCGCGACTTGTGCCTTCAACATTCTGCCGGGCATGGGGTTGATGCCGTTCTCATTACCGCGGAGACCCCCAGCAGTGGGCCCGTCAACCTTGCATCGCAAATTGCGCGGGACCGGGCTGTGGTTTGCGCCGTTGGGACGGTGGGCATGGATCTACAGCGCAAGCTCTACTACGAAAAGGAGCTGGATTTCCGGATCTCGCGCTCTTATGGCCCCGGCCGTTACGATGCGGCGTTTGAGCAAAAGGGGCGTGACTTTCCGATTGGCTATGTTCGATGGAGCGAGACCCGCAACATGGAAGCTTTCCTTCAACTGTTGGCAGACGGGAAGGTGGAGGTGCGCCCGCTCATCTCCCATAGTTTCGAGGTCGAGGATGCTGAGAAAGCCTACGAATTGATTACTGGCAAAACACGAACTCCATACCTGGGTGTTCTTATCCGTTATGGGCACGATTCGCACGAAGCGGCAACGCAGCTCGAACTTAAGCCGCGCCTGTTGGATGTCCGTGCCCGCGCATTGCGAGTTGGCGTCCTCGGGGCGGGGAACTTCTCTCTCGGCACTTTAATTCCTGCGATCCAGACCGAACAGGCGGTAACCTTCGAGGGCTTGTGTGCCGCCAACGTTGCCCGGGGGAACTCTGCCGCAAGAAAGTTCGGCTTTGCGTTTTGCACCAGCGATGAGGACGACATTTTCTCGAATAACGCGATCAATCTAGTGGTAATCGCTAGTCGCCACCATGGGCATGCACGGCAAGTTGTGAAGGCACTAGAGTCCGGAAAACACGTCTTCTGCGAAAAACCGCTTTGCCTGAATGAAGAGGAGCTCGAGAGCATTCGGTCGGCGCACGCCCGTGCCGGAAACATGCAACTTATGGTGGGATTTAATCGCCGCTTCTCTGCAATGGGGAAGCAGATGAAGTCGTTCCTAAACAAGGTGCGCGGGCCCTTTGCAATGCACTACCGCATCAACGCAGGAATGCTTCCAAAAGACCATTGGATTAACGATCCCGAGCAGGGCGGCGGACGCATCTTGGGGGAGGTCTGCCACTTTGTCGATTTCCTTTCGTTCTTATGCGGCGGCAGACCGATCACGGTTCAAGCTACGCCGATTTCTCGCAGTGCTGAGGAACAGGACGTAATGGTTCACCTCGACTTCAGCAATGGCTCGAAAGGAACCATTCACTACCTTTGCAGCGGCGACCGCGTGTTTGGGAAGGAACGAGTCGAGGTCTTTGGCGGTGGTGCCATCGCAGTTCTCGATGATTTTCGACGACTGGAACTGATTGGTCATGGACGCAAACAGGTATTCCGGTCCTGGCTCCGCCAAGACAAGGGACACCGCGGAGAATGGCAGGAATTTGCCCGTGCACTCTGCCACGGGACTCCGTCGCCCATCAGCTTTGACGACATCTGCGCAACGACGCTGGCGACGATCCGTATCGCAGAGTCAGTCCGTGCCGGCCAGCCTCAACACTTGCCCGCGGGGAAAGAGGGGGTTTCGGCCGTGCCGCTCGTCTCATGATTTGCCCACGAAGGGATTTCGCATGTTGATTTTGGGATTGAACATGTTTCACGCCGATGCGTCGGCGGCCATCTTGCAAGACGGCAAAGTCGTCTTCGGGATCGCCGAGGAACGCCTGAACCGCGTGAAGCACTATGCGGGGTTTCCCACCCTAGCGATTCAAGCCTGCCTGGATGCGGTCGGCGCGAAAATCGGCGACATCGACCATGTCGCCGTAGGCCAGGACACCGACGCCAATCTGGCCATGAAAGTTCGTTATGCAATCACAAATCCGGCAAATCTGCTGAACTTCATTCGCCTGCGCAAGCGAAAGCAGGACACTCGGGATGTTCGCGCGCTGATGGCCAGGAATCTGGACTGCGATTCGCAGGAACTTCGCTTCAGAGTGCATCACCTCGAACATCACATCGCCCACATCGCGAGCGCCTATTACTGCTCGCCGTGGGACAAGGCGGCGGGCTTTAGTTACGACGGCTCGGGCGATTTTGTATCGACCATGATGGCGTGCTGCCAGGGCAACCAAGTCGGTGTGCTGGACCGGGTATTCCTGCCGCACTCGCTCGGCAGCTTCTACACGATGATTTGCGAGTTCATCGGCTACAACAAGTATGGCGATGAAGGAAAAGTCATGGGCCTCGCGCCCTACGGCCGTGATACCTACTGCAATCAAGTCCGCGAGTTACTGATGACCGGTTCCTCGGGGTTCGAACTGGACCTTGAATATTTCAAGCCGCTCGGCAGCAACCAAGGCATGCAGATCAAGCCCGACGGCACAGTGGAACTGGCACGGCATTTTTCTGCCAGGATGGTGGAACTATTTGGCCCACCGCGTGAGCCGCACTCCGACATCACGCAGAGGGACATGGATCTCGCCTACGCCATGCAGCACTGCTTCGAAGAGGTTTTCTTCCATCTGCTGAATGATCTGAACGCGCAAGTGCCGCTCGACCACCTGGTCATGGCTGGGGGTTGCGCTCTGAACAGCGTTGCCAATGGCAAGCTGTTTGACCGGACTCCGTTCCAGCACACGTGGATTCAGCCGGCTGCCGGCGATGAAGGTTTAGCCCTGGGCGCGGCCCTGCATACCTATCACGCGGTACTTGGTCACAAGCGCGAGTTTGTAATGAAGGACTCTTACCTCGGCCCTGAATTTTCTGACCGGCGCATCGAAGCCTCTCTCGAAACAGCTGGAGTCAGGTACAAGAAGTTGGATCGCGGACCACTGCTCGACACCCTTGCCGATCGCATTGCGAAAGGCGACGTAGTGGGTTGGTTCCAGGGAAGGATGGAGTGGGGGCCTCGTGCCTTGGGTAATCGCTCGATCCTCGCCCATCCCGGATTGCCCCAAATGAAAGATGTGCTGAACGCCCGCATCAAGAGGCGAGAGTGGTTCCGTCCCTTTGCTCCCTCGATTCTGCAGGAGCGTCAGGCTGAGTTTTTCGAACACGATCATCCCTCCCCTTTCATGCTGCACGTGTACAAGATCAAACCGGGGAAGCGTGAACCGCTTTGCGCCGTGAATCATGTCGACGACACCGGCCGACTACAAAGTGTCAGTCACGAAGAGAACCCGCTTTACTACGAGCTCATCGAAACCTTTGAGCGGAAAACCGGAATTCCGGTGCTCCTCAACACTAGCTTCAACGAAAACGAGCCAATCGTTTGTGCCCCGGAAGAAGCGATCCGTTGCTTCCAACGTACCAAGATGGACGCGCTTGCTATCGGTCCGTATATCGCATTAAAGAACGAGAATTGAACCATGGCTGCCCTTGCCCCTGCCGTCACTGCCGTGCGCTCGAAATTCGAGGTTCGTAAGATCGCCGAATTTCCGGGGCTGCGAGTCCTCGCCTGGCAGGGCGACGTCCTTTACGCTGCCCATGGCTACAGGCTTTACAAGGGGCTCATGGCAGGCGATGAATTCGTGTTCGTCCCGGTTGCGGTATATCGTCCTGAGTGGTGGCGCGCAATCAGTAGCAAATCCCGATTAGGCTACCGGCTGGTTCGTGACGGATTCCACGCGTTAGCGGTGCACCCTGCTGGGAACCTGATCGCCGCAATCCCGGGCAAAATTGTGGCGCTACGCCCGGGCGAAACTGAGTTTGAAGCCTCCTATCGGGTCCCTCGTGGAACCAGGCCCCTTCACCTCACTGTGACACCCGACGGGCGTGCATACTGGGGCGAATACTTCGACAATGCAAAACGAGATGAAGTACACATCTATGGCTCTGACGACGGAGGTTGTCATTGGACCGTGGCGTATACCTTCGGGGAGGGAGCCGTCCGGCATGTACACAACATCGTTTACGACCGCTGGGGCAATTGCCTTTGGCTTCTGACTGGCGATTATGGGAAGGAGTGCAAGGTCCTGCGCGCCTCGCTGGATTTTGCAACCGTAGACGAAGTGATTGCAGGCAATCAGCAAGCCCGCGGCGTAGCCGCGATCGTCGATGAAACTGGGCTGTTTTATGCCTCCGATACTCCCCTGGAGCAAAATCATATTTACCACCTGGATCGACGAGGAAGGCTGCGGGAATGTTCTCGCATCCCCAGTTCCTCAATCTACGGATGCCGCACGCAGAGCGGGATGTTCTTCTCCACGATGGTCGAGCCGAGTGATTCCAATCCCAGCCGCGAGGTCACACTGTTCGGAAGCCATGATGGGGGCAACTGGGATTGGCTGGTGGGTTGGCGGAAGGACCGATGGTCGATGAAGTACTTCCAGTACGGCAACGCATTTCTTCCCGACGGAGAGAATTCAACAGATCTGTTGGCCGCCACGACCATCGCGGTTCAGGGAGCCGATCTAAGAACCTCAATCTGGCAAACTTCTAAGTTGCGGGGCGTCTAGGGAACCACTGGCGCTAACCGAGCGGAACAATTCCCAGTGCTATAGTCGGGGCCAGCCCGGTAATCCATGCCAGCGCTCGAGAAATTCAACTACTATCGCCGTGTATTTCATGCATATCTACTGCCCGGCCAGAGCCAGCTGTCTTTTTGGCATGATGCGGCGGAGTTGAATCCTCGTGCCTCAACCGCCCTGCTTGGCGAGTACTACATGAATTTCGCGGAGAAGGCTCGCTACGCCGGCCCCTCCGATCCAGACGGTATTCCAAAGCTCAACTACCACGGCAGTATTGGTCAACAGTACAACCCCATCGCCATTGCACAATGGGGTCTGGGGAATTTCAATTTGTACAAGCAAGGTTTTCAGGAGCAGTCCGTCCGCAAATTCCTTCTGGCCAGCGATTGGTTGTGCGTTCACCTGGAAGAAAACAATCATGGCGTCAGCGTGTGGAACCATCATTTCGACTGGGAGTACCGCAGCTGTCTACGATCTCCATGGTATTCCGGGTTAGCACAGGGTCAGGGAATCTCTCTCTTGCTCCGTGCCCATGCCCACAGCGGTCAGCGGAAATATTTGGAGGCGGCGACAATGGCGTTCCGAAGCTTCCTGATCAGCGTCAACCAGGGCGGGGTCACGTACATGGATGCGAGTCGCGGTCTCTGGTTCGAGGAGTATATTGTCACCCCTCCCACGCACATCCTGAACGGATTCATCTGGGCACTTTGGGGGGTTTACGATTTCTTGCTGGCTACAAAATCTGCGGACGCCCGCCATCTATTCTCGGCAGGCGTGAAGACGCTGGTCGCCAACCTCCAAAGTTATGATCTCGGCTTCTGGTCACTTTACGAGCAATCTGGAACGCGGCTGCCGATGATCGCCAGCCCGTTTTATCACCGCTTGCACGTTACGCAGCTTGGGGTGATGCATCGTTTGACCGGTGAGCCTGTGTTTGCGCAGTTTGCGGACCGCTGGCAGCGATACGCTCGCAGCCGGTCGAAGCGCACCCGGGCGCTTTGCTACAAGGGCGCATTCAAGCTCTGCCATTATTGAGATGTCCTTGCGAATTCTCTACATCTCGCAATATTTTCCGCCTGAGATGGGGGCCCCTTCGGCGCGAGTATCCGAACTCTCACGACATTGGGTCAGGGCAGGACACGACGTAACGGTTCTCACCGGATTCCCCAATCATCCGGACGGGATCGTTCGTCCCGAATACCGCGAGCGCTTCTGGCGGGGTTTTTGCCGCGAACAAGTCGATGGTATAACCGTCCTCCGCACCTTCCTGCTGCCGTTTCCCAACCGCAAGCCATATGAGCGGATACTGAATTACAGCTCGTTTTGCGCTTCATCGGCGCTCGCGGCTTCCTTTTTGAACCCGCCCGACGTGGTGGTTACGACCTCGCCACAGTTGCTGGTCGGCCTCTCCGGTTGGTGGGTGTCGCGCCTGAAGAAGGTTCCTTTCGTGCTTGAAGTGCGAGATCTCTGGCCCGAGTCGCTCATCGGCGCTGGGATTGGAAGCGAGACTTCAATGATGTATCGCAGTATCGGAAAGATCGCTTCCTTTCTATATCGGGCAGCCGATTCCATTGTGGTTGTCACGCCGGCATTCCGCGAGCACCTGATTAGGAAGTGGGAAGTACCTCGGGAAAAGATTTCCATCGTCCAGAACGGAGTGGAGACGTCGTTGTTCAGCCCGCAAGCGAATGCTCGTGAGCTAAGACGCAACCTGGGGACGGATTTCAAGTTTGTGGTCTCCTACATCGGGACGCTCGGGCTTGCTCACGGATTGGATTTACTGATTGCCGCTGCAGAAAATCTGCAAAGGGTCGCCCCGCAAGTGCAGTTCATGCTCGTCGGCGAAGGAGCCGATCGCGAACGGATCGTCTCGCTCGCCCGATCCAAGAAACTCACGAATCTCTTGTTCGTCGGGCAGCAACCTCGAGAAAGAATTCCCGCATACATTTCGGCTTCAGATGCATGCGTCGTAATGTTAAAACCCAGCGAGATATTTGAGACGGTTATTCCCACCAAGATGCTGGAGTTCATGTCATGTGGCCGGCCGGTTATTCTGGCTGTGCGCGGCGAATCAAGGCATCTGCTGGAGAGCTCCGGAGGAGGCCTCTCGATCGAACCCGACAACCCAGAAGCGCTGTGCGCGGCCATTGTCCGCCTGCACGAGCAACCGGCCTTGTGTGAACAATTGGGTCGCAATGGCCGCAATCACATTATTCGGGAATTGTCGCGGCAGCGCACTGCCAATCACTATTTAACGGTGCTCGAGGCGCTAGTCGCGGAACCAGGGCGCCGCACGGCCGCCGTGGCCTGACAAGAAGGGGGATTTTAGGGACGAATCGCCACAATGGTGGCGGCGGTTGCCATTTGCAGGGCCGCTTCGGCTGTCCGCCCGCTGATGATCTTCCTTGCGCTTGCCGGAACAAAGAGAATGTCATCCGCCTCAAGCGGAACGTCTCCAGACTTCGCCTGCAAGAGCCGCTTCAAAGACACCGGGATCTCGTTAACTCCCTCAGACCCCTTTCGGATGATGCGAGCAGCACCCAGCTTTGCCGTCGGATTGGTTCCTCCCGCCAACGCGATGGCTTGCAAAACGCTGAGCTTGCCGCCATTGTCCATGAGGAAACCGCTGGGACGAGCAACGTCGCCGACGACATAGACCACATCGGCCCTGCGCACCATGACGGTGTCCCCAGGATAGACGGGCACATTGCTGTCCTGGTGGTCTTCGAGATTCCGGGAGATGCTAACTACGATCGGCTTGTCTGGTTCTGCTCTGTGGGTGACCGTGATCGCCTTACCCGCCCGATCGCTTAACCCTCCAGCGGCTGAAAGCACACTAAACAGCCTTTGCTCGCCGAGCACGGGATACAGGCCAGGATGAACTACCTCTCCGAGCACACTGGCAGATTGGGAAGTGTACTCGGCCACAAACAGCTGAACGTGCGGATTGCGGACAAAGCCCCCTTGGTCCAGGCGCTGCTCGATCGCCTTCTCGGCCTCGTTCACGGTAAGACCTTCGATGTGGACCTCATTAATCAGCGGAAGATCGACACTCCCGCTGTCGCCAATTCGCGTCTTGGTGGTCAACTCCGGCACGTTATACACGTTCATTTCAATCACGTCCCCCGATCCCAGCCGAATGTTGGAATCAAGGTTGTGTTGTCTAGGAGTGCTGCTCTCGGCCGCAGCGGTCGCCGGGACCGCGGAAGTCGTTCCCGATGCAGTAGTGGCGGTTTGGGTGGAAGCAGTGCCTGCCAAGATCAAGAAAAGAGCGAAGACCTTGCCAAATTGCACTCCGGATCGCATTTGGTGCGGAGTCTAGCACAGCATCAGTTCGTCACCGGCTGTGAATTCAAAGGCAGTACACAGTTCGAAAACATGGTTCTGGGAACCTGCGAAGAGAATAGCTGCCTTGATCAAAACCACCGTATATTCGCAACAGTAGTATTCGTGGACATTCAGAGCGTCTGAAGGCCGGGTTGGTTCTCGGGGGGAGTTGAGTTTGACTCTGGTTTATCTCGGCACTTTTGCAAGTTCTCTACTAGTTTCCTTTATTGCCACCAAAGTCATTCGCGATCTTGCCAATCGCAAAGGCTGGGTCTCAGCCCCGCATAATCCTCGCCACCTCCACACCAGTCCATTACCACGCCTCGGCGGAGTTGCGATCGCACTTTCCTTTTTCGTCGCGATACTTCTCGGGCTGAGCGTACAGCAATTTTTCCAGGCCGAAAGCGCGCTCCCTGCGCTTTATCCATTACTGACAATTTTCCCGCCGGCGCTTCTGATTTTCTTGTTGGGCATCTACGACGACGTGCGGACCGTCGGCCCCTATCTCAAGTTCGGCGTGCAAGCTCTGGCGGGCGCTATGTTATTCGCCGGCGGCCTCCGGATTTCAGATATACCGTTGCTTTTCGGAACACACCAGTTCGCGTGGTTCGTCGGCCTTCCTCTCACGATTTTTTGGGTCATGGCGATTACCAATGCTTTCAACCTGATTGACGGTTTGGACGGGCTGGCGGCAGGATCCGCCTTGTTCTCCACCATGGTCATGTTCGTCGTGGCAGTGTTGGGCGGCATGTCGCTGGTCTCGCTTGTGACCCTCGCGCTCGCGGGTGCCATCCTCGGATTCCTGCGCTACAACTTCAATCCGGCCACAATCTTTCTTGGCGATTGCGGAAGCCTCTTTGTTGGTTTCCTTTTAAGCGCGTTGGCTTTGCAAGGTGCGCAAAAGGCCCCGACGCTCATTGCGGTGGCCATCCCTTTGGTGTCGTTTGGACTTCCCATTCTGGAAACGGTTCTCTCGATTGCCAGGCGTTTCATCAGCGGCAGGCCAGTATTCACGGCGGACCGCGAGCACATTCATCACAAATTGCTCGAACACGGGTGGTCCCATCGCCAAGTGGTTATCATTCTCTACGGAGTTTCAGCCGTTTTCGCCCTATTGAGCCTTTTCCTGCTTTGGCCAACCGGCAGCACCTTGGGTCTGGTTCTAGCGGTCTTAGGAACGGGTATATGGCTGGGAGTGCAACACCTCGGTTATCTGGAGTTCGGGGAACTGCGCCGCGTTGCGCAACGGACAATCGAGCAACGCCACATCTTTGTTAACAATCTTGCAGTGCGGCGAGCGGTTGAGGAGCTGAAGGTTGCTGAAGACCTTCCTCAAATTCACCGAATTCTTATCGCAGCATTCGACAGCAACGACTTCGACGCTTTCGAACTCAGTCCCAATGCGAACATTGAGACCCATGGGCTGGGAATGGTGGAAACCGGGGCCCACAAGATTTCTTGGAGAAAAGCTGGGGCTTTGGTGACGCCCGAGTTTGAGAATGCCTGGAGTCTGACGCTCGACCTAGTCAGCACCGGGAACCGGCATTGCGGGAGGATGGTGATTTTCCGCCACTACTCCAGCCGAGACCTGCAACTCGACATCAATCTCCTGACCTCGGGGTTTGCTACTTCGCTGGCGGATGCACTACAACGAACCATGGTGGAAGTCACCGAGTTCGTGGCTGACTCGCAGGAGAGCATCCTGCTCTCCGCACAAGCGGGCTAAAGTCGCAAAAAAAGCCGCCCAATGCAGCAGAGTACCCACCGTGCTACTTTCAGCGAATTCATCCGGATATTACTTTGGTAATTCTTTTTTCGCTCGGAGGAACCTTGCTCGATGTCCGTCCGCATTTCGGCCAGCCAGCTGCATTTTCTGTCGCTCTCCACCGCTATTTTTTGCGTCCAGTGCGAATTGATCAGTGCCAGTAGCACGAATCACTGCTCGGCTTGCGGCAGTAAAGCCGTTCTCGGCTTGTCGCGCCTGCTCGGAGGCTCCTTGCAGGGCCAGGCTTCCGCTCGATTGATTGAGGACGACCAGTTGAACCGGCTGGTGCGGCAGTTGCTCTGCACCGTCCCCGGAGCGGAACGACGGCCAAATGGCACGGTCTGCGACTCCTTTCAACCGGAAAACTCACTTTCGCATTGTGATGAGGTTTCCCCCCTAGTTCCGCAGTTTGCGCTGGCCCCAGCCATCGGTGCCATCACCGAACGCGCTCAGGTCCTTACCGGGGCAACCGGCGCCGCGATTGCGTTGCGACGCGGCGAAGAGGTGATCTGTCGTGCAAGAGCGGGAAGAACGGCTCCCGATCTTGGCGTTCGTCTGCAGACGGACTCCGGAATTTCCGCAGAATGCATGCGAAGCGGCGAAATTGTCCTCTGTGCCGACGCCCATTCCAGTCCCCGCGCAGACCGGGCAACCTGCGAACGCCTGGGAGTAAGGTCGATTCTGGCAGCCCCTTTGCGCCAGTTGCAACGCACGCTGGGCATCTTTGAAGTCTTGTCGCCCACACCCAACGCATTCGATGCACAGGATGTTGCGACCATGCAGCTACTCTCCAGCATGATGGTGACTGCCATTGCTCGATCGTGGCAGTTCCGTACAATTTCTCGGCAGTAACTATTACCTTCATTAGTCCTTCTTATTTCCTGGCGAAGCAGCTCTGCTGGGTTAAGATAAAACCACTTTCCGTATGCACGCCAGGCCGGACGGACCCGATCCTTCTATTTTCGGACGCGACCGGCGGCGCTCACGTCGCCATCGCGTTCATACTCCTGCCTACGCGAGTTTAAGCGGCAGCTCGCAGAGCTCTGTCGTCGAGCTCAGCGAGATCCTCAACATCAGTGAAAGCGGAATGTGCATCCAGGCATCTTCGCAGATGAAAATCAACCGCTTGCTGCCGCTTTGTCTGGATCTGTCGGCCACCGAATCAAGAATTTACATTGTGGGACATGTCGTGTGGTCAGAGAGTTCCGGCAAAACCGGGATTCGATTCCCCGATGTCTCTGCCCCGGAACTGGACCATTTGCATCAATGGCTTGAGGCGAACGCCAATGCGGAGGACTTCGGGAATGGAAGCGCTGAGCACGTCCCCGAAGCCAAGGCCGGTTCGCACGCACTTCAGTTGAAGCCGTCGTCTTCACCCAGCTACACCTCATTGGTGACGGAGTGGGCGGAAATCGAGAAAGAAGTCGACTCCTGCGGTCCGGACCTCGATCCAGCGTTACATCTGATCGCGCAACGGGCGCTTACCTTGACTTGGGCAAGCGGCACTGCCATCGCCCTTATCAATAGCCTGGAACCGTCCGAGATGGTTTGCCGCGCCCGGGGCGGCAGCGATTCACCAGAAATAGGCGCTCGACTCGACAGCAACTCCGGATTTAGCGGCGAGTGTGTACGGACGGGGACTGCCATCGTTTGCGACGACACAGAATATGATCCCCGCGTCGATCGGAGGAGTTGCCGCGCGTTGGGGATTCGTTCGATCGTTGCCTGCCCAGTCAAACGGTCCAACGAAGTCATCGGAATCTTAGAGGTGTTTTCTCCTGAACCGGCGGCTTTCTGGGAGAACGACGTAACTGTATTGCAGCGGCTAACGACCTTTATCGTCAGCGCGGTCGATCGCGCTCAGCACGTTCGGCGCGACGCGCTTGCCTTTGGCAAGATCAGCCATTCCGCGGAGTCCTCGGCGAAGCGAGCCGAGCGGGGCAAAACCCACCCACGACGTTTTCACCTGAAGATCGCACTCATTGCTGCCGGAATCTTGGGCCTCGGTGTGATGATTTGGACCCTGGCTCCTTGGGTATCCCATCTGATGGGCCCACATTCGACGTTCTCCATCGCCGCGTCAGCAGAAGCCGATTCTCCTGGAGAGGCCTATTCCTTAATGGGTCTGCCCGAAATCCGTCGGCGGGCTGGGCAGCACGATCCCCGCGCGGAGTATGTGCTAGGAAAGCGGTACGCGAATGGAAACGGCGTGCCACAGGACTTTCGCGCCGCAAGAGAATGGTTCTTGGCAGCGGCTGATCAGGGACATATCGCCGCCCAAGGTAAGCTTGCCGCCTTGTTCTGGACAGGCAGGGGTGTATCCCAGGACTGTGCCAAAGCCTACTATTGGGCACTTCTGGCTCAGGCGGGTGGGGACAAACAGAGTCCCCTCATCGTGGTAAGCTGTGCTGCGCGTTTGAGTCCGGCACAGATTTCCGCCGAGCAGAGACAGGCAGAGCAGTGGCTGCATTCGCATCACATCGGCAAAGCCGAATAGCTACTTTCCTTTTCTCCCTGTTCTAGAATATCTAGAGAGGTCTGTGGGGTGTCTTCCCTCCGCGAAGTACTCAATCAGAATGTGCGTGCAGGAGAACTGTACGAGCCAATTGAGCGGAACCGTATCCGTTGCTTTGCCTGCGGGCATTGCTGTCCGATTCCTGAAGGACAGGCGGGAGTCTGCAAGGTCCGATTCAATCAAGGGGGCAAACTTTACGTTCCGTGGGGGTACGTGGGCGGAGTTCAGTGCGACCCAATTGAGAAGAAGCCGTTTTTTCACGCTTACCCCGGCGCGTTGGCGTACAGCTTTGGCATGTTGGGATGCGACCTGCACTGCTCGTATTGCCAGAATTGGGTGACTTCACAGGCTCTGCGCGATCCTCAGGCGGTTTCACCGCCGCTAGGAGCCTCGCCCGACTTGTTAGTGCAAGACGCGCTGCAGCAGGGTGCCAAGCTCCTGGTCAGCACCTATAACGAGCCGCTGATCACCGCGGAGTGGGCGGTAGAGATTTTCAAAGCTGCCCGCGCGTCTGGACTGAAGACGGCCTTCGTCTCGAATGGCAATGGGACACCACAGGTGCTCGAATTCCTGCGGCCCTGGATCGATTTCTACAAAGTCGATCTAAAGAGCTTTGATGACCAGCACTATCGGCAGCTGGGCGGACGTATTGGTCCGATCCTCGACACAATCCGGAGACTGCATGCGATGGGAATTTGGGTTGAGATCGTCACCCTTCTCATCCCCGGCTTCAACGACTCTGGTGATGAATTGCGCCGGCTCACAGAATTCATCGCGGGGGTCTCGCCTGAGATTCCTTGGCACGTAACGGCTTTTCATAAGGACTACAAAATGTCCGATCCGGCGGACACAAAACCGGAAGACTTAATGCGCGCAGCGGAGATAGGCAAAGCGGCCGGATTGCACCACGTCTATGCCGGAAACCTGCCGGGGAGAGTGGGTGATCTTGAGGACACGCGTTGTCACAAATGTGGGCACACGCTGATTCGTCGCTGGGGATATCTTATCGAGGACTACCGATTGACGCCCCATGGTTGCTGTCCCAATTGCGGGACTGCACTTCCGGGACGCTGGGCTGACAGGTTCGAACCACAGATTGCGGACCGACCGTTCTTGCCGAGTAGGCGTGGCAAACTGCTAGAGATCAGCTGAACGCTTACCTGGCGGCGAAACCCGTTCCTCTGCCTTCGACCCGCCAGAGTGCGCCTAAACTATTCGAGGCTTTCCCACACCCCAGGGCAGCGCAAGCTCGCGTCCCATGCATCATTATTGGGAGCCCCGAGTACAATCCCGCTTAGGGGTGTCACCGTTCGAATCCTGACAAGGCACTGTGGCTCCATTAACAATAAGTCGAATTCTGGGGACCCTACTCGTGCTCCTACCGCCCGCGCTGCTTGAGCGCTCCTCCAGTGCGCAGATGCAGAACCCGACCATTGCCTCTCTGGCGCCATCACGCATTGTTGCTCCAGCGCCTTCTTACTCTTTTCCAACGGATAAGTACGTATTCTCTGTGCGTTGGCAGTTCTTCAATGCGGGAACCTCGACGGTCGCGATGCAACGCACGCCCGCCGGACTACGAGTTACGGCAACCGCAGATTCCGCCGGGATGCCCGACAAGTTCTTCCGCATTCACGACCAGTTCAATGCCGACGTTGACCCGCACACTTTCTGCACGCTTCATGTCTGGAAACATAACGAGGAAGGTCCGCGGCGCCGCGACTTCGATATTGTTCTTGACTATGCGCACCGCAAGAGCTCGCTTGAAGCGCACGACCTGAAAACCTCCGAAACCAAACGCTCTCAATTCGATATTCCACCCTGCGCTACAGATCTTGTCAGTGGATTTTTCTACGTAGCTTCGCTGCCGTTGACGCCCGGCTTTTCGCACACGTTCCCCGTTAACGACAATGGAAAAACCATTGACGCTCGCATCCAGGTAGAAGCAAGGGAAACCGTAAAGGGTCCAGTGGGTGAGTTTCACACGGTGCGGGTAAAAGCCGAGCCGATGTCAGGCCCGATGAAGGGCAAGGCTACCATTCTCGTCTGGTTTACGGATGACTCACGCCATATGCCGGTGCAGATGAAATCCAAACTGGGATTCGGGACGCTATCGTTCCAGCTGCAAAAATTCGAAACGCAACCTAGCGGAAAGTAGCCATGGTTCGACGTTCGGCGCACAATTGACCCCCGGTCAATCGAACGCAGTCGCCTTCGCCATTGCTGTTGTCGGGGTGGAGACGGGGAAGGACTTTCGGCAAAAACGCCGCTGACGCACGCGCCAGCCTCTCTGCTTCCTCGCGAGCATGCTTCAATTCTGCCCGGTTCGACTTGGACTCGGCACAGTTCTTCACGATTTGTGCGTAATACTCATGCGCCTTGTCGTTGCGGCCGAGGGCGGCTGAGGCTAGGGCAGCACCGTAGAGCGCATTGAACCGCCCAGGATTCGCCTTCAGAGTAATCTCGTATTCCGCAAGCGCCTGCTCCGGACGCTTTGCCCGTAACAGCATGTCGGCAATCATCTCGTGGGTAGGAATACCTTGGCTAGATTCCGCCTCGCCCTGTTCCTTGTCGGCAATCGTACGCAAGAGCTTCACCGCATTGTCGACGTTGCCTTGGGTAAACTCGAGCCATCCTTTTGCCACGACCAATTCGTCGTTAACCGCTTCATACTCGTTTTGGTCATCTTTTTTCTTGGGCTCGATCTTTTGCCGGATCTCTTCCAGTTTTGCAATCGCTTCCTTTACCTGCTGGCCATTGCCGGAGTGTCCGGCCCCAATCGATCGAGCCATGTAGGTGACGGCGTGCATAGTATCGTCCGCACCCTCGATTGGAACGAGTTGTGCCGCGGTGTTCCAGTCATGCAGCTCCAAAGCGTACGAGGCCGGATACACGGACAAGGCAAATAACCGCGGATCAAATCCCATGCCATACATGTCTTTCATTGGCGGCATGGCACGCACTTCATTGATGATCTTCTGCGCTTCCTCTTCACGCCCCGTCTGTAGGTAGGCATAGACGAGAAAGTCCATCGCATGGAACTGATGCCCTTCTCCCCCCATGTGCATGGCAGCTTGTTTTTGGGTCGCGGCGATGGATGCAATGTTTGAGTCGATGTCGTCCTGCCATAAACCGAGCCTTGCAAAGATGTGCGCCGGCATGTGCAAAGCGTGAGGTACGGCAGGAGCAAGCCGCGCGTATTTTCGGGCGGCCGGCAGGCCCCGCTCGGCCATATCTGGTTTGTCGTAGGTGTGGATTAGGTAGTGTGCTACGCCGGGATGGGCGGGTTCCTCAGCAAACAGCTTCTCGAGAACTGCCGCCGCCTTCAGACGAAGTGCGTTGCTCTTGTCGTGATCCGGTTCCGCCGCCAGCAAACTCAATGCATAAAACGCAGCTGCCTCGTGATCATCTGGATTTCTATGAGAAACCTTCTCCATAGCCTTTGAGTAGGCTAACGAGCGTTTGGCATAGGGCCACTTGGGATGCGAGTAGAAGACATCCAGGGCGTCGATGTAGTCTCTTTCCCGGGGCGTCGGGTGCAGCGATTTCGCCTTCTTCAGTTCAGACTCGCCCTGGGCGAGCGCGGTTTCATCAGGATGGTTCCACAGCTGATGCCACTTGCTCATGGCCGCCCCCCAGCGCGCAATGGCGCAGTTCGGATCATCTTTCTCAACTTGCACGAACTGCTTTTCCGCTTCCTCGTACCAGAACGAATGCAACATGGCCACGCCACGTTCGATCGATCTCTGCACGGTTGCCGCGCATGAGCTGGGAAAGTGGACCGTACCGACTTGCATCTCGGTCATCTCCTCGTGATGAGGATGGTCTCCGCCTTCATCCTTTGCACTCCCTAGAGGGAAGACAACCAGAGCAAGTGCAAACGCACCAGCTAGAATCATGCTTTTCATGGGATCACCGTCGAAAACTGAGTCTAGCCTGGCACTGTCAGAGAGGTCAAAACAGATTTATTGGACGTGGAATCGCTCACTTATCAGCCGCTGCAAGCGAGGTTTGTAGAGGATGTCGTAAGCAAGTTCCTTATCGGGAAACATGGCGAGAGCAGCCCGTTTTGCTCCTGCGGCGAGTTCTGAAGCCTCCTCGATCGTCAAGTTCGGGTCTTGACTGATCACAGACATGACCATGCTGATCATGATCTGTAAACGGCGTATTTTCTGCGCTTCATGCTGCGACTCGTTGGCTTGACCGGGATCTCTCACTCTAGAGTTAGATGAGCTGCCCCCGTCCAACGTTGCGCCTTTCTTGATCACCCGGGTAACCAGGTGTGTGAAAGCAGCCTTGGGGCTACAATCAAGCGTCTTAGAAGGCGAGGATTCATCAATGTCAGAAGCAGCAATGCCTCTACCCAACGAGAAACTTGTGCGCGTGTTCGATACCGAGCAGGAGTCCGAAGCCATGGTGGTCAAAGGACTGCTCGATTCCGCTGGTATCGACTCGCAATTCGGCGATAACGAAACCTCCCCGGATGTTTTGCCGGTAGGGGGAATCGGCATCCTGGTGCGCGAAAGCGATGCTCGAGAGGCGCGCGAGCTTATCGAGGAGTACCGGCGCACGCCTGAGCAAGAGCTTGCTGACGAGGCCGAATTCGATGAATCCGCGATCGAACCTACCGGCGGCGAGGGATAGCTGAGTGCCTGGTAGCTCTGCAAGCGATCGAACGCCTCCACCGGGGGGGGCCCCGATTGGCATTTCGCCTACCAACTGAAAACTCACAAGGTGAACGCTCGCCGCTCAAGAAATCACTGTCAGTCGCCGACTGGTTTGTGCCGTAACCTGTGGACGGCGCCTAGGGTACAGGTGGACGTGCCGCCCGGGGGAAGCCCCGGGAGTCGGAATGCGGCGAAGCGTCGTCGGCAACGTGGAAAATCTCAGCGGGTCAGGTGGAAAACGCTCTCGATGTGGAAAGTCTGGGGAAACAGATCGGTCAAATGGGCCTCTGCAATCCGGTATCCCAGAGCGCCAAAGATGCGCAGGTCTCTGGCCAGGGTCGATGGGTCGCACGAGACGTAGATAACTTTCGGGACGTCGAGGCGAGCCAGGCTGCGCACCACGCTTTCTCCCAATCCCCCGCGGGGCGGATCGGCAATCACAAAATCGGGATGAAGATCTCTGGATTGCGCCAGGTACTTTTCTGTAGTGGCTCGGACCGCCTTCACCGCCTGGCCGCAATTGTGCTGCAGGTCGATAAAGCAGGTCGGTGAAGCTTCTACGGCGATTACCTGCGCAAAACTCTTGGACAGCACGGCCGAGAAGAGTCCGACGCCTGCATAGAGGTCCAATGCCAAATTGCCCGACGCGGCGTTCGTTGCTATTCGTACGAGTTCGTCGATCAGAAAACGATTTGCCTGAAAAAAAGCTCCTGCACTGACCCGGTAAGAAAGCTCTTTTGTCTCATAGGAAAGCTCCGGGCTCCCGAAATGGGCAAGGGGCAGCTCAGGAACCTGTTTCTCCGACGAGCGCTCGAAAATAGAGACGCCTTTCGCCGCGGGGAGAATCGCTGTGAACCTTTCCGCGATCTCGCGCCATTCGCGCCTCGATGTGCCTTGCCTGCCATACAGCTCAATCAAGAAGGCACTATCGGATGCATCCGCAAAGAGCTCCGCCTCTAGAACGGCGCTCGGGATTTGCCCTTCCCTGCCGGCAGACCAGAGCGTAGCTATTGCGCGGTTAATCAGTGGTGAACTGATGGGGCATTGTTCGATCGGTAGTAAATCATGCGACCTAAACTTGTAATACCCAAGCGCGAACTCAGGCATAGTTTGTATTTTCAGCCGCGTGCGGTTCCGATAATTCCACTCCGGCGATGGATGAACCTGCAGCTGGCATGGCAATTCCACCTTGGCGGTGCGCCGCAGCGTCTCACGAAGCACCTCGGCTTTGATCGCCAGCTGATGAGCGTAGTTCGTGTGCTGATAGTGACATCCCCCACAGCCTCGAAAGTATGGGCAGCCGGGTTGAGTTCTATTGGGGGACGGCTCCATGATGGAGTCCAGGCGCGCGCGCGCGAAGCCAGCCTTCTGCTCGATAATCTCGGCTGCGATGATTTCGCCCTCAAGCACAAAGGGAACGAACACCGTCTTTCCAGGGCCGCGATCATCGGCGGGCAGCCGCGCCATGCCATCGCCGCCATAGACAAGCTTTTGAATCTTGAGTTGCACAGAGTGGATTTTATGCGAAGTACACATCGGAGAGGGACTGTGAAGCCGCTCGTCGAGTTCCTGGACCCACAACGAACGACGTGCGGCGTCTCACATATAGAACAAACTCACTCTCGGCAGCTTGTATTTTTCCATCAGTTTCTTGTGCAGGTACTGCTTCTGCAGTTGCTCAATTTGTCCTGCGGTCATTTTGCCCCGATACGGAGCGAGCTCGCGGTTCGATTGCGCACGGACTGCGCCAACTTCGTCATCCGGCAGTGCGGCCAGCAGCACCGCAAAAAGCTTTTCCTCCAAAACTGCTAGCCTGCGTTCTAGGTCTTCAAGACGGGATGGGAAGGCTTTGGCCTCGAGTCCTTCCGCAAGTTCCTGCAGACGAACACTGACGTCCCCTGCGACCGCTTCGGCTGAAATGCCCGTCGCACAAGGAAGCTTTGCCGAACGCAGCTGGTTTGCACAGCGACGAAGAAATTCGGCGATCTTTGCGACTTCGAAACCTGTCTCTGGCTTGGACTCCGTCGCGACCCCCATAGAGGCTTCCTTCATATCTTCCGAGGCGGCAAGAACCTCCTGAGCGCAGTAGGCCAGGCTGTTTATCTTCTTCGTTTTCGAAGGACGCAGATCGTACCGCTCGAACGCCGAATCGATCCCCCTCAGCACAGCCTCGAGTGGAACTCCAGCGTCTTTCCAGGTTTCAATCAGTGCCCAATCCAGCGTCGAAAGCAACAGGATGCTTCCTCGCCTCCGCTGGAAGTGCTCTTCGATTTCGGTGAAGTAATTGAAGTAGTTGTCCACGGGAGGATGCGGTTTTGGGCCCTTTGGGCGCTTGCGGTGATCAGTGTCTAAGATTTTAACCGCGGAGCCGACTAGCCAGTCGCTGTTTCGCTGGTTTTTCGGAAAGGTCTGCGGCATTTCTCTCCCACAGAATCCGCAGTCCTTCGAGCGTCAGGAACTCATCCACCTGCTGAATGTATTTGGATCCGGCGCCGAGCAGGGGGGCAAGACCGCCAGTGGCAATCACTTTCACCGTGCCGCCGATTTCGTTTAAGAGACGCTCTAGAACGCCATCCACCAATCCGAGATATCCGTAGTACAGTCCCGATTGCAAGCTGGCAACCGTGGTTGTTCCAATGATGCGCGCCGGTTTGCGAATGTCCACGCGCTGCAGCCGGGCCGTGCGGCTGAACAGCGCGTCGGCGGAAATGCCAATCCCGGGGCAAATCACCCCCCCTTGATACTCACCCTTTGCGGTCACGCAGTCGAAGGTCGTAGCCGTGCCAAAATCCACCACGATGCAAGGGCCGCCGTGTTTCTCGAATGCCGCCACCGCATTCACGATACGGTCGGCGCCAACCTCAGCCGGATTCTCGTACAGCACCGGCATCCCCGTCTTTATACCGGGCTCAACGAACAACGGTTTCTGATGGAAATATCGCTCACAGACGCGGCGCAGAGTTGAATCAAGTGGGGGCACAACCGAGGAAACAATGATTCCGTGGATTTCCTTGGGTTCGAGTTGCTGCATGGAGAATAGGTTGCGGAAGAGCACACCGTACTCGTCGACGGTTTGGGACCCGCGGGTGGTCACGCGCCAGTTGGCGAGCAGCTTGTCATAGCGCGCCCGGTCGCTAGAAGACTTCGCAAAGACTCCCAAGACGGTGTTCGTGTTTCCGACGTCGAGGACGAATAGCATGGGTCTGTTCTCAGATCCCTGAATTTCGTCGGGAGCTGGCTCCCGAAAGCTGGCGATGCCTAACTGGTTTGCCTCACGGTTCCGCTATAAACAATACGAACACCTTCCCTGGTGCGCACCTTCAAGAATCCGCGCGGATCCAGTCCCTCGGTCACCCCGTCCAATCCGCCGTTCTCCTCCACATGGACATGGCTGCCGCTCGCCATGGGCGAATTCTCTTCAAAACGGCGCAGGATGTGCGCGTGCGCATCGGGGTTACCTAACATCGCCCGATATTCGCGGTCGAGTGATTTTAACAAAGCGGCACATAGCTCGATCCGCGACCACTCGCTCGTGGTCGCCAGCTTGAGCGACGTAGCAATGTCCTGCAGTTCTTCCGGAAACCCTGTCTGGTTCACATTGATTCCGATCCCTACAACGATGTGCCGCACCCGCGTGGCCTCGGCGCTCATTTCCGTGAGAATGCCGCAAAACTTTCTTCCTCCCATCAAGAGATCGTTGGGCCATTTCAGATCAGGAGAAATCCCGCCCCCGGCGATGCCTGATATCGCCGCATGCACGGCCAATCCGGTGGCGAGTGACAAAACCAGTACGTCCGCAGGAGGCAGGGAGGGGCGCAGGATCACAGAGCAATAAATGCCCTTTGATTCCGCGGAGTGCCACGCGTGGTTGCCACGGCCGCGCCCCTCAGTCTGCTGTTCGGTCAGAAAGACGCTGCCTTCAGGAGCACCCGCCGCGGCAGCGTCGAGGGCAAGCGTATTGGTCGACCCCGCGCGATAGTAATGATGCACGTGTCCCGCGAAGATCGTACCCCGCAGCATGGGGTCGAGAAGTTCGGGAAGAAGCAAATCAGGAACTGCGGTCAGTTGATATCCGCTCGCCGGATGCCCGGCAATCTCCACGCCGAGAGTTCGCAACTGCTGTACTAAGCGCCAAACTTCAGAACGAGTGCTTCCGATCTCCTGCGCAAGCTTGGTTCCGCTGATGACGAGCGTAGGATAGCTGGTCAGCACACGCACAATCCGACCGAGTCGCGCATCGGTTTCGAGCGACTGGGGTTTGTGCCGCCGATGCCCCTCGCGAATTGGAGGCTTTTGTTTTATGGCGAAATTATCAGTCAACCAACGTTCAAGTACAAATGCCGGGCGCGTACCCGATCTTTAGCAGGCGGCGCCAGGGCGGGAATTGAGCTCTGGTTCCTACTGGGCCGCCTCGGTGAAGGTTACGGTGGGATGGCCCAATGGATAGGGTCCCTCGGCTTGCACCTGGACTGGCTGTGCGGTCCCAGGCAATGTCAGCGTTACGGACGCAACCCCTGAACTATTTGTGATTGCGACCACCTTTAGGCCGCTAGTGGTGCCGTTAGTAAGCGTGCCCGCGCTGGTGGTGAAAAGCACGCTGGCTCCGCCCGAGGTTGCGCCCGACTGCCCAGGGGAGAGGGTTACAGTCAGAGCCTGCGAAAGTTGAGTACCAGCCGTGGCCGTTTGTCCATCACCGCCGGTTTTTGAAAGGCCTGCGGCTGGCTTGTTGACTACAATCCATCCACCTTGGGTGGTCCCATCACTGGCTTGTACGTTGAAGCGATAGAAACCCGGCGTGCCTCCCGCAACCACCTGCACCGCACCTTGCTGGGCGCCGCTCAAGTTTGCGCCGGTGATCGTCGGCGTTATCCCGGGATCGAATGCCCCCAGGCTCAACGTGAGTGAGGCCGAACCGGACACGAGCCGAGGATGGATGGTTAGCGTGCCGTTAGCGGGCAACGCGATCGTATCGGGATTGAGATCCCACTCCGCTGCGGGTTGACTTCCAGTTGCTCCGCTGATGACAAGGAGCGTCGCCGTGTACGGCTGGAAAATCAAATCGCTATTGGCAGGCCAGGATTGTGGCGATGCGGCAACGATGCTGTGCGGAGATGACTGCGAAAGGGTATAGGTGGTGACCTGAGAAGGCGTGAATCCGTTCAGGTTGAGGGTGGTTTGGGCGGCGTTGGTGGCGTCCTTGTTGACCACTACCAGCGTCAGAGAGTTTCCCGCGACATTCGTCGAAGCATAGATACTGAAAAGCGCTGGGTCAGCGTTGTGCCCCGCAGAAACTGAAATCTGGTTAAACGTGTGATTGGCGCCATCGTAGTTTCGATACAACTTGAGGCCATAGTAGGCCGGATTAGCGGGATCGGCTGCGGTCCAGCGCGTCGAGTAGGTCACGCGCTCCCGGCCGAGAATGCCCCAGGCGTCTGCATCTGCGAGCGCCGTGGTGAAGTCCGCTTCGGCGGTCTGGGAGGAGAAGGGTATTCCCCCCGCCATCGCAAAATTCCACTCAGTAAGACCGAGCGGTGTGCCCGGATAAATGGCATTCAGCATCGCTCTCATTCGCGGAATACGAAACGGCTTGCCATCCTGCGCCTCGAGGCTGGTGACGCTGTTTGTGCCAAACCACGCGGGAGTAGCAAAGGCTGGATTCCACCAGTCTTGAGTAATGCTTCCAGCCAGCGCCCTTTGATTCGCCAAGTTCAGCTGGGAAGGATCGACATCGGTGTAGGCGTGCACATCGAATGCATCGAGCGAGCGCGAACCCGCGATCTGGTCCTGCCAATAGACCTCGTTCAACCACCAGGGCAGGAAGTCCATGTTGGCGTGTGTCGATTTGTTGTCCGTGGAGCTGTTCAGGTTCCAGTAGAAGTACCAGCAACAGCTCACCGGACCAAAGCGCACGGCCAGCGGATCCCAACCTTTCAGCGCGCGGGATTCCCTGATGAAGGTGTCGCGCAACTCGTTGTAGCCGGCATCGCCGGGATGGATATCGCGATGGGTACTGCCCCAGATATCGATCTCGTTGTCCATGTCGTAGAAATGGCAGGACGCATTCGAGAAATAGGGCACACCGCAGTTGCTGGTATTTCCGAATGCGGAAGCAAGAGCGTTAGCCCACTGGTTTCGATAGACACTCCCAGCCGGGTCTCCAGCTTGCGGCGGTCCGTCTAGCAGTGGCACATAGGCGTCGTGAGGATCATTCCCCGTGACATAGTTGGTGGTGGTTCCTCCGCAGGGCGCCTTCGTGCCATCGCCGTCGTCGGAGTAGAAGGGATTCACGTGACAAGCCGTGTACGCATACTTCGCGATAGAAAAACTGATGCTATTAAAGAGTCCGTCTTTGGCAACCCAGGGCAGCATGCCGATCGTCATGATCGGAACTCCGCCCGCGCTTTTGACAGCGGTTACGTACTGAGCTGAATCCACGGGCCACGGTGGGTTGGCGCTTGAATCCCAGGGACGGTTCTGAAAATACCAATCGGCGGAAGCGTTGGTATCAAAATTCTTCCAGTTGTAGGGAGTGGCTGCGTTACCTCCCCAGCGGACCATCGTGGTGCCGCTGTCCTGAATGTAGCTCGGGTTGTTTGGGAAATTCACGCCGTAGACAAAGGGACTGATGTAGTGGCGGTCGGTGAGCACATCCACGTTCGCAGTGACGGTTGTGACAGCCGCGGTCGGCGTCGCCGATGCCTGCGAGGAATCCGCACTCTCTCCGTAGGGGTTTAGCGCCGACACCACATAGTAGTAAGCCGTGCCCGCATTCACCGATGTGTCCGCATAACTCGCGCCGGTTGGTGCTCCGATCTGTGTGTATGGTCCGCCGCTGGTCGTCGCTCGCTTCACGTGATAGCCAGTAGCGCCAGCGCTCGCGGTCCAGGCGAGAGCCACTTGCCCCGTGCCAGCGGTTGCACTCACACCAGTTGGAGCGGAAGGCGGATTGCCTCCTCCGCCGCCTCCTCCCCCACCGTTGCCACCATATCCGCCTCCACACGCCGCCTGGAAAAGTAGCGCCAGAAGAACAAGCGTGCTAGCGCTCAATGAAGACCGTCTCCCCTTTTTCATATGGGTGAGAACTCCCCTTTTGTAACGCGAAATGGTATACCGAATCGATTTTCTTGGGAATGGCACGGATTGTAACTTCTGCGGAAGACGTTCTAGAAATCGGGAGAAGCTCAGGCGGGAACGATGCGCAGGCTCATATCTACAGCTGGCGCGGAGTGGGTCAGCGCGCCAACCGAAATGAAGTCCACACCGCTTTCGGCGAAGGCACGCACATTCTCCAAGTTGATTCCGCCCGAGGCTTCGAGGGGAATACGACGGTCGGCTCTCACGCAACGTTCGACGGCTGTGTGAACGTCATGAGGGCTCATGTTGTCGAGTAGGATGGCCTCGGCGCCAAATTCCAGCGCCTGTTCAAGTTCGGTAAGATTGCGGACCTCGACCTCGATGGGTTGGGTACCACGGCGATTGCGGTGAGCGCGCTCGAGAACCGTCTTCAAGCCACCGGCGAGGGCGATGTGATTGTTCTTGATGAGCACACCGTCGGATAGGTCAAGGCGGTGGTTCTGTCCGCCTCCGCATCGTACGCCGTACTTATCGAGTGCGCGAAGGCCGGGAACGGTTTTGCGGGTGTCGAGAATGCGGGCTTTAGTTCCGGCAACGGCGTCGACGAATTTCCGCGTCAGTGTAGCAATGCCGCTCAGGCGCTGGAGCAGATTGAGGACAACCCGTTCACAGGAGAGGATGACACGCGCGTTGTGGCGGATGACCGCAATCGATTGCCCGGTGTGCAGACGAACACCGTCGAAAATCTCGGGGTGACTGATCACATCGAAATGCGAAACCACGGCGCCATCAAGCGCTGCGTATACGTCGAGAATACGCGGGATCGCGCCAATGCCCGCCAGAATACATTCTTGTTTAGCGAGAACCGTTCCGGTCGCGCGTTGGGCGGGATCAATGCAGGCGTAGCTGGTCGCATCCCGCGTTGCCCGATCTTCGAGTAACGCGTTCTCAAGCACTCCGGTAATGCGCCGGCTGTTCCAGTCCATATTCGTGTAAGGGTGCCCTCACCCGCAAGTTCAGCCCAGTTCGTCGCCCTTGCTCTTCAGTTTATCGATCAGAACCCGTAATTCTTCCACTCTTGCGCGAAGCTTGTCCACGACGTGGATAGGGGCCTTGGCAATAAATTGCTCATTGCTCAGTTGCCTCTCGCCGTTTGCATTCTCATTCTCGGCTTTTTGCAATTCTTTTTTGATCTTATCCCGCTCGGCGGCAACGTCGATCTTCTTTTCATAGATGAGGCGAACATCGAAGCGTGCCGTATGACGAACGTTGGGAAGCTTCTCAAGCGAGTTGTCGGTGAATCGCAAGGCTGCAACGTTCGCGCCGAGACGCTCCAGAGCACCGAGATTTTGCTCGATAAGAATCCGAATCTCCTGCTCCTCAGTGAAAACTTCCACCGGCACTTTCGCCTTAGTCTCCACCTGAAGAGCCGCGCGGAGATTTCTGATGCTGACAATCAGGTCCTGCAAGATCGCCATCTGGGTCTCAGCGGCCTTGTCTATCTGGTTGTCATCCGGTTGCGGGTAGGTCGCCAGCGCCAATGATTTCTGCGGAGGTTTACCGTCGTAGATGGCGTGCCAGATTTCATCGGTAATGAACGGCATGACCGGATGCAGCAAGCGCAAGGAGGCCTCAAATAGCGCGACCAGGTTTGCGCAGGCAACTTTCGCGCCCTCAAAATTTTCCGCCAGCCGGGGCTTGATCAGCTCGATGTACCAGTCGCAAAACTCGCCCCAGAAGAAGTCGTAGATCGCATTCGCCGCCTCGTCAAAGCGGTAGGCGGGCAACGCCTCGTTCACCGCGCCAGAGACTTGGTTGAAGCGCGATAGAATCCAGCGGTCTTCGAGGGTAGTGGCTTTGAATCCGGCAACTCCGCGGCAGGGAGAGACGCCCTCCCCCCTCGGTTGATGCCCAAGGTCCGAGGGGACCCCTCGGACAAGGATCTCCGGCCCCGGCACCCGGTCCATGTTCATGAACATGAACCGTGCCGCATTCCAAATCTTGTTGGCGAACGCTCGGTAGCCCTCGGTTCGACTCTCGTTGAATGCAATGTCGGTTCCCGGTGAGGACATCGCAGCCAAAGTGAATCGGGTCGCATCCGTCCCATACTTCTCGATCACGTGAATGGGGTCGAGCACGTTTCCTTTGGTCTTCGACATTTTCTGGCGTTCGGCATCACGCACCAGCGCGTGAATATACACATCTCCGAACGGAACTGATTTGCGTAGGTCGTCTTCGCTCAAAACCGGCATGCCTTGCCGGGCGGGAGGAGCAACCACGGCCCTCCCCGTAGCGTCCGTTCCTGGCTTCTCCGGGGGGGCCATAAACCAGCAACCCAGCATTATCATGCGCGCCACCCAGAAAAAAAGGATGTCGAACCCGGTGATCAGCAAAGATGTGGGATAGAAAACTTGCAAGTCTCGCGTCGGCTCTGGCCATCCCAAAGCCGTAAACGGCAGCAGACCTGACGAGAACCAAGTGTCCAGAACATCCGGATCCTGCTTCAACCCGGAAGCGCCGCACTTTGAACAACTGGCCGGTGTCTCGCGAGAAACAACGATCTCCCCGCACTCGCAATACCATGCCGGAATGCGATGTCCCCACCACAACTGACGCGAGATGCACCAGTCGTGGATATTCTTCATCCAGTTCAGGTAAATCGTGCGATAGTTCGCTGGCGCAATCCGTATGAAGTTCTTCTCCACAACTTCAATCGCGCGATCCGCGAGAGGCTGAATCTTGATGAACCACTGCGTCGAGAGCCGCGGCTCGACCACCGTCCCGCACCGATCGCATTTCGCGAGTGCCAGCTTGTAATCTTTTTCGCCAACGAGGAAACCCTGTGCCTCGAGATCCTCGAGCACGCGTTTGCGAGCCGCGAACCGATCCAGTCCCGCGTACGCGCCGGCATTGACGTTCATGTGGGCGTGCTCATCCATCACTTCGATCTGCGGTAAGTTATGGCGAAGGCCTGCCTCGAAATCATTGGGGTCATGTGCCGGCGTTACCTTCACCGCTCCCGTGCCAAATTCCGGCTGCGCAAGCTCATCGGTGACGATCGGAATTTCACGATTCATCAATGGCAGCAGGACCTTCTTGCCGTGCAGGTGCTGGTAGCGCTGATCACGCGCGTTTACCGCCACGGCCGTGTCCCCCAGCATCGTTTCCGGGCGCGTGGTCGCGACCGTGATGAATTCGTCCGTCCCAATCACGGGATAGCGAATCTCCCAAAGCTTGCCGGCCACCTCCTCGTGCTTAACCTCGAGATCGGAAATCGCCGTCTCGCAGCGTGGACACCAGTTGACGATGTACTTTCCACGATAGATCAGCCCTCGCTGATAGAGTCGAACGAACACCTCCCGCACGGCGTGCGAGAGGTTCTCGTCCATGGTGAAGTACTCACGACTCCAATCGACCGATGCACCCAAGCGGCGCATTTGTTCCTGGATGGCGGTGCCGTATTGCTTCTTCCAGCACCAGACGCGTTCCACGAACTTCTCCCGCCCCAGATCGCGCCGCTTTATGCCTTCGCTCTCGAGTTGCCGCTCAACCATCATTTGCGTCGCGATTCCCGCATGGTCCGTCCCCGGAAGCCACAACGCAACATACCCGCCCATACGATGCCAGCGCGTGATGATGTCCATCTGCGTCTGATTCAGCATGTGGCCCATGTGCAGCCGCCCGGTAACGTTCGGCGGCGGCAGCAGGATGGTAAACACCGGTCGCGTGTCCCCTTCGGGCGGCGTGGGTACGGCGAAGATGTTTTCCTTCACCCAGTACTCGGCCCATCGCGCTTCGATCGCGGCAGGCTCATAAGCTTTTGGCAACTCGTGCGGCATGGCTAAAACACTCAGCACTCAGAAGTCAGCATTCAGTAGGCCAGGGTTCCGAAGCCCTGGTGAACTGCTGAGTGCTGAATACTGAGTGCTGCTTTTGATCTTAAGTGGCGAGAGAAAAAGGGTCAAACGGGAGAGAGGTTTCAGGCGGAATACGCGAGGCTGTCAGTCATGAAGCAGGCACCAGATCAGCGTGTCCGAGCAGCTCCAGAATTTACCTCTTCAGCTTCTTTGCGATCTCTTCCATCAACTTGGGTTTGAGTTCAGCCAGTACCGTATCCACGATGCTCGCGAGCGCGCCGGCTTCCAGGTCGGAGGATTGCACGCTTTCGGGAGGTGGCTGTGCAATAAAAGATTCTTGGGTGACGGCCCCTTGTGATTCTTGTGGCTCCTGAGATGGTTGCGACCTCCCGGGTTGGCCCCCTGCAATTCCCGTCTTGGCCACCTCGGCCACACTCTCCGCGATGGCGGCCGTGCTGTGAACATTCATCACTGCCTCGCGGATTTGCTGCCAGTTCTCCCAAGCTGCGACTGCTTCCGGAGCAACCCCAGGGCCAGGTTCATCCGCTGTGCTCACGCTCGTGGCAGGGGTCGAAGCAGCCCCGGCAGCCGCGGCAAAAGTCGCGCCTCGAATCTCCGGAGCCTCTGCGGGCGTCGTGTTCACCTCAGGAGCCGGGGCAGCCTCAGCGTGACCATTCTCTGCCGATCGCATTTCCTGCTCGAGTTCGATCGCAGCTTCTTCGGGTGTAAGGGCAACATTCTCGGCAATCCAGCGAGCGCTGGCCGGCATCGCTGCCGCATCGCCGGCGGTAGGGCCAGCCGATTCCGCTGGTTGAGCATCGGCTTGGAGCCCATCGTGGCTGTCCGCCAAGGTCAAATCGGGGTTCTGGTTTGCACCAACTTCGTCAAGACGTCGGTCGGATTCCGACTCCGCCTTCGGGGGGCGTGGCTCAGAATCAGCCACGGCCATGGGTTCCAATGTTGCAGAAGTCGAGCTTTCGCTGGCGTTCGGAGCAACTTGTGCACCTTCGTCGATGGCCAAGAAAGCGTTCGAATCGGCAATTACCGGCAGTTCGCCAGTTGCCTCCGGGACCAGAGGAAAGGCTCCGACCTTCGGCGCGCTGTCAGCCGCCCTATCTCCTACGGCCTCGGCCGACAATTCAGAATCCTCGTCCTTGTTTGCCTGCGCTTCCTCGGTGTCAGTCCGATCGCGCTGCGCAGGCCGGTCATCATCGTGCCAGAAGGATGGCTTCCTTGACTTGCGCCCTCGGGTTGACTCCGCCTGCGGAACGATTCTGTCTTCCAGTTTCGTCAAGGCGGCGAGCAGTTCACTGGCCTCGAAAGGCTTCACGATGTGGGCGTCTGCGCGCACGCGTTTCGCCTCATCAGACTTGAAGGGCTCCATCTTGCCAACCGTCAGAAGCACCGGAATCTTGCTCGTTTCACCGGATTCTTTCAGGCGTTGGCAGACTTCCAGGCCTCCGTAGCCCGGCATGTAAACATCCAGCACGATCAGATCGGGACGGACCTCGTGAATTTTCTTGAGTGCTGCCGAACCATTATTGACGGTAATGACTTCATAGCCAGCATCGGTGAGGATGCGACGGCCCATGTTTTGGGCGGTAACGCTGTCATCGGCGAGCAAGACGGTGCGCGGCAAGGTTTCCTCGTTGTGCAATTGGGGAGATACTTCGAAAGGTAACTTGCGGGGGGGCCTAAGTCAATGAAAGTAAGCGGTTAGCGTGGTTACGAGGGGACAACACATTTCGTGCATGTCCCCCCTTGCAAACAGTTACTTGCCGGGCACGATTTTCTGCAATATGCCCTTTTTCTTCTTGTGCTTGCTGGAGGCAATCTGCTCGTCAGTGGCCAACTCCTGGTCCGCTCCGCTATGAGCGTCGCTGGCGGCGGCCCCGCCGCCCTTGGCGCCACCGTCCTGGGCCACTTCATTGACCTGAGCCGGTGCTTGGGCCGGTTTGCTGTCCTGAGGGACATTCGGAGTCAATTCGTTCGGATCAGGTTCCGGAGCCTGCTGTGCGGCTCCAGCCGATGCCACGGGCGTGAGCTCGTTCGGATCGGGCGGCTGCTCCGCAGTCGGCGTGGTATTTCCGGCAGTGGCTTGGGCCGGAGTATCGTCTGAGCGCGGTGCACGCTGGCTTTCGGTGTTAGCCCCGTCGGCCTTCACCACACCGACGACCTGGTTGTCTGGACCTCCGCCGCCGGTGATCACTCGATTGGCATCCTTCATCAATGCCGTCGCACTGATTAAATCCTGCTCCTGAAGGGGAGGTTCGCCAACCCGAGCCGCGGACGTCACGTCGGGATGCCGTCCGAAAGCGGCCATGACCGAGCCCATGGTGCTGCGCTCCCGCCGCGAAGCCTCTTCCGCTTTGTTCTGGGCCAGCATCGCCTTGGTTGGCCGGGGCACTGGCTGACTGTGATTGAGGGCAACAAACCGCCTCTTAGCATCCTCGGCACGCTGCATCACGGGGTAGCGCGTGAGAATCTTGCTGTAAGCGGCAGACGCCTTGGCCACCCATTCCGTGGAAAATTTTTCTCTCTCGAGTTCGATTCGCTTTCTCTGCTCTTCCGATAACTTCTTCTGTTTGGCCTCGAGTTCGGGCCGGCGCATCATTGCGATCTGATCTTCATAGGATTGGCCGATCAGATACAGAGCTTCGTCAGCCTTGCTGTACAGGGGATAGCGATCTGCGAGCGATTGCAGGCGTGCCACCGCCGCCATGTAGCTGCCTCGGAGATAGTAGAAGCGCCCCACGCGATACTCGCGCTCGGCAATCACTTCCTGAACCTCCATCAGCTTCAACTTAGCCTCGGCAACAACCTTCTGATTCTCCGGGTACTGCTGAATAACCTGGCGGTACTCCTGCTCGGCTTGCACGGCGTGAGTGAAATCGCGATCCGGTTTCTCCATCGCCCCAAAATCAATGTTGGCAATCTTCAATTGCGCTTCCGCAGCCTCGGGCATGTTGGGGAAGAAGGTCTGGAAATCTTGATATTCCTGTTTGGCCTGGGCCAAGCCCGCGGTTCCACCCTCCGCGTACCAAGAATCTGCCAAGGCCAGTTTGGCGCGGGCGATGAACTCTGAATCCGGGTAGGTCGCAATCAAGGTCTGCATAGTGATACGCGCGACGTCGAAGCGGTTGTGCTTCATCGCGTCCATACCGCGATCGAAAAGCACTTTGTCCGGCTGCTTGGAGTCGACCTTGGCTAGAGGGTTGCTGACCTTCTTATTGGTGCAAGCAGTGGTGAGCGTCAGCGTCGCTGCCAGCGCAATCACGAGAATTCGCAAGGACATGAAAAACCTCAAAAAGCAGTTGCCAGTTCACGGTTCTCAATCGTTCAGCTAGGAACTAGGAACCGAAACCAAGAACTTGAGATTAGACTTTCTGCATTGTGGCTTCCAATGCAGTCTTCAGCAAATTTTCGGCATTAATCTTAGGATCGCCATGGCTGAACACTGCGTTGCCCGCCACCAAAATTTCTGCTCCGGCCCGAACTACCCTTCCGACCGTATCAAGAGCTACCCCACCGTCGACTTCGATCCGATAGTTGAGGTTCCTTTCCTCGCGTAAGCTTCTGAGTTTACTAAGCTTATGCAGCGAGTTGGGGATAAACGGCTGTGCCCCAAAACCCGGGTTCACCGACATTACCAGCACGTAATCCACAATGTCGAGAACCTCGGAAAGCATCCCTACCGGAGTTGCCGGATTGATGACCACCCCTACCTGGAGCCCGTGGTTCTTAACCAGGTTCAGAGTACGATCCAGGTGCCGGCAGGCCTCATAGTGCACCGACATCCAGTCTGCGCCCGCATCCGCAAAGGCCGGAATGTAAAGATCTGGGTCCTCAATCATCAAGTGACAATCGAGAGGGAGCTTGGTCGCTTTCCGTAACGATCGCACCAACTGCGGTCCCAGGGTAATGTTCGGCACAAAGTGTCCATCCATGACATCGACATGGATGACCGTGCCGCCGCCTTCCGCCGCCCGGTTGACCTGCTCGCCCAGACGCGCGAAATCCGCCGACAAAATCGAGGGTGCTAGCTCAATCAAAGCCTGGGACTCTCAAGGAGAACGACTAGCGAAATTTTAGCACGGGGGATTGGGGGTAAAGTTGGGAATCGACAGGTCGGGGGGACCGTCCTCTGCTCATAAGTCCTACGGCGCAGCGCCTTTTAGGACTCTTCAGCAGCGACTGCCCTTATTGGGTGGCCGGGGGACCTAGGACTGCAAAAGTAGACGATACCGACCGGTCTTGACTTGCGCCTGCTCTTGAAAACCCTGAAACTACTCGCCATGAAAGTGGTCGCCGTCATCCCTGCGCGTTTGACCTCGATGCGCCTGCCGCGAAAAATGCTTCGCCAGATCCATGGCCGTCCGCTGGTGTTGTGGGCTTATGATGCGGTTCGCAAGTGTACCAGGCTCGACGACGTTATTTTGGCAACCGATTCGCAGGAGATTTTGGAAGCCTGCCAAAAACACGGCTGCAACGTTCGCTTGACCTCACCCAAGCACCGCAGCGGCACCGAACGGGTGCATGAAGTTTCACAAAGCGTCACCGCCGACGTCTACATCAATGTGCAGGGCGACGAACCGATGGTGCGTTCGGAGCAGATTGACACCATCATCGAGCTCATGGCGAATGCCACCCGGCTGTCCAATCTTGGGCATGCCGATAGACAGATAATGGTTGGCACTTTGAAAACACCGGCCCAACCGGAAGATGTGACGAATCCAAATGCAGTGAAAGTTGTGACCGATTCGACCGGAAAGGCTTTGTACTTCTCTCGTGCCACCATTCCTCATGACCGGGACGGCACTGGTCCGAAATATTTCAAACACCTGGGAATCTACGCCTACCGCAAACTGGCGCTGGACCGGTTCGTTACCTTACCCGAGTCGTCGCTCGAACGCGCGGAACGGCTTGAGCAACTGCGCTTCCTCGAAAACGGCATTCCGATCTACGCAGCCCAGACGCCGTTCGACAGCATCGGCGTGGATACGGAAGAAGATTTAGAGCGAGTGCAGGCCTTACTGAGGTGAGCCATTCACCACCGGGACTCAGGCCGCGATAAATCCCCAAGGGCGGCTTCTCTCTTTGCCCCCTATGTCTCGCGCGAGAAAGTTCAGGAATTAGCCTTAGCCCAGGCTTCGGCTGCGGCCACTCTGCGAGCAATGGCCGGATGTGAGTGGAACCACCACTCTACCCAGCGCGAGGGCGTGCGCTCTGCCATGTTCTGCTGCGCCAGCTTGTTCATCGAGGAAATGAACGGGTCGACCGTCGCGATGTTCTCGAACGCATAACGGTCGGCCTCTCGTTCGTTGTAACGTGAGAACGCGTTCATTGCGGGCATCAAGATGAAAGAGAGGACAACGAAAGTCAGGACAACCAAGGGCAGGTTGGCGAAGTCGGAAAGCTGTTCGAAGATGTGCCAACGGTCCGAGGCGTATTGCAGCACCCAGTTTACCGCCCAGAAGCCTACAAACGTCACCCCTGCCTGCACCGCAATGCCCTTCAGGATGTGTTTGTGGACGTGATGCCCGAGCTCATGCGCGAGGACTGCTTCGATCTCCTCAGCAGAGTAGTTGTCAATCAGCGTGTCGGCGAGAATGATACGTCGCGTATTACCGAGGCCGGTGAGTGCGGCATTCGCCTTCTTGCTCTTCTCTGATAATTGCCACTTGTAGACTCCGCGCACGCGCGTTCCAGCGCGCTCGCCCAATCGAATCAGGCGCGCCTTGAGCTCTTCGTTTTGCAGCGGCTCGAATTTATAGAAGATCGGGAAAAGCAGGACCGGAGCAAGTTGCGCCAGAAGAATAGTCACGACCAGGAAGCCGAACCATGCCAGAACCCACCAGTGTTCCGGAAATTGCCGGATAATGAAGTAAAGCAACTCCACCAGCAGCCCGCCAAGAACGACCGCCAGCAAGAAGCCTTTCACTTCGTCCCACAGCCACGAGCGCAGCCTCTGATTCGACAGCTTGTAGCGATGTTCCAGGCGGAATCCGTAATAGTCCATTCCGATGCCGAGGATCCGGGCGATCAAAATCAGGAAGAAGACGTAGAGAAACACTGCAAGGTTGTAGCTTTGGAAGGAGTTGCTGTAGGCAAGGTCGCGGATCGCACCAGTCCATCCCGTCAGCAAAAGCAGCAACAGCAAGCACAAGGCAAGCACAACGTCGCCGATACCCAACCAGCGGCGGATCCGGTTGTATTTGCGTACCTCGGGTGAGTCCGGGGGCGCAACTGTGCTGGTCGTGGTCATTTCGGTTAGATTATTGCACTCCGGGCGAGCCGGTGCGAGATTCCGGAGGACAAGGCGGGAATTGGACTATGGGCTCAGGTGGCGTGCACAAAGGCTTCCGAGGTTGAGAGAATCTCCTCCACCAAGGCCGGCGATGCCGCCTCGGCGTAGATTCGCAGCAGCGGTTCGGTTCCGGAGGCACGGAACAGCACCCACGGCTCTGCCCCGTTTCCCTCGGTGGCAGCGTCGAGAAAGAACTTGACGCCATCCATGCCTTCTTTCTTCAGGATGCCGTAGTTGCCGAGCTTGCAGGTGCCATCTGAACTCGCACGCGCGATAGCGCCGTTCTTGATTTCGTCTCCGATGTGCAGATCGCGTCGGCCATAATAGTGGGGCCCGTACTCTTTTTGCAGTCGCGCGACCAGGGCTCCCAGGGGCTGCTTTTCCTCTGCCATCACGTTCGCGAGCAGCAGCGAATTCAGAATGCCGTCCCGCTCGGGCAGGTAGCGCGAATAGCCGATGCCGCCGGACTCCTCGCCACCAATGACGATTTCACGCTCCATCATGAGGTCAGCGATGTGCTTGAAGCCGATTGCGCACTCATTCAGCTTGCGTCCATGCCGGGCCGAAATGCGGTCGAGCATGCGCGTGGTGTTGAATGCGCGAACCACTTCGCCCGGCCACTTCTTGCGCGTAAGCAACCATTCAAGGAGGACAGCGAAAATTTTGTGTGAATCTACAAAGCTCCCATCTTCGGCCACCGCGCCAATCCGGTCCGCGTCGCCATCGGTGGCAAAGCCCGCGTGACAGCCTTCGCGCACGACAATTTCCTGCAGCTGGCGCACGTGAGGGTCGATCGGTTCAGGATTAATACCCGGGAACAGCGGATTCACATCCTGACGGATCGCGACAAAATCGATCCCATGATCTCTGAAGATCTGAGCCAGAACTCCGCGCCCCGAACCATGCATCGAGTCAACCGCAACCTTGAACCCGGCTTGGGCAATGAGATCAAGATCGGCAAAACTGCAAACCGCGCGAATGTACGCCGACTTGAGATCCACCTCCTCAATGGAGGCCTTCTCGCCCGTCGGCAAGGATCCCGCAGCCGTTTCCTGCTCGATGATTTTCATGATCGCGGGGGTGGCCGACCCGCCAAACTTCCCCTTGAACTTCACCCCATTCCAATTCCAGGGATTGTGACTCGAGGTGATCACCACTCCACCTGCCCGATCCTGGTTTTTTACCGCCAACGAAATTGCGGGCGTCGGGGTGTAGTCGTTGGCAAGCTTCACCGGAATCCCAGCGTTACAGAGGATCTCGGCGGCGGCACGCGCAAACCAAGGTGAACCGAAGCGCGTGTCGTATCCGACGATCACGCCTTTCGATGGGTCTTCGTGCTTCAACACATACGAGGCAATCGCACCAGCAACCCGCCGTACATTGTCGAAGGTGTATTCGTCTGCAATGACCGCGCGCCAGCCATCGGTGCCGAACTTAATGGTGGTTGGCCTAGGGTCCCCGCTCGTTGGTCCTGTACCGGCTTCTGACCCTCGGCCCTCGGCTTTTCGGTGATCAGTTGCTTCCAGTTGTTCTATGTCTGCCATTGCGGATTTGCTCTGACAACCAGGCCTCGGAATTCATGCTCAGCACGCTTTAGCCATCCCAGCCGAGAACCGACGACCCTTAAACCAGCTTCGCCAGCTTCTTCTCATCCAGATACTTCACGACCTTACCCACGTCCTGCGAGTTCTCACGGGTTGTAACCAGGAGAGCATCTTCGGTTTCCACCACCACAATGTCATTCACACCTACCACGGCCACGAACTTCCCGGGCGCGTGTACGTAGTTCCTACTCGCGTTCAAGGTGAAGATGCCCTCCCCAGAGATGAGGTTGCTGTTAGCCGGCGCCTGGCTGGTCGACCGATGTTCGTGCAGCGCTGTCCAGGAGCCGAGGTCGTTCCATCCAAAATCGGCACGCAGGCAAAACAGGTTCGACTCCTCCTCGCCCTTGGCTGAGCGGGGCTCGAGCACGGCATAGTCGATACTGATGTTTTCGCACTTGGGATACATGCGTCGAAACGTACCCGCAAACTTGTTCGTCCCGTAGTCTGCGGCGATTTTCTCGAGCACCGCAGCCGTCTTCGGCAGATGCTCGGTCAGCGCGTTTGCCAAAGTACGCGCACTCCACAGGAACATTCCGCTGTTCCAGTAGTAGTTGCCTGCCTTGAGAAATTCAGCTGCAGTCTCCGCGTTGGGCTTCTCGGTAAAGCGGCGCACGCGCAGGGCATCTCCGCTACCCAGCGAGCCAGCCTCGATGTAACCATATCCGGTTTCCGCGCGGGTGGGCTGAACTCCGAGCACCACGATGTTCTCTCCCGAACGGGCGATTTCGATCCCATCGGCGAGCACTTCACGAAATCGCTCAGGATTCGCGATTACGTGATCGGAGGGAAACAGTCCAACTACAGCATCCGGATTCGCGCGCTGGAGAATAAAAGCAGCCAGGCCAATGGCAGGAGCAGTGTTCCGGCCAACAGGTTCAGCGATGATTTGGTCTTTCTTGAGCCGTCCCAACTGGCGCACGATTTCTGGACGCAGATCATCATTGGTGACCACCCAGAACTGCTTGGAAGCAGCGACGGGCGCAAGGCGTGTCACAGTCTGTTGAATCATCGTATGCGCGCCGTCGAGCGCCAGCAATTGCTTCGCTCGTTTCTTGCGGCTCAATGGCCAAAAGCGCGTGCCACGCCCGCCTGCCAGAATTACCGGATAAAAGTTTGCGCTCATCAGGGGTTCACTATTTCCGGACTACAAACGGCTGTGCCGGGAACAAACGACCTTATGAATTGCACCGTCTCCTCAGGCTGCACTTCGAAGTGCGATATGCATGCCGGTACCACAACCGCGTCGCCCTTGCCGAACTTGGCCGGCTCGCCACCTGGCGCCCTCAAGGCCCCCGCACCGTCTGTTGCAACCAGAATCTGCACGGACGACTTTCCCGGTCCCGGGCCAAATTCCAACGCCGATCTCAAATCATATTTCTCCACCGTGAAATAGGAAGACGCAATCAGAGGCTGCCGCCGGCTACCGCTGCCATTCAGACTTTGCGACGTCTGGGGCCGGACCTTCCCCGATTGGGCATTTTCCTTGATGACGCGCAAACCGTCTTTAAGATGGAGTTCGCGCGGCCGTCCGTAGTCATATAGGCGGTAGGTTGTGTCGGACTGCTGTTGGGTTTCGACGATGATCGAGCCTGGCCCGAGAGTATGCACGGTGCCTCCCGCGACGTAGATCATGTCCCCGGCAGAGACCTGCACCCAGTTCAACAAATCTTCCGCGCGACGCTCGTGAATCGAGCGCTCGAAGTCGGCACGGGTTACGCCAGCCTTCAGGCCTAATCCGATCTCGGCACCTGGTTGCGCGTGCACAACATACCAGCACTCCGTCTTACCGCAAGGCTCCCCAACTTGCTGAGCCGCAGCATCATCGGGATGAACTTGCACAGAAAGCTTTTCCTGGGGAAAGAGGAATTTCAGCAGCAGTGGGAAGCGATGATCATCCCGTGGCGCCTCACCGACCAGTTCGCGCCTGTAGCACGCCGACAATTCCGCAAGGGATTTGTCTGCCAGTTTTCCATTCTCGACGATGCAGTTGTCGCCAGTCAGCCAAGACTCGCCGATCTTCTCGTTAAACTTGCGAGAATAAATGGGAGAAAGGTCCAACCGACCCCAGGGACGAGGGTCGAACAGCGGCTTCATTAGCAGCGGATAGAGCTTTTCCATTCGTGAGTGGCGCGGCGAAGGTCGCACCCTTAACCAATTACGAGATTGCCCCACCCCTTCAAGATTTTCCAAGGGTGGGAACATCTCGCCGCATTTAGAAGCCTAACTCAGCAAAGAGGCTGCCCGCAAAAGGCACTTGCCCGCAAAGCCCATGAACCGCTGAGGGGGAAGCGCTAGAAATCAAGAACCTTGCGACTTCCTGCCCCCTGGGGTTTCGGGCTTTCGCCCCAATTGCCTCGCCCCTCCCATCCAAAGTTTCTACAGGGACCCGACGAATTCCCGCAGCCGTTCCAATCCGCGGTCCAGTTCCTTCTGGGAGGTCGCATAGGAGATGCGAATATGCCGGTTTGTCCCAAAACCCTCCCCCGGAACCGTGGCAACATGCCCGTCATGGAGCAGCCGCCGCGAGAAGTCGGCAGGCGACTTGATCTCACCTCGCCCGAAGTATGCACAAACGTTCGGATACACGTAGAAAGCCCCTTGCGGATAGGTGCATTGCACCCCCGGAATGGCCCGCAATCCATTCACGATGTGGTCGCGAAGCCGGATGTACTCCGAACGCATTTCCGCCACGCACTCCTGAGGACCGTTCAGTGCCGCAACCGCTGCCTTTTGCACGATGGAGGTAGGATTCGAGGTCGACTGGCTCTGCAATTTTTGCATGGCGGCAATCACCGGCGCCGGAGCCAGCGCATATCCCATACGCCAACCGGTCATGGCGTAGGTTTTTGAGAGCGAACCTACGACGATCATTCGCTCGCGATACCGGTCCTGCGATCCCACCGAAAACTCGCGACCCGTGTAGTTCAGGTACACATAACATTCGTCGGACATCACCCAAATGCCACGCTCTGCTGCGAACCGCGCAATCTCAGTTATGTCCTCCGGTGACATCACCGCTCCCGACGGATTCGACGGCGAGTTGAGAATGATCATCTTCGTCCGCGCCGTCACCAGGCGCGCCACCATCTCCGCGGTCACACGAAACTCGTTGGTCTCGTCAGTTTCGAGCAGCACGCAAGTACCACCAGCGTAGCCAACGATGTCTTTGAACGACACCCAATAAGGCACCGGAAGGATGACTTCGTCGCCATGGTCCACCAGCACCTGAACGGCGTTAAACAGCACGTGCTTGCCTCCGACCGAGGCCATCACTTCATCCCGTTTGAACTCCGAACCGAAATCCCGAGCATGGCGTCCGACAATCGCATCCTTCAGCTCAATCGTGCCACCGACAGCGGTATAGCGCGTGAAGTTGTTCTGGATGGCTAAAATCGCAGCATCCTTGATGTGCTGGGGTGTCGAGAAATGCGGCTCCCCGACCGTCCAATCCACAACCTCCACACCCGTTTGGCGCAGCTTGTCGGCTTCAGCCACCGCCGCCATTGTCGCCGAGGGCTCAATGCGATTGATCCGTTCCGTGAATTTCAGTGCAACCGGTGCTTCCGATACAGGACTCATGTTTCTGCCTTTACTTCCGGGATTTCTTGTTTGCCAACTTGTACGCCGGATCGAGCTTCTCTTTTAGCCGCTGTTCCACCAATTCCGGAACCAAGGTGCTGACATCGCCGCCCAGTCGTGCCGCTTCCCGCACAAGCCGTGAACTGAGATAGGAATACTGCTCGGCCGGCATCATGAAGACGGTTTCCAGTTCGGGACTCAGCTTGCGATTCATCATAGCGATCTGCAGTTCATATTCATAATCGCTGAGCGCTCGAATGCCCCGTAGCATCGCTCCCGCTTTGACCTTGCCGGCGAATTCGACGGTGAGGCCATCGAAGGTATCCACGCTGACGTTCTTGATGTCCTCGGTCAATTCCTCCAGCATCCGCTTTCGATCCCCAACGCTGAAGAGTGGGGTTTTGTCCGGATTGCGCAAAATGGCGACGATCAAATGGTCGAAAATCCGGCTGCCGCGCTGAATCAGGTCCAAATGGCCATTTGTCGGCGGATCAAACGACCCCGGATAGATAGCAGTGACTTTTTTCAATCAGCCTCTTCTTACAAAGGTAGTTGCAGGCGGGCGAAAGGATACTTTGATTCTATTCGGCTGGCTTGGGCCGTGGCAACGCGCTACTTAAACCAGTGCCAGCCAAGGCTGACCTGGATGCCATTGAACTCAGGGTTTCGCCTACCCAGGTTGGCATTCGAAATATGCCACCAGCGGCAGGCGAGTTCGAGAGCATGGTTCTGCCGGGTGGAGATCAGGACGCCTCCGCCGCCGCGAGCGATGAAGTTAAACGTAGAGCTGTCGCCCGCTGGTAAGTTGGCGCTGGTGTGCACGGCACCCCCACCGAGTTCGACAAATGGCGAAACATGTCCCCGGTGTTGGGTGGAGTTCCAACGAAGAATGATTGGATCAAAGGCGGTTCCGGAAATCCGCTGAGGAGTGAATTGCACAAATAGTGGAATGAAGTCCACGCCGTATTCGAATCGGCCCCGCCGCCAGCCCCTGCCGATCTCCCCTGTGGCTCGCCCCACAAATACGCCGGCCAGCAAGATTTGCGATTCCGAAAGCCTGTTGGTGTTTTCTTCGCCCGTTGCACCCGCCGCCCAGACGCTGAAGTCCCAGTTACGAGTGGAAGTTTCGGGAAAGCTCTGCGAATGATCGGAGGCGGATAACACGACCGGCGCAAGGATGAGTAACCCTAAAGCCTTCAAACTCGAGGCGCGCCAGATGGACGCGAATGACATAACCAAGAAGCGTGAGGCTTTCATGATCTACTTCTTCGCGGGCGGGCATAAACCCGATGAGGAATCAATTACCCGGTAGCGGCGGCGTGCGTCGATTGGCCTTTTTCTTATCCGACAAGTCCTAAGCGAGTAGCCGATGGTCAGTCCCCCCCGAGTTGGACGTCCCGCTGCAGCTCGAGAGGTGGTCATCATCTTAGCCCGCATCGATCCAGGCTAAAGCCGAATCAGCCAACTTAGGATGGAGCTGGGGGTAGAGCGGGTTGTCAGCGTGCGAGCGCCCCTGAACCAGACAAAAAGACGCAAGGCCGCCCGCCTTCAAACAGCTAGGAGGTGCCTTACCGTCTTGCTGGAGATTTGCCTTCGGTTCCGGTCGGCATCGTGGTCACTCGCGCGGTCTGAGGAGTTCCAGCTCCTTGGGCAGCGCCTTGTGCCTGTCCGGTAGGCTGCGAAGAGGTAAGTCCCAGTCCCTTGCGCACTTCCGTTTCGATCTTCGCGGTTATGTCTTTGTTGTCTTTGAGGAACTGTCTGGCATTTTCTCGGCCTTGGCCGATTCGCTCGCTCTTGTAGCTGAACCACGAGCCCGACTTCTCGACGATGTTGTTGTTGACCGCGAGATCGAGCAGGTCGCCTTCGCGCGAGATTCCTTCACCATAAAGGATGTCGAATTCAGCTTCCCGGAACGGCGCGGCTACCTTGTTCTTTACTACCTTGACCTTGGTTCGGGAGCCGGTGACGATGTCGCCTTCTTTGATTGCAGCGATGCGGCGGATATCGACACGAACGGAGGCGTAGAACTTCAAGGCGCGGCCACCCGTGGTGGTTTCGGGATTGCCGAACATTACACCAATCTTTTCGCGAATCTGGTTAATAAAGACCAGGCAGGTGCGTGACTTTGAGACGATGCCGGTCAGTTTGCGGAGCGCCTGCGACATTAGGCGGGCCTGCAGTCCCATATGACTGTCGCCCATTTCGCCGTCAAGCTCAGCCTTGGGGACCAGAGCGGCCACCGAGTCCACGACGAGAACATCGATAGCTCCGGAACGCACAAGTGCTTCGGCGATTTCCAGAGCCTGTTCGCCGTAATCAGGCTGCGAGACCAGGAGATTATCCACATCGACGCCGAGTTTCTTGGCGTAGACCGGATCAAGGGCGTGCTCGGCATCCACGAATGCTGCCATGCCGCCGGCCTTTTGAGCCTCGGCAATGACCTGTAGCGTGATGGTCGTCTTCCCGGAAGATTCCGGACCAAAGATCTCGACCACGCGCCCGCGCGGGAAACCACCCACCCCGAGCGCCGCGTCGAAGGAGATCGAACCTGTCGGGATAACTGAGATCGGCACGATGGCTTCTTTCGACCCTAACCGCATGATGGACCCTTTACCGAATTGCTTTTCGATTTGCGCCAGTGCCAGATCTATCGCTCGAGTCCGCTCGTCGGCCATGTTTGCCTCTCCTAATGTGGGCGGGCTCCCTTGCCCACCAGGGTTTTTCGGGAAACTGGCTGGAGTATAACCTGCCACGAAAGCGAATAAAAAGCGAAATCGACGAATTTTGTGGAAAAGTTCCCCCAAAAGAACTGAGCGGGAGATCTTACTTGAGCATAACCTTTTGGCAGCTAAGTCATCGGATCATCCTAGGGTCGGGATCCCGACCCCTTTCCTGGCTGAATATGTCCTCACATTCATCGACGCAAAGCCCGAATGCCTCAGTGATTCAATGGTTCTGGCTCCGTGCTACAATTTTCCCTCTTAGGTTCCCTCAGACGTAGCAGCTCCCGCAGACTCTTAGAACCGGAAACACAGTGGCCCAAAACTCATCCAAACCCATTACCTATGCCGACGCAGGCGTAAACATCGACAAAGCCAATCGCACCAAGCAACGCATTAAGTACCTTGCCCATAAGACTTTCACGAAGGGCGTCCTCAGCGAGATTGGGGGATTTGGCGGTCTGTTTTCGGTTGATAAGACCAAGTATGTCGATCCCGTCCTGGTTTCGAGCGTCGATGGCGTGGGCACGAAATTGAAGCTGGCGTTTGAGATGAACGTGCACCACACGATCGGTGCCGATCTGGTAAACCACTGTGTCAACGACATCGCTGTCCAGGGTGCGGCGCCCATGTTCTTTATGGACTATCTCGCGACGGGTAAGCTCGATCCATCCATTGCCGAGAAGGTGATCGAGGGCCTAGCCGAGGCTTGCAAGCACAATGGCTGCGCGCTGATCGGGGGAGAAACGGCAGAAATGCCAGGCTTCTATCCAGATGGCGAATATGATCTCGCCGGATTCATTGTTGGTGTGGTCGAGCGCGAGAAGATCGTCTCCGGCAAGGGCGTCGAAGCTGGTGATATCGTTCTCGGCTTGCCTTCGACCGGACTTCATACCAACGGCTATTCGCTGGCCCGCAAGCTTCTCTTTGAGGTGGCGAAATATGAACCTGAGACCTACGTCAACGAGATCAGAGGCAAAGTCGGTAATGAGCTGATGCAGACGCACCGCAGCTACTGGCCGATCATCAAGAAGCTGGTGGCCGCAGAGTGTGTTTCCGCCATGGCGCACATCACTGGGGGAGGGATCACCGAGAACCTTCCTCGCGTTCTCCCCAAAGGAACCGCGGCCGCGATTTCTTACGATTCCTGGCCGGTGCTGCCGATCTTTACCCACCTACAGAAACTCGGGAACGTTCCACAAGACGACATGATGCGCACCTTTAACATGGGCCTAGGCATGCTGCTTGTCATTCCCGCCAAGAAATTCAAGAAAGCGGAGAGCGTGCTGGATCGGGCAGGCGAAAAGTACTACGCCGTGGGACGCATCACGAAAGGCGATCGAAAAGTCACCTACAGTTAGACCGTCCGGGATACCTTCAGCTCGGTTTGGAAACAGCGTACAAATAACGTAAGAGGCGGCGCTCGGCGCTCAAATTATGTACGCACGAAAGAAAGCGTTGTAGTCCTTCGAAGTTATGGTCTCCTTCTAGGGCAATCAGTTCAGCCTTCCTCTTTTCTCTTGCCTGATGCCAGCGGTTGGCGATTGTGGCTGCGCTGGCGGTGGTGTCCATGACGTGAACCAAGCGGAATCCAGCGCGCTCAATCAGTCGTTCGTTCTCTCCTGGCGGACTGAATAGGTAATATCCAATGGAGCTGCGCGTTGAAATCTCTTCATGCGAAATCGTCCCGCCAATGACCAGCGCGTCACTGAAAAGCAGTCGACCGCTCGGCTTTAGAACGCGAAAGATTTCGCGCAGTACGTTCAACCGGGCCGGCAGATGGCACAACACATCATTCGAGAAAACCGCCTCGAAGGCATTGTCTTCTGAAGGAATGCCGGCCGATATGTCACACTGCTCAAAGCGCACTCGGGGGGCGAGGTTTCTGGTCACGGCAAGTTGATTTGCGTTCCGAACACCTGATTCGTTGATGTCCAAACCCAATATGATGCAGTCAAGGTTTTCTGCCACATGTAACGCATATCCACCGGACCCGCAGCCCAATTCGAGAACCATGGAATCTGATCGCAGCGCGAGCAGTTGTGGAATATTCCCCGATTCCTCGGTTGTCACCCAGCTGGTTTGTCCAAAATCTTCACCGTAGGTTTCTAGACGCACTTGCCGATAAACCTCGGCCGCGTAGTTTGAGTACGCACCGTCGTAGAGATCTACTCTCGCTGACATTTCAGCCGCTCCCTGGTGATTACGCCGGCATTCGTGCAACTTCGTACAGGTACTGCACAAAGGAACGGACGGCTCCCTTCATGCCTTGTACCTTGGAGTTCTTCGACTCGATGACGTAGTACTCGTCCGGAGCATGCGCACCGCTACCATGCCCCAGCCCGAAATGACCAGCGGCAAGGCGGAGGGGGTCGCCGGTAAAGACGTATCCCGGCCAGGAGCCGGGGCTTCGCGGCAGAACAATAGGATCGATCCCTCCCTGTTTGTACACCGCGAGCTGGGCACGAATGAGCGGAGCATCGGCGGAGGTGCTGTTCGGGTCATAGCCTCCGGTCATGTTCACCTCGATGTCCCCAAAACCGTGGTTGGCTAAGTGAGACTTCAGTGCCTGGAGCGCTTCGCCGGCTTTCATATCGGGAACGAGACGAAGATCCATCTTCGCCACTGCACGATGAGGAAGGATGGTCTTGCCTCCGGGACCCGTGTAGCCGCCAACCAGGCCTTCAATGTTGACCGTTGGCCGGGACATCAATCGCTCCAGTGCGTCCTCCCAGCTCACGTCGTGGACCCAGTGGTCGACCCCCAGCTGCTTCTTGTCGAGGCTTTCGTCCATCCGCTTCGCCGCCTCGGCGATCATCATTTTCTCTTCTGCGGAAACGGGACGCGCTTTGTCGGCCAGCCCCGCAATAGCAGGATCGTTTCCATCGGAGGTGACAAGCGTATTGAGAGCCTGCACCAGGTGCCAAGCGGGGCTGTCAACGCGAGCCTTGTTGCTGGAGTGAATGTCCTTGCGCGGTCCCCGCCCCCAGCGTTCTCCGCTTGAAACCAGTTCGAGTTCGATCACGCCTTTCGCGCCTAGGGTCATCGTGACCGTACCGTCGAGCTCCTGCTCTGCCGAAGGCATGAAGATTCCCGAACAGCGCTTCAGGGCCCGCGTGACCTCGGGACGCCTGACAATCTGCGAAAAGTGGGGCGAGGCGATCTCTTCTTCGCCTTCTGCCACCAGCACAAGATTCACTGGAAGCTTCTTCCCGGCACCTCGGATCGCGTGCAAAGCCGCTAGCAACGAGGACTCAGGTCCTTTCTGATTCACTGCACCTCGACCGACCACCACCGTCCCGAGGCCGGACTTTTCAACCAGTTTGGCCTCCCAGGGGGGCGATGACCACTCCTTGGGATCAGCCTGCTTGACGTCATACATGAAGTAGAGACCCAGAGTTCGGGGAGCGTTGGCGTCGAGCAAGGCAAAGATTCCCGGCTGCCCATCGGTCGGTATCCTGGTTACCTCATTGAAGCCGGCATCCCGCAAGAACCTCATTGTGAGGTCACAGCCTTCGCTGACGCCTCGGTTCTCCGCCGCTATCGAGGGCTGTCGGATCCACTCTTGCAGCCTCTGGACGGCTTCGTCGTTGCGCTTGTCGATTTCGCGCCAAATGGCTTCGAGACCGTCTGATTGCGCTTCCTCAGATTGAGCAAAGGCGAGGGATGCTGCACTGGTGGCTGCGGCCTGTAGAAAAGTTCGTCGATTCATGGTGCAAAGAATAGGCGAGGTTGGGAGGGTTGTCTAGACGAGGTCAGGCGGGGAGTGCGTGGAGTTGTGGAGGCGGACACCATGGCAATCTAGTAAAGATGTCTATCGCTTACAGGGGGGAATGCCTCCCTATAGGAGGGCCGCTCGGAACATCTTCTCTTCGGATACTGGCTTTCGATACTAGCTTTTCTATGGGCTCCTGAGGCATGGTTCAGCCCACTCCGCCTCCAAAGCCCCCAGTTAAGCCCTGCCGAGGTGGAACTTCCGATTCGGGGTCCTCGTATAGGTCTCCATCGGCAATTTTTCGCAGAACCAGCTGGGGAAATTGGGCTCCGCAGGTAAAGCCAGTTGCTCACCAATTTGTCTCTGGCCCGTCTATCTCGTTGTAGCCGGAGGGAGTAAGGTGCCGGCCATAGACGAGGACATGCAGAGATGCCGGCCGATGCGTGGGCGGTACAATTTCCGGTTGGCAAGTGTGCGGGCAGCAGGTGCCCGACTGAACGAAGCGCCAGGCAACCGCTAGCCCGGGACCGCATGGCTGTCCAGAACCGGATTGACGACACGCTTCTCGTACGCGAGGCGCAGCGCGGTAACCGCTCGGCCTTCGAGGAATTGGTCCGCCATTACGATCAGGCGGTCCTACGCCTGGCCCTGCATTTAACCGGATCGGAGCACGAAGCCCAGGATATTTATCAGGAGGCCTTCCTCAAGGCCTACAAGAACCTCGGCCGCTTTCGCTTTGAGTGCTCCTTCTACACCTGGATATACCGGATCGTTACCAACCTCTGCCTCGACAGCATTCGCAAGAAGCAGGTGCGCAAGGAAGACGCTCCGGTGGCAACG